>Ga0310696_10001727_pt1 | contig 30917 bp, 47 predicted proteins | sample AusTroGonzalo_MG_4_FD_203885 | JGI IMG/M metagenome (GOLD analysis project Ga0310696, IMG submission 203885) | Bovine rumen microbial communities from tropical cattle in Woodstock, Queensland, Australia - Gonzalo_02 (v2) (version 2) | ecosystem: Host-associated > Mammals > Digestive system >... | reverse complement strand
AGACAAAGCGCCGTCCAGCGCCTAATTACACACAAGGGCAGGTGACCAAGGGTCAGATGATAGAAGTCGTTAACGAAACCCGGCTATGTCAGCTGAAAGCCTTGTTGCAAATACTGGCAGAGGAAATAGACAAACAACCCGGTTCGCGTGATTTGGCATCGCTGGCGAAACAGTACCGCGAAGCCTTGCGCGAGATTGAGGAAATCGAGGGGAACCATGCCGACAATGACGAAATCGGCGACATACTCGCAAGCCGTGACGGGCACTCAGGAGCCGTCCGTCCGAATCGTTCCAAGTTATGACACCACAGACGGGGGCGACGCTTGCGCCGTTCTGCGGGTCGGGGGGATAAACCTTGACCCGTGGCAGATGGATATATTAGACGACTGGCTCGGCAGGACGAAGTCAGGTCGCTGGGCGTCGCCGACTTGCGGGGGAAGTGTACCGCGCCAAAATGGTAAAACGCTTTTAGTGCAAGGCAGGATGGAGTCGGGTATGCTTCTGTTCAATGAACAGGTGATATATACCGCCCATTTGCAGAAGACCGCCACAGAAACATTTGAGGAAATGCGCGACTTTTTCGAGTCGCCAAAGCTGAAGCCGTATGTCGCGGAAATACGAACCGCTTTAGGGCGTGAACAGATCGTGCTAAAGTCCGGGGCGCGTGTGAAGTTCCTTGCACGGACACGCAACGGCGGTCGTGGTCAGCACGGTGATTTGCTTATCATCGACGAAGCGCAGGAGATGGACGAAAACCAGCAAGCGTCTTTTCTTCCTGCAATTTCTGCATCTTTGAACCCGCAGACGATATATGTCGGGACGCCGCCAGACCCACACGCTGCCGGAACTGTGTTCCGTGGCATCAGGGACAGAGCCAGCACGTCAAAGAAAATGGCGTGGTTTGAGTTCTCTGTAAAAGAGATAGGCGACGTTTACGACGTGGAACGCTGGGCAGATACAAACCCGGCTTTAGGGCGGCGCATTTTGCTTTCCACAGTAGAGGGCGAAGTCGAACAGATGGACGCCGACACATTCGCACGGGAACGGCTCGGCTGGTGGTCGCCCATAGCGGTGGAAAAGAAAGAATTTGCCATATCCCCCGACTTGTGGGACGCCTGTTGTTCCAGAGAGATGAAGCCGGACGGTAAAACCGCCTATGCTGTGAAATTCTCTGCCGATGGATCTAGCGTGTGTTTGTGCGGTGCCGTACTGCCGAAAGACGGAACGGCGCGTGTTTCGCTGATAAAGACCGAATCGACCGGGCGCGGAACGAAATGGCTTGCCGACTGGTTAAACGAACGCTATGACAAAGCGTCTTGTGTAGTGATAGACGGCAGGAACGGCGTTGACGTCCTTGTAGAGCGCATCGCAGAGGTTTGGCGGGCAAAGGGTTCTGTTATACGCCCCCGCGCAAACGACGTTATAGCCGCCGCAGGAACGCTGACAGACGCGTTAGCAGAAAAATCAGTTACTTGGTATTACGGGCAAGAGGAATTGCGCGATAGCGCGATAACATCCGTCAAACGCCCCATAGCTGGCGGTTGGGGGTTCGGCGGGGATAATTCCTTGCCGATAGAAGCCTGTGCGCTTGCGCTCTGGGGCGTAAAGACAAGCAAAAGAGATCCGTCTAGAAAAATGCTGATAGGGTGATGACATGACACTAACAGAAAAGATAGCCGAAGCCATAGGACTGCCGGACGAAGAGCGGGCGATGATGTCCCGCCTTGTATCCATTTATAACGCCCATTCTGCCGCCAATGCCACAAAGCGCAGATATTATGAGGGTCATGTAAAACTGGGGGAAGTCAATCTTGGCTTGGCTTTGCCGCACGGCATGAAAGGTCTTGAAATCGGCTGCGCGTGGGGCGAAAAAGCGGTGGACGTACTGGCGGCGCGGAGTATGTTTGACGGATTTGTAGGAAGAAACGGCGAAGATGCGGAAGAGATGAACCGCATCACCGACGGCAACAGACTACAGACAGAATATATGAAAGCCTGCCGGGATGAACTGAAATACGGTTGTTCGTTCGCTACCCTTTACGGCGACGACAAGATTGGTTGTCGTATCCGTTTTCACTCCCCGGAAACCGCCGCAGCTGACTGGGACGGCGAAAAAGGTCGCATTCGGTGCGGGTTCGCCATTATCTCCATGCAGAAAGATAGAAACGACGATAACCCGGTGCCGTCGGTGGTGAATTTCCATACCGACACCGACGTGTGGGTGTTGCGGAGAGATCCCGACACAAAAGAGTGGTACGCGGAACAGCACCCGCACATCATGGGGCGTCCATTGATGGAGCCTTTAGTGTGGAACGCCACAAGCGCAAAGCCGTTCGGTCGTTCCAGACTGAAAGAGCCTGTGCGCAGACTGATTCAAGGCTACGTCAGGACTGTCGCTAACGCAACGATAGGGTTGGAGTTTTCCACAAGTCCGCAGAAATACTTGCTGGGCGTAACTGAAGACCAGTACGACGCGATCATCAACGACAAATTTAAGCAGTACGTCGGGTCTATCATCGCAAGCACCACGAACCCGGAAACAGGCGAAAAGCCTACTTTCGGTCAGCTCTCTCAAGGCACTATCGAACCCCATGTGCAGATGATGCGAACCCTTGCCACACAGTTTTCTGCCGCTACGGGTCTGACTGTTACCGACGTGGGCGTAGTGAACGACGCTAACCCCACGTCAAGCGAAGCAATTCTGGCACAGTCGCAGACGCTCATATTGATGGCAGAGCAGCTGAACGCCGGGAACGGCGACGCTCTGTACGTTATAGCGCAGATGGCGCAGGCAATCGCCAATAACATCCCGCCGGAAGACTTGAGCGAAGCACAGCGGGACGTTGTTCCGCATTTCAAAAATCCGGCTATGCCGTCCATAGCGGTTATGGCTGACGCCGCTATCAAAATTGCTACGGCGCGTGAGGGGTTCGGCAGCACGGATGTATTTTTGGAAATGAACGGCTTTGACCAAGCCGATATTCGCAGAATCAAGTCGCAGGAAAGCCGCGCAAGAGGGTTGCAGCTGATAACTGAAGAATTTGGCGAATGATCATAGCGGTGGATTATGACGGCACACTAGAAAACAACGGCGTAATGAATCACGCATTACTGCGGAAGTTAAAAGCATCGCAGAGAGCGGGGAACGCCGTCATTCTGTGGACGTGCCGCGAGGGGCAACGACTGAACGAAGCCGTAACAAATCTGCGAAAAGCCGGGTTCGTACCAAACAGAGTAAACGACAATATGCCGGAGATAATCGCAAGGTTAGGCAATACACGGAAAGTCGTTGCAGACGTTTACATAGACGACAAGGCGGTGAAATGATGGAAATATCGCGCCGGGACTGGAGCAGATACATAAAGAAACTGTCCAGTATAAACCGCAAAGCCGCCGACACAATGAAATACTGGATGTTAGAAAATCCAGAAGCCGACGTCGAGGAACTGATATGGGTCGCGCAGAACGTGGCTAGTAAATACGGAGAAGCCGCCGGGGCGTTAGCGTGTGAAATGTACGATTCTGTCGCAGCTGCGATGGGCGTAAACATACCGCCAGCCGTCCCGGCGTCAACGCCGGACATAGCCGAAACGGCGAAAGCCATACGGGGAACGATAAAGAACAAGGACAACACCGTACCCGACACCGTCGGCAGACTGGTAAAACAGGTCGGCGCAGATACTACATTGCAGAATGCAAAACGCGATCAGGCGCAGTTCGCTTGGATACCAGCCGGGGACACTTGCGCGTTCTGCATGACGCTTGCTTCACGCGGTTGGCAGTATATGAGCAAAAACACGCTGAAGAACGGACACGCTGAACACATCCACGCAAACTGCGACTGTACCTTTGCCATTCGGTTTGACACGAAAAGCAATGTTCGGGGATACGACCCGGAACGCTACCGCGCCATATATGACCAAGCCGACGGGAGAACGCCGACAGACAAAATAAACGCCATTCGTCGGGCACAATACGCCGTTGAAACGGACAAAGCCGACACGCTGACCGAAGCGTTGAGAGAGGAAGACGACGGATGAACTACATGATTCACGCATACCCGGCGCGAATGTGGTATGTAAACGATTACCTCATACCGTCAATGCTGGAACAGGGCATAAAAGAAGACGAAATAACAGTATGGAACGATACAAACGGACGGGGCAACCTGTGGGCGTGTTTGGACGCGTTCGAATCAATACAGGACAGACCCGGCGGGACGTGGCACATACAAGACGACGTCATTATTTCCCGCCAGTTCGCGCAGCTGACAAAAGAACATGACGACGGTATAGTGTGCGGGTTCTTCTGCAAGAACTTTGATATGTTCTCCAAACCGGGCATAGTTCCGGCACACGAACAATGGTATTCGTTCCCGTGCATCCGCATTCCCAACGTGTTTCTTATTCCGTTTCGGGCGTGGTTTGAGCGCGTGAAAACTTGGTCACAGTACACAAATTATGTCGCAGAGGGCAAACACGACGACTGGTTCTGGAAAGAGTATATGCGGCACGAATGCCAAGGCGTGAAAGCGTTAAACCTGAAGCCGAATCTAGTTGACCATGTCGATTATTTGGTTGGCGGTACGCTGGTGAACAAAGCGCGACTGATTCCAGTTAATCGGGCGGCATATTTCCCGGATCTAGATCTAGTCGACGCATTAGAAGCAAAACTGAAAAGATGATTACAAGACCGGGAACGGTCTTTTTTCATGCCTACGGCTGGCTTAAGCCGGAAAAATACGCGAAAGCGGGGATAAATCACAATGGCTGAAGAAACTGTACAACAGGAACAGACGGCAGAGCCGGAACGGACTTTTTCACAGGCTGAAGTCGACGCAATAATCAGCGACAGACTGAAGCGCGAACGGGAAAAGTACGCAGATTATGCCGACATCAAGAAAAGAGCGTCGGCGTATGACGAAATGGTCAAACAGCAGAGCGAAAGCGCGAAAGAAACGGAATCGTTGAAAGCGCAGCTTGCATCGTTGCAGAAGACCATTGAAACAAGGGACGCCCGCGACAAAGTCGCCGCAGAAACGGGCGTACCCGCATCCCTCTTGACCGCAGATACGGAAGAGGATTGCAAGAAACAGGCGGCGGCAATACTTGCCTTTCGTGGCGAAGTGCCGAAGTATCCCACAGTCAGCGACGGCGGCGAAGTGCCGAAACCAGCTGGGGGAAGTACAAGACAGCAGTTCGCCGCGTGGTTTGAAAACAATATCAAAAAGTAAAGGAGAAAAAACAAATGTCCTCTGGAACTGCTATCAACAGAACCTATATCGATCTGCCCTCTGACATCTCCAACGAGATTCTTCAGAAGACGCAGGAGGAATCCGCAGTTATGCGGCTTGCCCGCAGAATCACGCTGCCCGGAAACGGCGCAACCATTCCCGTGATTTCTGCCGACCCCACGGCGGCATGGGTCGCCGAAACTGGCGTGAAGCCTGTTTCCAATTCTACGCTGTCTACCAAACTGATGAGCGCGTACAAGATCGCGGTCATCGAAACTTTCTCTGATGAGTTCGTCAGAGATGTTCCCGCCCTGTATGATGCTCTGGTCGCCCGTCTGCCCGGTGCGCTGGCGAAGTGCTTTGACGGCACTATCGTTGGTGCCGTTGCGGCTCCCGGCGGCAACATCGACACGTTCGCCGCCTGCACGTCGCAGTCCCTTATCACCACCACGTCCCACACCGTTTATGACGCCCTTGTGGCGGCTGATACCGACATCGCCACCCACGGCGGCATTCTGAACGGCTTTGCGCTGGGTGCGCAGGCGCGTGGACTTCTGCTGGGTGCCGTGGACGGCAACGGTCGTCCTATGTTCGTCAACAGCGTGGCACAGGGTGCTATCCCCATGATTCTGGGTGCGCCGACCTACTTCAATCGCGGCATCTACAAAGCTGGCACTTCCGGCACTTCCGGCACTCCCGCCGTTGTGGGTATCGCGGGCGACTGGACGCAGGCTGTGTACGGCACCGTCGAGGGCGTCAAGATTTCGTTCAATGATTCCGGCGTCGTGACGAGCGGCAGCGGCACCAGCGCGGTGAACATCAACCTGTGGCAGCAGAACATGATCGCGGTTCGTGCGGAAATCGAGGTCGGTTTCCGTGCTGATACGGACTGCTTCAATTTGCTTACCGGGGCAGTTCCCGTTGAGTAATGGTTAAATTCATTAACTGTTACACGGGAACGGTAATGTACGTCGCGGAAGACCGCGTCGAGGAATACAAAGCGGCGGGGCACAAACCCGCCGCCGTTCCCCCAAAGAAGAAAACAACAAAGAAAAAATAAGGGGGCGTGACGGATGACTTACGCAACCGTTCAAGACGTACAAGCGCGTTCGCTGGTCACGTTTAGCGAAGCTGAAGAATCAATCTGCGCGGCGTTGCTTGCGGATGCGGCGGTCGTCATTGACGCTTTCGCGCCGGGTGCCGACGATGAAATCAAGCAGCTGGTTTCCATTCGTATGGTTCAGCGGTGCATGGAAACGGGCGACGTGCCCATTGGCGCAACACAGGGCAGTCAATCCGCGCTAGGCTATTCACAGTCGTGGACATACGGCAACGGGGCAACGGGTGAACTGTATCTGTCCAAGATGGACAAAAAATTGCTTGGTTGCGCCGACAAGATAGGGGCGTACAGTCCCACGCAGGAACTGGTACCGCAAACGGACGTGATCATATGCTGAAAGGGCGCACAGTCACGTTATACGAACGCACAGAGGGCACCAAGGACGCTTTCAACCGCCCGTCATACACAGAAACGGCGGTAACAGTCGAAAACGTCCTGATTGCGCCTGTGAGTTCTGAAGATATGATTTCAGAATTGAACCTGACCGGGAAACGTGCGGTGTATCAGCTGGGCATTCCCAAAGGCGACGCGCACGACTGGGCGAACGCCCGCGTGAACTTTTTCGGCGAAGACTGGCGGGTCATAGGATACCCGACAGAGGGTCAAGATGAATTGATACCGTTAAGCTGGAACAGGAAAGTAACGGTGGAGCGGTACAATGAAGCATGAAATCGTCTTAAACAGCGCGGGTGTTCGGGAAATGTTGCAATCCCCGGAAATGCAGGCGTTGTTGTTGGAGAGAGCGACGGCGATAAAAGAACGCGCCGGGGATGGGTTTGAAACAGACGTGTTCGTTGGTAAAAACCGGGCGAACGCGTCTGTTTTTGCTACCACGAAAGCGGCGCAAAAAGCCTGTCTGGACGACAACGTGCTAATAAAGGCGGTGTACTGATGATTGAATTAACAGTCTTGAATTACTTGCAGGCGTGTTTCACCACGTCGGCGGGATCTATCCCGGTTTACATGGAAACCCCGGTGGAAATGCCCGAAACTTTCATTTTGGTCGAAAAGACGGGTTCCGGCGTGACCAACAAGGTAAACCGGGCGACTTTTGCTATTCAGTCATACGCACCGACCCTTTACGAAGCCGCCGCGCTCAATGAGGAAGTCAAAGCATTTCTTGACGCAATGCCGGACACGCAACCCGTTTTTCGGTCAAAACTCAATTCTGACTACAATTACACAGACACAAGCACAAAAAGATACCGCTATCAGGCGGTGTACAACATCACATTCTAGGAGGGAAATACATGGCAACGGTAACTAATGTTACTGCCGCAAAACCCGCAGTAGGCGGCGCGGTATCCGTCGCGGCTACCTCGGCAACGCTGCCGACTGCCACGGGGACTACCCTTGGTTCCGGCTGGACTGGTCTTGGCTATATCAGCGAAGACGGACTGACCAACAACAACAGTCCCGAAAGCGAAACCATTAAAGCGTGGGGCGGCGACATCGTCCTGACCCCGGTTTCGGGCAAGGAAGACACGTTCAGCTTTACGCTTATCGAAGCGATCAACACCGACGTGCTGAAAGTCATTTACGGCTCCAGCAACGTGACGGGCACTCTGGGCAGCGGCGTGACCGTGAACGCAAAAACCGACGAGATGGAGGCACACGCGTGGTGTATCGATATGGTTCTGCGCAACAGCGTTGCGAAGCGTATCGTCATTCCTAACGGCACTATCAGCGAGGTGGGAGAAATCACCTACGCCGACGCCGACGCCGTGGGGTATGAAATCACCGTGACCGCGTTCCCCAACAGTTCGGGCGTAACTCATTACGAGTACATGAAGTCTTAAAGAGGGGGAGGACAAACCATGAAATTATCCAACGGGTTTGAAGCAGAGGTCAACGAAAGCCAGCTGCACGACTGGGACTTCATAGAAGCCGTATGCGAACTTGACCAAGGTAATACCACGAAACTGCCCGCCATGTTCAACGCCATTCTTGGCGAGAAACAAAAAAAGGCACTTGTTGCCCACATTCGCAAGGAAACGGGCACCTGCACCGTGGAACAGATGAGCGACGCACTCATTGAAATATTCACCCTGTTAAAAGACCCGGAAAAAAAATAATCGCCCTTGCGGGCATGATGGTAACTTGCGGCGATGAACTGACGTGCGACTTTGCCGAATATTACGGCGTGTATGGAATTAAATCATTATCGCCAACGCTTGCGTCGGTTCTTGCCGCAGGCTTGCGTGAGGGTTCGCGTGTACATATGAAGACGCAGAACCAGCAAGCACCATTCGACACGCTGCTTTTGGCGGTCATAGCCGACCGTTTAGGCTTGCAGTTGTGGGCGGGCAGTAAAGACGCACAGCACCACAGAAACAAGCCGGAAAGCATCGTAGAGAGATTGACGCAAGGGCAAAGCAAAGATGAAGTAAAAACCTTTAGGACAGCGGCAGACTTTGAAGCCGCTTTTTATAACCTCGCAGGAGGTGAGTAAATGGCAACAGAACTTGCCCAAGCATATGTGCAAATAGTACCGTCAGCAGAGGGCATAAAGGGGAAAATCGGCGAAGCACTTGGCAATGAACCTGAAAAAGCCGGGGAAGAAGCTGGCGAAAAAGCGGGGCATAGTTTTGGTGGAGCGTTAGCCAAAGGGATTGCGGCAGTAGCGGCGACAGTTACGGCGGCTGCCGTGGGACTTGTTAAAGGCGTCATAGACGGAGCAAAGGCAACCGCCGCGTTGGGCGACGCCATAGACAAAAACTCGCAGAAACTCGGTATGTCGACCGACGCATATCAAAAATGGGACTACGTTCTAAATCTTGCTGGTTCGTCCATAGAGAATATGGCACCCGGTATTAAGACTTTAACCAACAAGATGGACGACGCTATAAACGGGTCAGAGAGCGCGGCAGCGGCGTTTGAAGCGTTGGGAATATCTACCGCAGACCTTGCGAATATGTCCCGTGAAGAAGCGTTCGGGGCGGTCATTGAGGGTTTCCAAGGAATGGAAGAGGGCGCAAGCCGTGCCGCCCTTGCTAATGAACTTTTAGGTAGATCCGGGCAGGAACTGGCACCGCTTTTTAACCAGACGGCTGAAGCGACAGCAGAACAGTTAGCGTTAGCCGACGAATACAATATGGTCATGGGCAACGACGCGGTGAAAGCGTCAGCGGCGTTTGTGGACGCGCAGACGACTCTTTCCGGCGTTATCGGCGGTCTGAAGAACAGACTAATGGGCGAATTTCTCCCGGCTCTGACGGACGTCACAAACGGTCTGGCGGCGTTCCTTGCCGGGGACGATTCCGGGTTAAAAACCATGCAGTCGGGCATAGAACAGTTCATAGGAAGTCTGACCGACGGATTGCCCAAGGTCATGGAATTTGGCGCGGGTATCCTTGAAGCGTTGGGGAACGGCATCATACAGAATCTGCCTGCCCTGTTCCAAAGCGCGACGACCATAGTCACAAATCTGGCGCAGTTTCTTTTGCAGAACCTGCCGATGATCGTTCAAATGGGCGTCGATGTGATAGTGCAGTTGGCGAACGGCATAAGCGAATCGTTGCCAACCCTGTTGCCTACTATCGTTTCGGTAGTCATGGAAATCGGGAATATTTTGGTGCAGAACGCCCCGATCCTGTTAGAAGCCGGGTTAGGGTTGCTGATGGCGTTGTCGCAAGGGTTGTTAGACGCTCTGCCGATACTGGTTGAACAGCTGCCAACGCTTGTTCAGTCCTGCGTCGATGCGCTGATAGAGTGTACCCCGATGCTGATTCAATGCGCTATTACGCTGGTTACTGCATTGGTCAAAGAACTGCCGCAGATTATCATTTCAGTAATCGAAATACTCCCGCAGCTGATAGAATCGGTCGTGACCGGGTTGATCGAGTGTTTACCGCAGTTGATTTCAGCGGCGGTACAGTTGACCGCCGGGGTCGTGAAAGCACTCCCGCAGATTTTCGTTGCTGTCATTACTGCATTGGTAAAACTGGTCATCAGTCTGGCACAGCAGATAGCGCGGTTGTGGACGGAATTTAAGAAAGCCGCCGGGGAATGGATCTCAAAAATCTGGCAAGGCATTCAGGAAAAGTGGTCAACGCTTATCAACAATATTATTCGGTTCTTCAAGCAAATTCCGCAGAAAATTTCGCAGACCCTGTCCAATATAGCCAGCATCGGCAAAAACCTTGTACAGGGCATCTGGAACGGCATTTCCAACGCCACGCAATGGGTGTTAGACAAAATCAAAGGGTTCGGCAAATCCATTCTTAACGGCATCAAGAAAATTTTCGGCATCGGTTCCCCGTCAAAAGAAACCGCCTATTTCGGCGAAATGCTAGACCAAGGTCTTGCCAACGGCATTGCGGATAATACAAGACCGATCTCAAACGCCATAGACGATATTACCACGATGACCACAAAGGGATTTAGCAGTAATATCGGCGTTACCTCGGCTCTGGACGTGAACCACTCTGCGTCCGGCATGGAGCAGTTAATTGCTATGGTTGCCGCGCTTGCTGAAAAGGTAGACCATTTGCAGATTTATCTTGACGGCGACGCGCTGGTTGGCGGGATCTCTGACAGAATTGACACGGCACTTGGCACCAGCAACGTGCGGAAAGCGAGGGGGTTAGCGTGACTTACGGAGTAATAATCGACGGTACCGACACAAAGGAAGAATGGGGTTTGATTCTTCTTGATGACCTTACCGTCGAATCCCCCGCGCCTGTTGTGAATTATGTCACAGTACCGGGCGTCAGCGGCGCATATGACTTTACCGAAATCCTCGGTGCCGTCACATACAATATGCGCAATATTTCGTTTACCCTGTTCAAGCGTGTGAACGATTTTCAGCTGAAAGAGATCCGCGACGAACTAGCCGACCAGTTCCACGGGAAAAGCGTTGAACTTGTATTGCCTGACGATGAAGAACACCATTATGTCGGGCGTATGAGCATCGGCGGCGTAACTGGTTATAACACAGGCAGAATTGCGGTGACGATGATCGCGGAGCCGTCCGTTTACCCGGAGGTGCCGTAATGACAATCACCCTGATAAACGGCGAAGCAGAAATTGACATCACGTCATCGTGCCAGACGGCGCAGCTGGACGAAGCGGTCAACACGTTTGCGAAACTCACGCTGACTGTCGTGCCTTTTACAGACGCATTCGACGAAATACTGCCGTTTCAGTCACATATACGCGTAACAGACGATACAACGCTTATCTATATGGGCAGAGTATTGACAGTTACGCCCCGGATGGACAGAAGCGGCATTGTTTCCAAGACCGTGATATGCGAAGACCGCATGGCGTATCTTTGCGATTCAATCCAGCCGTACACGCCGGAACAGCAGTATGCAGATACCGAATCGACCACAGGCTTGCAGGAATTTATTGACCTGTTATTGAACAACCACAATTCGCAGGTTGAAGACTACAAGCACATTTACCGTGGTAACGTGACTTTACAGACGTGGCAAACGTCGGGCGGCGTGTACAAGGGTCTTAATTTCGAAAGCACTTGGGACGCCATAAAGTCCAAACTGCTGGACGTGTTCGGCGGTGAAATGCGTATCCGTCAGGCGGTGGAAAACGGCAACGTGGTGTTGTATCTGGACTACGCCGAAAACCTCGGCACGTTGCAGGATACAACCATTGCAGTAAACAGGAATATGGTTGACGGCGAACACACGCTAGACCCCACGCAGATAATTACAAGGCTTATTCCCTTGGGGGCAAAGCTGACGGAAACAGTCCTTGACGAATGGGGCAGCGAAACCACGCAGGAAACCGAAGCACGGCTGACAATAGCCGCGCAGAACAACGGAAGTATATGGCTTGAAAATACCGACGGCGTTAACCTTTATGGCATCCATTACGGCGTGATCATATGGGACGACGTCACAACGGACACCGCATTAAAGCAGAAAGCCATAGACTACATGACCAACGAAAACACGCCCGTTGATTCCTACACGATAACAGCGGTAGACCTTTCAAAGATAGGACTAGACCCGGACAGCATCGAACTGTTCCAGTTCTATCCCGTGATAAACCCGCTGATTGACATATCCGTAAATCTTGAAGTAATCAAGAAAACCACGAACCTATACGAACCGCATCTGCCGTCGTTTACGTTCGGTTCCCGGAAAGTATGGCTGACTGACCTGATAAATTCAGAAGCCGACAGAGTGAACGCGGTAGAAGAGCAGAACGGGGAAAACTCTACAGAGATTTACAATTTAGGCAATTCAACCAAAGTCTATGTGGATAACTCTGTATCTGGACTTGAGGAATACGCCGACGCCGCCGTTGAAAAGTACATCAGGATGGAAAACGGCGAAATCGTTATTGGCATAGTAGACAACCCGGTTTCGCTGACATTGTCAAATGACCGAATTTCATTCAAACAGAACGGGTTTGAAGTTGCCTATTTAAGCAATAACAAACTGTATGTGACCGACGGCGAATTTCTCACATCAGTAAAAATCGGCGGTTTTCAGTTCGTCCCGCGTGAAAACGGCAACCTTTCGTTTATGAAAGTGGGTGGGTAAATGGCAACGTATTCACAGAGCAGACACGGCTATACTTTGCGTCTGACCATTACCGAAACCGCCACGAACGTGGAAACCAACAAAAGCACCATTACCTATTCGCTCCAGCTGATTTCTGGCAATCAATACCACTTTGAACAGTTCGGCGTGGGTGCTACCGTTGTTATCGACGGCGTAACAGTTGCCAGCCGGAACAGGAACACAGACCCGTATTTGACGATAGGGTTTAACAGTACGCTGACGCTGCTGTCTGGATCTACCACAGTCACGCACAACACCGACGGAACGAAGACTATAACTGTCGGCTATACCTTGAATATGGCTGATTACTACTACACTCCCGGCTCCATTAGTGGGTCGGGTTCTTTTGTATGTGCCACTATTCCAAGGGCAACACAACCGACAGTAAATGTAACAAGCGTCAATATAGGCGGCAGCGTTACCATATCCGTTTCGGGTCGTGCGTCTGCGTCGTTCAGCCATGTGTTAACGTACTCTATCGGCTCTGTAACGGGCAGTATAGCGACGTTAAACACCTCGACAACGTCGTATAGCTGGACTGTGCCAAACGTCGCAAACCAAATCACAAAGGCTAAAAGCGGTACGCTGACTATTTTGTGTGCGACAAAATCCGGCAGTACAGTAATCGGCACAAAGTCCGTCACGATCACCGTCAATGTTCCCAACACGTCAACATATCTGCCGTCAATAAGCAATTTAACGGTAACAGAGCAGAACGCAGATATTTCGGTGCTGAATCTCCCGGCGGGCGAATTTGTACAGAACAAGTCGGTTATTACGATGGCCTGCACGGCGTCGGCAAAGTACGGCGCGACTATCGCAAGAAAGCAGTTTTTCGTAAACGCCACGGATGTGAACCCGGAAAACTACCCGCTTACGACGGCGGGAACATATGATGCGGGATGCAAGGTAACAGACAGCAGAGGATACACGGCAGACTTAAACCCCGCCATTACTGTACATCCCTATTCGCCGCCGTCCGTTACGGCTATGAGTTTCTACCGTTGTACATCCGGGGGCACGGCAGACGATAGCGGCGAATATCTGCATTACGCCTTTACCGGGGCAATATCCAGTATCGACGGGCACAACACGAACCAATGGGCGTTACACGTCCAGAAAGCCGGAACAAGCACATGGACGTCCGTAGCAAGCGGCACGGGAACCACATTGAGCGTTTCGGCGACGTCTTCAACAGATGTGGTCGACGCTGACTATTCCTATACTGTGCGGTTGACCTTGACCGACTCTTTCGGGCAGACAGTATTCACACGGACAATATCAACAGGATTCACAACGGTAGACTACAAAGCCAGCGGCAAGGGCGTTGCCTTTGGAAAAGCGGCAGAAACAGACAATTTACTTGAGTATTCTGCTTCTTGGAAACTGAAGCAGGCGGGTGACGGCGAACTTACCCTGACAAGGGATACAAGCCAGTCATACGTTGACGCTACCAGTTTCGCACGGCTGAACGCACAGAAACGCGCCGGGGTTCTGTTCCTGCGCGGTAATATGTCCGTTTCCAATTTCGGCACCAATTCCACAGGCGTAGTTATTGGTACAATAAGCGGTTGGTCAGCTGCGTGGGTCATTGATTTAACAGTACCGTGCCAGAGCGGCACCGGGGTGCTTTTGGTGGAAGTTTCCACAGCGGGAGAGATAAAGATATACAACACGTCGGGGGCGACTGTAAACGGCTTCTGTCGGTTTATGGCGGCAGTACCTGACGCATAAAGGGGGAAATAAAATGTTAAGAGGTACTACACCGACAGTAACGCTGACGCTGCCGGAAGATGTGGACTTGTCCGGGGCAAGCGTTGCTTATCTGTCTTTCGGTCAGGGTGGCGCGGATCTGTTCGACGTTCCCATTGACCGACTGACGCTGAATGATAACGTGTGTTCGGCTACGCTGACGCAGAACGAAACGCTTTCGCTGGCAAGTGGAACGAAAACGCAGATTCAGCTTCGCTGGAAAGACGGCGGCGTTGCGTATGGTACAAAAATCGTTTCCGTACCGACTGACGCTATCTTGAAAGAGGGTACGATATAAATGGGCGTTGAAGTTCTCGCAAGCCTTGCGGAAAACGACGTAGAGGTCTACGCGACTTTGAGCGAAACGCCTGCGATTCCTGTTCAGTACGAACCCGGTTCCGTTGGGGGCGGGTTAACGAACGACGTCAAGGACGCTCTCTTGCAGATCGCAAGAAAAGTCGTATACGTCGACGCAGGCGGGCAAACGTATTATGACGCGCTTTACGCCGCGTTGTATCCTCTTTCGGGCATTTCCTGCGTTTATACGCAGTCTGGAACGGTATACAACACCGATTCGCTGGATTCGCTGAAAACAGACCTTGTCGTAACTGCTGAATACGGCGACGGCAACACGGAAACTGTCGCAGCTGCCGACTATACCCTGTCCGGCTCCCTTGTGGCGGGTAACAGTACCATAACGGTAACATATGAGAGTTTCACGACCACGTTCAACGTAACTGTAACACAGGTCGCCACGCTTTCCAGCATCTCGGCGGTATATACGCAAACAACGACAGTTTACGCCGACGACCCGCTTTCCGTGCTTGACAGCGACCTTGTGGTAACGGCGCATTATAGCGACAACACCGACGTGGTTTTGACTTCAGGGCAATATACCTTGTCTGGATCTCTTACAGTCGGCACCAGTACCATAACCGCAACATATGAGGGCGAAACGGACACATTCAGCGTTACTGTTTCAGCTGTTCCCGTGCTTTCCAGCATCTCCGCCGTCTATACCCAGTCCGGCACCGTCTACACGACCGATTCTCTGGACTCCCTCAAAACGGACTTGGTGGTAACCGCCACTTATAGCGACAGCAGCAGCGAAACCGTGCCAAGTGCCGACTACACGCTGTCCGGGTCACTCACAGAGGGAACCAGCACCATCACGGCGACCTATGAGAGCAAGACAACGACGTTCACGGTAACGGTAACGCTTGCGCTGCCGACAGGGTACACGCGGTACGACTATATATACAACAAGACGGCACAAATTGCCACGGTCATGGACACGGGCATTGCCGGGTCTTACTGCTCCAGCGACTACGGGCATGAGCTGATTTTTGCCTATGTAGATAGCATCTCAACGACGTCCTACGGGATGTACGGCGCACGGGATCAGAGCGGCACGGGAACCTCTCGCGCGTACTGGTTAAAGTCAGAGAACGGCGTACCAAAAATAGACTGCACCTATAACGGCGCGGCGGCGGGGTTCACGGAGATCTCCGCGGGCACCAAGTACGACATGATCACCGCAAACGGCAAGTGGACGGTCAACGGCACAGACTGGGACGACAGTATGTCCGGCACGTTTACTGCTCCAGAGCCAAACATTCGACTGTTCGGCGTGGTCACCGGGACGACGAACAGCTACTCCAGAGCCAAAATAAAAATCTACGGGTTCAAGGTGTGGGAGATCGCAACGGGAACTGTAATTGCCAACCTCGTCCCGTGCGTCAAGACGTCCAACAGCAAACCGGGATTCTATGACACGGCGCGGTCGCAGTTTATTACGATTACAAACTACACGAACCTCGAAGCGGGCAACGACGCATAAGGGGCGGTGCTATGGCGATTTACGACTACGAAGGCACCACGCTGGCAACCGCCTACGACGTGAACGGCGACGATTTACCCGAAGCGTTCGACGTTGACGGGGAATCGGTATGGAGCGCAGACCGGGAATGGAAAGACACGGCGACTATAGCCGTCCTGCCGCAGATTGACGTCACGGGAATCAAACAGGGCGGCTGCACCGACGGCGAATATATCTATCAATGCTCCGGCGACAGCACGAACTATACCTACATGAAGATCGTCAAGTACAAGATATCCGACGGGACGTACACGGTCGTGCAGTACAACGGTACGCCGAATTTCGGTCACGCCAACGACATGACGTACAACCCGAAAACCGGGTATCTGTACGTCTGCACGATGCTCTCGGACGGCTCCATCATCGTGCTGAATGCGTCCGACCTGTCATACGTTGACACGATATACGTCACAGACTACGCGGGCGATTCTTACGCGGTCTGGCAGTTCTGCTATGACCGCATCCGGGACGTGTACTATTCAGCCTGCGGCGGTGACCTGTGCGAATACGACGCGGACTGGAACTGCACCGACCAATGGACTATCGCGGAACACCCGGAAGCGACCGGGCAAGGATGCGAAACCGACGGGGCGTACTTGTATCGAATTACATACAACCCCAACCTTGTTTCGGTCTGCAAGTTAAGCGGGGAGTTTGTGAAAGACATCAGCAACCCGGTCAGCGGGGAGCCTGAAGCGATCATGTACGACTGGCACGGGAACTGGTACTTCAGCAAGTACACGCAGTACGGGTTTCTGTACACGATAGAGTTATACGAATGAGGTGAGCGTATGAACAGCGCAGTAATAGCCGCCCTTATCTCTGGCGCGGCGACAATCCTTGTGACGGTGATCACGGTCATATCGACAAATGCGAAAACACGGGGAGAAATAACAACGTCCCTGTCCTTGCAGGAAGAGCGGCAAGAGAACCTTACCAAAAAGGTCGACGAACTGGCGGCAGAGGTGAAAGCGCACAACGAATACGGCAGGACTATCCCGGTATTGCAAGAGAAACTTTCCAACCTTGACCACAGGGTCAGCGAACTGGAAAGGGGCAAGCCGTGACAAATCGCGCATTTGATTTCATTCGCTTTCTGTCTGAAGTCTGCCTGTCGGCGTTAGGAGCCTTGTATTATGCGTTAGCAGAAATATGGGGATTACCCTACGGCGACGCCATACTTGCGACGTGTGCGGCTCTGTCTACATTCTTGGGCATTTTCACGGAATGGCAAAGGATAAGGTACAACAAAAAGGGGGAAGAAAATGGCGAAGATTTACTTAAGTCCGTCAAACCAGACGGCAAATAAATTCATCAGCGGGGACACAAACGAGGGCGCGGTCTGGAACGACATAGCCGTGCGTTTGCAGAAACTGCTTGCGGAATACGATTGCGAAACAAAAATGGCGAAAGTTTCCATGAATTTGACGAACCGGGCAGCTGAAGCAAAAACGTGGGGCGCAGACGTTTACATCGCCATGCATTCCAACGCCGCCGGAACCGCCAACAAAGGCGCACACGGGGTTGAAGTCTATTACGACCCCAATAAGGGCGCAAAAACAAAGCAGCTGGCGCAAGACGTGCTTGACCAGCTGAAAACAATCTTCACCAGTCGTGGACTGAAGACCAGTTCAAAACTGATAGACTGCTATAAACCCGCTATGCCGTCCATCATCGGGGAATGCGGATTCCATGACAACAAAGCCGACGCCCTTTTGATTCTGACGAATAAGGACAAAATCGCCCGGTTGTACTGCAACGCCCTCGTTAAGTTCCTGTCGCTGAAGAAAAAGGCAGACCCGGCACCAACACCGTCCCCCGCAGAGCCGGAACCGCCGAAGACCATACTGGAACCGGGAACCGCTCTCATACTGAAAAACGAACCGCTCTATATTTCGTCCACAATGCTGACCAGAGCCAGCACCGTAACCGGGACGTATTACTATTGGGGCGGCGGCGCAGTCAACGGCAGAATCAGGATAACCAACACCCGCAGTCGTGTGGGCATGAACGGACAGGTTACCGGGTGGATAACCGCCCCGAAAGCCTATGTTCTGTACAAGGTTCAAAAGGGCGATACCCTGTCAAAGATCGCGGCAGCGTACAAGACCACAGTTGCTATCCTTGTAAAAGAAAACAACATCAAAAACCCTGATTTAATCCACGTCGGCGACATCATCAAAATACCCGTGTAATTAAAGAAACCCGCCGGAAATTTTAATTGCTGAATTACCATTTAATGCGGGTTTAACTTGCAACTAACTTGCAACTAACTTGCAACTAACTTGCAACCTATTGCACACGATTGCACACGCGAACCCGGAACACCGCATAAAATAAGGGTTTTCCGTGGGTTCAAGTCCCATCTCTCGCACCATATAGGAAAACCCGCATTCCACAACGGTTTGCGGGTTTTTTCTTGTTTTATGCGGGTTTGCGGGTTTTCCAGATTTGTTAAAATCTTTCCAAATCTGCGAAAAAATCAACAATTATGGAAACCGATTGCACACGAATGCACACGAAATTTTCTCATTTTACGGCGTTTCAAAATGGGAAATCAGCTTTTTCGCCGCGTCTGAAATCTGCTTTTCTGATAAGTGGGTGTAAATTTTCTTCATCGTGCCTAAATCGTGCCAGCCGCCAATTTTTGCGCACTCCAATTCGTTCACGCCTTTTTCATAGCAGAGTGACGCGAAACTATGGCGCAACGAATGGGGCGATACTACGGGGACGCCTGCACGGACGCACACGCGTTTTACCTGTTGGTATAGCGTATTGGGATACCCTGATACAACACGCCCGGATTTCGCCTTACAGAGCGTAAGAGCGTCATATAACTGCGGAATGATTATGGGCACCACTCTGGTGCTGGTTTCCGTCTTGGTGGTATCTTTCGTTATAAAGCCGTCTTCGCCCTTTACTGTCGCCCGGTGTACTGTAATCAATTTGTTCTGCAAATCCACGTCTTGCCAGTCAAGGGCGTAAATTTCTGATCGTCGCAGAGAACACAGCGCAAGCAACGCGGGGATCTCGCACGGGTCGCCCTTTGCCGCTGCGCAGAATTTCAATATTTCGTCGGCAGTCAAATAGGGTCGTTCTTTGCGTGGAACGGCGGGCAGATTGATACCTGATGTATCTATGCCGTATTCGCCCAAAGACGCAGACACAAGACCCCATGCGTTTTTAACTGTTTTCGGCGAAACTCGCCTTGCTTCATCGTTAACCATCCGTTGAAGCGTCCTGCGGTCGATTTCAGACACTTTTACAGTCATGTAGTGCTGAAACCTATGTTCACGATAAGATTTGTATGCCAAAAGCGTAGAGGGCGACAGCACGGAAGACCGCAAATAGATATATTCGTCGATACACGCCCCAAGGGTCACGCCTTGGGGCATTTTTTCGTTTCCCAAAGCAAGCGCGATAGCCTGCGCCGGGTTATCTGCGGTAAAAGATAACCTTTTGCCGTTCCGGGTAATTTGCACCCGCCACGATCCAGACGGTAGCTGCTGTGGTTTCGGTATTCTCATAGATAGTCCTCCAACCTTATCACCCGGCAGAAACGCCCTTTTTATAGGGTTCAAGCAATCCGTCAACGGCAACCTGTATGGCACGGGGCGCGTCAAGATATGCGTCAAGCATAACGGGACGGCTTAAACGGTCAAAACCTCCAAGCGTATCTGGGTCGCAGTCCAACGCTTCACAAACCCGGAAAAACATACCCAAACGTGGTTGACTCTTTCCAAGCGTCCAGTCAGAAACCGCCGCCTTGCTCACGCCGACAGCGTTCGCAAGCATTTCTTTCGTCATTCCTGCGCGTTTGATTTCAGCGGTTAAGTTCCGTGCAAAAATCCGTGCGTATTCCTGTTCAGTCTTCATTTCGCTACCTCCATTCAATAAAGTGGGGTTTTATTTTACGATACGGCAGTAAATAAAAGTTAAACAAAGTGTGAAAAAATTATTGACAATGGTAAAGTATAGTTTTATATTGGTGTAGAGCAGTAAACCGCTGATTAATTGAACGGAGGGTATTTCATGGAACGGACAGTATATGCGGGCATGGTCGGCGACGTGACGAAGCGTCTGGACAGGATCGCGAAAAAGGCGGCGCGGTACGGCGTCCCGTTTTCCTACTCTGTGGGCGAAGAGCATCCGCAAGAGGTCGCCGTCTATGCGGTCGACTACGTCAACCACGTTCAGTATGTCGACAAGACCTACACCGTGGCGGCGGTCGACATTACGATTGAATGTGAGGGGTTCGTCAAGGCGAACGGGTGGCGCGTCCTTGCGCGTATCGAGCATGGCGACGCCGGGAACATCGTGACCGGGTTCATGGGCGCGGAGATTGACCCGGCGTGGTACACCGTGGCGTCCCGTTGCGATCATTGCGGCACCAACCGGGCGCGTTCCGTCACGTTCATGGTGGAGCATGAGAACGGCGAACGGCGTCAGGTCGGGCGGTCTTGCCTTAAGGACTACACGGGCATTTCTCCAGACTTGGCGGTTATGTTCGCCGCTGTCGTCGACATCTTTCCCGGCATGGACTGCACCGCCGACGAATGGAACGAGCGGCACCCGGCGGTCATGTATTCGACGCGCCTTGTGCTTGCCCATGCGTTCGACGAAGTCGCCGCACACGGGTACATCAAGAAGAACGAAAAGGACTGCACACGCGAAGCCGTCGCCGATAAGGTGCGCGAGGGCGTGACGCCCAGCGCGGCAGGAATTGCCGAAGCCGAAAAAATGGTGGCTTGGCTTGTGGAATGCGGGACGCAGGACGAAGCCGACGACGCGGAACTGCGGGCACTCTATGAAAGTGCGTTCGACGAAGCCGGGGACGGCGACCCGGAAGAGCAGAAGCGGTACTACAAACGGTGCGACGAGGTCTACCGCGATTGGCGCAGATTGGGCGCGCTGGAACGCGACTGCGTACCGCTTGCCCGTTCTGGCTTTACCAAGGCAAGCGGGTTCGGCAGGCTTGCGTATATCCCCGTAGCCTACAAAAAGTTCCTGTCGCGGAAAGCCGAAGCTGAAGCAAGAGAAGCCGAAAGGCTGGACGCCGCCAAGGCGTCGCATCATGTGGGCACCGTCGGCGAACGGGTAGAGTTCGTCGCGAAAAAAGCAGAGTTCATCACATCGTGGGAAACGCAGTTCGGGCGCACGTTCCTGTACAAGTTCACGGACGAAAACGGCAACGTGTTTGTGTGGTTCGCGTCCGGGGCGTTTGACGAACACAACGGCATCACGGTGCGCGGAACAGTCAAGAAGCACGACGAACGGGACGGCGTGAAGCAAACCGTGCTGACGCGGTGCAAGATCGTGGCAAAGGGGGTGAAATAATGCAGATTGGAATAAAGGCGGCGCGGGTCGCCGCCGGAATGACGCAGGAAGAAGCGGCAAAGAAACTGGGCGTGACTACGGCGAGTTTAAGCCATTGGGAGCGCGGGCGGCGTGAACCGAAAACAACCACGTTCCTGCGAATGTGCGAACTGTACGGGGTCAACCCGTCCGACATTCTTATGCCCAAAAAGTAAAGTCAGGCTTTACCGAAGTAAAGGGGCGTGAAATGCGAAACTACGGTGACGAACACATCAGAGCGGTATACGCCGCGTGGAAAGCACGAAACGGCTATAACCGCGAAGACTGCGCCAAGCTGGCACACATCAAGGCGCACACATTGGACAGGCGTTTATCAGATCCCGGCAGTATGACGATTGCAGAACTGCGCCAGCTGATTTCTGCGACCAGAGCAACGCCGGAAGATGTAATGCAAATGATTTTAGGGAGGAAGACATGAAGACAGTTACAGAGTTAATCGCAGGCGTTTCGGGTCTGTTCTCCATCGGCGTAGCCGGGGGACTTGAACGCGGGTATGTAGGCATTCCGGGCGCACTTGTTGCGTGGGCGTGTGCGGCGGTCGTTATCACCGCTGCGGTACTTATGAGGAAGAAAGCATGAAACCGAAACAGAAAGAAATGATTCACGAACACCTGTTGCGGTGGGGGCACATCACACAGCGCGAAGCTGACCAGCTTTACGGCATTATGCGGTTGGCGTCCAGAATCAGCGAACTGAAAAAAGATGGCGTCCCTATCGAATCGCGCCGCAAGTATGTACCGACCCGCTACGGCGGCAAAGTCCCGGTAGCTGAATACTACTACGACTACACGAAATAACGAGGAGGAAGAAGAATGAACCTAAGCCTGTACGAAATCAGAAGTGAAATGTATTCCCTTATAGACCCGGAAACGGGCGAAATACGCGATTTTGACGCGTGGCAGGAATTATCCCTTTCCCGTGAGGAAAAGCGCGACAGCACGGCGTCGTGGATTAAATCGCTGGACGCTGAAAGCGAAGCGATCGACAACGAAGCGAAACGCCTGATAGAACGCCGAAACGCTACCAGAAGAAAAGCCGACCGCCTGCGCGAATACCTCGCGGCAGACTTGGACGGCGAAAAGTGGAAGAACGCACATCACGCCATTTCTTTCCGTAGATCCGTAGCGGTGGAAATTACCGACGAAGACCGCCTTGTTGCGTACCTTATGGAACACAACGAAGACGCCCTGACCTACCAAATGCCCAAAATCAGCAAGACCGCCGTTAAAGAGATGATAAACAACGGCGAAGAGATCCCCGGCGCAGAACTGGTAGAACGGCACAGCATCCAGATTAAGTGAGGTGCCGACATGGTGAAAGTTCTCATAAAGGCAAAGGGCGCGAACATCGGGGACAAAATCATGTCCATAACGCGCAAGTGCATGGAGTTGAAAGACGACTTGCCCTGTTTTGGGTGGGAGTTCTTCATGTCCGGCGAAAATCTGTACTTTACCGCGTGGCACCGGGACGGGGACGAAAACGGCAAGTTTGAATTTCCCATAAGCACCGTAGCCGTTGACGGCAGATACGCGGAAATCGTGAGAGAGTTAAACGAACTGAAATGGAGTGCCTTGTTTTGGCAAAAGGAGGAACACGCATGAACGCATTTCGCTTACTGAACGCAGACGAAATCGAATGCCGGGTGCAGCGTGTGACGGAAAAGGGCGTTTCCCTGTTGCTGTACAAAACTGCGCGAACCGACGCGGATCTACTGGACGAAACCGTTGGAACGGCAAACTGGACGAACGATTTTAAGGTCATCGACGGCGTTCTGTATGGGGGAATCGGCGTTGACTACGGCAACGGCTTGATATGGAAATGGGACGCCGGGACGGAGTCAAACATGGAAGCTGAAAAAGGCAGAGCCAGCGACGCTTTCAAACGCGCCGGGTTTAAGCACGGCATAGGCAGAGAGTTGTACACCGCCCCGTCCATATGGGTCACGCCGGATAAATGCAACATCAGGAACGGCAAATGCAACGACACGTTTTCTGTGGCGAAAATCGGCTATGCAGGAAACAGAATCAACGTGTTGGAGATCGTGAACGACAAGACGAAAGCGGTAGCGTATTCAATGGGGTTCGTTCCAATTACTGCGGCGAACGATGAAAAACCATACCCGACTGTAAAGTGCGACAGATGCGGGGAAGAAATCAAGCCGTGCCGGGTGAATGGGGTCATTAAATCCGTAGAACACCAGATAGCCGGGTCGCAGGATATGTGGGGCAAAAACTACTGTTATTCGTGTTCCAAAGCCGTGAACAAGGGTGCGGAAAATGGAACTGTACGATGAACTGCAACAGAAAATAAAGCAGTTGGACGCCAGTATACGGCAGCTGCGGAAAAGCGGCACAGAGTACGCCAAAAGCGAAAGAGAATACAAAGTGCTTTTGCGTGAAGAATGCCTGCGGTTACGCGGTGAGGGGATGGCGATAGGCTTAATTGAATTGACTGTATACGGCATCCCCGCCGTAGCTGAAGCAAGGTTCCAGCGGGACATAGCTAAGACAGTATACGAAGCGAACCAAGAAGCCATACAAGCAACCAAGCTGATTATGCGGTTGTTAGAAAGCCAGATAGCAAGGGAGTGGGGGCAATCAGCAAATCTGTAATATCAAACGAACACCGCTGTTTTATCTGCGGATTTCCCTACGTCCACAAGCACCACATATACCCCGGTTTAGGACGCCGGGAAATGTCAGAACAGTTCGGTTTGTGGGTTTATCTCTGCCCAAGGCATCACAACCAAGCGGGTTCAACCGTCGCCGTGCACAGCGGTATGCCAGACGGTAAAGAGATCGACCACAAATTGCGGGTACTTGGGCAACGGAAATTTGAAGAAACCCATACACGCGAAGAATGGCACAGGTATTTCGGTAAATCATATTTGGAGGATGAAGAATGAATCATATTGACCTGATAGGCAGATTAACTGCCGACCCGGAAACGAAACAGGTAGGCGACGCCACTTGCACCACGTTCACGCTGGCGGTACAGAGAGGATACACGCCGAAGGGGCAGGAAAAGGTCACGGACTTTATCAATTGCGTTGCGTGGCGGCATACGGGCGACTTTATCGCAAAGTATTTCTACAAGGGCAGAATGCTTGCCGTTTCCGGGGAATTGCACATTCGCCAGTATACGACCCGTGACGGCGACAAACGCACGGCGACAGAAGTAGCGGTAGACAACGCCTATTTCTGCGACGACCGCCGGAACGAGGAAACGCCGTCCGTATGGGAACCCGTGACCGATGATGAGGAGTTGCCGTTCTGATGGCTGAAAAACGGATGTTTACGAAGAAAGTCACGGACGACGATAATTTTATGTCGCTGTCATCGTCGGCGCAGGCTCTGTATTTACATCTTTCCATGTCAGCTGATGACGACGGGTTCTGTAATCAAGTCAACCTGTCAATGTTCAAGGCACACGCCAGCATACAAGACCTTGAAGCCTTGCTTTCAAAGCGGTATGTATACCAGTTTGAAAACGGCGTGATCGTGATTAAGCATTGGCGCATGGCGAACGCATTACGGAAAGACAGGTACACGCCGACGGCTTTTCAAGAGGAACTTGCGCAGCTGAAAATCAAGGAAAACGGGGCGTATACGCGGAGCGATTCGGGCGTGGTTGCCAATTGGTTGCCAGATGGTTGCCAAATGGTTGCCGCAGATAAGAATAGTATAGATAAGAATAGATTAGATAAGGGTAGAGAAGAACGCGCGCGCGCGCCATACGAAGAATTTATGTCGTTATACGCCGATGAAGCCGTTATAGACGCATTCAACGAATGGCTTTCAGTAATGGAATCGTCCGGGAAACCTTTGACGGAAACGGAACAGGGCATGATTTTGGACAAGCTACAGAGTATCCCGAAAACCGAATGGCTTGCCAACATCAAACGCAGTACGGAAAAACGCTGGAGATCCGTTTACCCGCGTAAAGAGGACAAGAAAGCAACGGAGCAGAAGCGCCAGCGTGACGCGTGGTCTGCACCTGTTCCGGCAGATGAAACAGAGCGGCTGAAACGCCTGACGAGGGAGATGGAAGACAATGGCTGACTTAAAAACAACACTATGCTGGTTCTGCCGTAATGCGGTACCAAGCCTTGAAACCGGGTGCAGCTGGTCAGAGCAGTTAAACCCGGTTCCCGGATGGAGAGCAACGGAAAACATAGTCATGTACAACGAAAAGCCGAAGACGTCGTATACGGTGCATTGGTGCCCGGAATATGTGAGGGACAGAAAATGCGATTGATAGACGCTGACTGGTTAAAGAACGAACTGCGGAGCCGTGATTTTCCCATTTTGAATGAAGAGGATATAGACAATACGCCTACCATAGACGCCGTACTAGTTACACGATGCAGCGATTGCAAATTCTGGAAACCGAAAACGGGGTGGAAAGTCGCGGGAAAGTGCAAAAGAAATCCGGCAATGATAACAGAAACCTTTGCTTCAGAGTTCTGTTCACGGGCGTGGAGAGGTGACGACGATGAGACTGATTGATGCGGACGTGTTCGTGGCCAACGTGATCCAGTACAGCAAGCAATCCACGAAGACGATCGGGCTGGCACTTGATGCGACACCTACCATAGATGCCGTCCCTGTTGTTCGGTGCAAAGACTGCAAATGGTGGTACAAAGATATGTATTCAACCGACAAAATGAAATGGTGTTATGCCCACGCAAGGCATTTCCCGCCGGTGTATTTTTGCGCAGAGGGGGAGAGGGAGGATAATGACAGTTAACTTTTTCGTTCCCGGACAACCGCAAGGAAAAGACCGCCATAGAACAACCAAAGGCGGGCATACCTATACGCCGAAGAAAACCGTGGAATACGAAGCACTAATCATGTCGAAATACTGGAAAGCGGTAGCAGAAAGCCGGGGCGTTCTCACAGGCGAAGAGAAAGCCGGAGCCGTGCGCATCGCGATAAAGGCTATATACAAAGTCCCGGTATCAGACAACAAGGCGACAAAGGCGGCAAAGCTGGCAAACGAGGTAAAGCCGAAAGCGAAACCAGATCTGGACAACATAGCCAAAGTGGTACTGGACGCGCTGAACAATACCGCCTATTACGACGACGCACAGGTCTATCGGCTGGAGGTAATCAAAGAGTTCGGCGAAGTACCCGGCTTATTCATCACAGTAATTCATGAGGGGGGTTAATATGGGGTCATACATTTACGGAAAACAGGAAGTCTGCGAATGGGTGGTGCAGAATTTCCCGCCGACGGCAACCATTCTGGACGTGGGAGCGTGTGACGGCAAATGGCGCAATCTTCTTCCCGGCTATACAATGGACGCCTGCGAAATATTCGAACCTTACGCAATGAAGCTGCGGGGGTACAGAAACGTGTTCGTGTGCGACATTGCGACGCTGAAATACGGGGCATATGACCTGATAATATTCGGCGACGTCATAGAGCATATGCCAGTAGACCGGGCGCAGCGGGCGTTGAAGTACGCCGAAAGAAGATGTAAAGACCTGATTATCGCAGTCCCGTGGGAATACAAGCAAGGCATAGTCGACGGCAACGTCTGGCAAGCGCATATACAAGACGACCTGACGCCGGAACTGTTCGCCGAACGATACCCCAATTATGAAGTGCTTGTAGATCCCGGCTACGGGTACTGCTATTACCACAAGAAACCGTGAGGAGAGGACAAACCATGAATGACACACTTTCAAAACTGCTTGAAGAAATCGAGCAGCTGCCGATAGACGAAAAAATAGACGCAATAAACCGGGTCAAAGAATCGCTGAAAAAGGTTTCCCCGTTTAACAACGAACCCGTCGACTGCGTCCAATGGGTAAAAGAAGAACTGGTGATAGCGAACGACTACAACCCGAACACAGTAGCACCGCCGGAAATGGAACTGCTGCACACGTCCATAAAAGAGGACGGCTATACGCAACCGATTGTTGTATATCAGCACGACGGGATCTATGAAGTCGTCGACGGGTTTCACCGCAATCGCGTGGGCAAGGAATACAAGGACATACACGACAGAATACACGGGTTTCTGCCTGTGACCATTATCAATGACGACCGCCACGAAAAAGCCGACAGAATCGCGTCAACGATCCGGCACAACCGCGCAAGGGGCAAGCACCGCGTTGAAGCCATGTCAGATATAGTCATAGAACTGAAACGGCGTAACTGGAGCGACGCCAAAATAGCGCGGGAACTGGGGATGGACGCCGACGAAGTTTTACGGCTGACGCAGATAACGGGACTTGCTGAAATGTTCGCCGACAAGGATTTCAGCGAAGCGTGGGAAGTCGATATGCTGGACGATTCAGACTACGTCGACGAAACATTTGAAGAATGAAACAGATATTTTACCATTACACCCGGTGGGAAGATTTCCAGAACGGGATGTATGACGAAGACAAGGACGGACGCCGGGAGCGGGTAAAACTGGCGGCGCAGCTTTTATCAGACCCGCCCCGGCTATATGAGGAAATGACACGCGTAACGCAGGAATGGAAATGCGCGACGGAACAGAACCTGACGAACGCAAGCATAAATCATCAGGCGTTTTTAGGGCAGACGGCGTGTGCGATATGGGGCGGCGTCCATGAAGACGAAACCCGCGAAGCGTGGGGCACTTTGACGAACCAACAGAGGTATGCGGCGAACAAGGTTGCAGACCGGGTCTTTGAAGAGTGGGTGCAGAAACACGCCGACGTCAGCCAGCAAATGACGGTCTTTGAAATGGAGGAAGTATGAAACAACCACTAGGAATCAACGTGTATGAAGCGGCACAACAGAGAATAGCGTACACGTTCGATCACTTTGAAAAAATAATCGTTTCGTTCAGCGCGGGCAAGGATTCAACGTGTATGTTGCATATGGTCTGCGACGAAGCACGGCGCAGGAACAGGAAAGTTGCCGTGATGCTGATTGACCTTGAGGGGATGTACAAGAAAACCATTGACCACGCGGAACGCTGCCGAGAGATGTACAAAGACTGCACAGAATGGTACTGGATTTGCTTGCCTATCCACTTGCGAAACGCCGTCAGCGTATATCAGCCGTTCTGGAAATGCTGGGACGCAGAACAAAAGGATATGTGGATACGCGAACTGCCAAAAGACTGCATCAGCGAGCCGGATTATTTCCCGTTCTTCAAAGACGGCATGGAGTTTGAAGAGTTCGACGTACTGTTTGCCCAATGGTACGCACAGGGCGCAACGTGCGCCGTGCATATCGGCATAAGGGCAGACGAAAGCCTGAACCGATACCGCACGATAGCGAACCGCCATAAAGAAACGTACAACGGGCAGATGTGGACAACGCGAATTATCGACAACGTTTACAACGTCTACCCGATATACGATTGGCGCACAGCTGACGACTGGATCTATCAGGGCAAGCACCCGGACAAGCCGTATAACGAACTTTATGACTATATGCACCTTGCAGGCTTGACCATTCATCAAATGCGCATATGCCAGCCGTATGGCGACGACCAGCGGCGCGGGTTGTGGTTGTTCCACCTGATAGAGCCGGAAACGTGGGCAAAGGTAGTCGCCCGCGTCAACGGCGCGAATAGCGGTGCTATGTACATCAACGAAACCGGGAACATAAACGGGTACTACAAAATCAAAAAGCCTGCGGGGCATACATGGAAATCCTTTGCGATACTGCTTATCAATTCCATGCCGCCGAAAACGCAGGAGCATTACAAGAACAAGATATACAAGTTCTGCAAATGGTGGGAAGTGCGCGGATACCCGGACGGGATACCAGACGAAGCCGATTATCAGATGGAACAGAAAAAGGACGTTCCAAGCTGGCGCAGGATATGCAAGAGCCTACTGCGGAACGACTACTGGTGCAAGGGGTTGAGTTTTACGCAGCAGAAATCAACGGCGTATGAACGGTATTTAGAGATGATGAAGAAAAAGAGGGAGGAAGACGCGGGACAGGAAACCCTATTCGGTGAGGGGGCATAGCATGAGTAAAACACGACATTGGTGGTACTACTCTGTTGTTACTGCAATCCGTCAATATCCTGCGTTAGCAGAGAAAAAGAGAGAACTGCAAAAGACCAGTATCACGCCGCCATATGAAGCCGTAATCAAAGGGTCAGAGATCGGGCGCACAACGGAAACCGCCGCATTGCGACAGCTGCCGCAGGCTGAAGAACTGTGGGTAGACGCGATTCAGCAGGCGACAGAGGAAGTCAAACGGCACCGGGATGGTAACGACGTCCTGCGGATCGTGAAAATGGTAGACTATGACAGAACACATAGTGTAGAGGGAGCGGCGCAGGTGCTGCATATGGACAGGGCAACGGCATGGAGAAGACGAAGCCGATTCGTTTATTTAGTGGCAAAATACGCCCATTACCTGCCCGAAACAGAAAAGTTGCAACACAAGAGCCAAGAAAACGGTATAAAGTGATACCGTGGACAAATGCGAAAGTCCACACGTCATTCGTGGTTTGTCCTTCTTCCTCTCGGGGTGGCACCTCGGTAGAAATACCGGGGTGCCGTTCTATTAGCGATCAACTCCGGCGGTCTACGGGCACCGGGGTATTTCTTTACGGAGTACCGGGATTAAATACCCCGGAGGGTGGTCACAGCAAATGTTGAGGTGGGGACGCTGTGAAAAGAGATAATCCGCGATCTAAAAACGGAAACCTACGGAGAAAGCACCGGGCACGTTTACGGGCAATCGGGGCAGAGTGCGGCATATGTCATGGGCGATTAGGCGCGATACACTACGACGAACCAAGCGACGCACAACACCCGCTGTCATTTGTCATAGATGAAATACGCCCGGTATCACGCTGGCGTGAATTTGGGTACCCGTCACCAGAAGCCGCCGCCAACGACTGGGGCAACCTGCAAGCGGCGCATTACATCTGCAATCTGCGGAAATCAAACAAAGTCCCCGAAGACCGTAACCGCAGAATGAAACGGGCAAACCTTTTGGACGGACGCTGGTAATACCCGGATACCAGAGGAAAGGTACTGGGGAGGGAACCCTACTACTATGGTTGGCTAG
>Ga0310696_10001726_pt1 | contig 30920 bp, 31 predicted proteins | sample AusTroGonzalo_MG_4_FD_203885 | JGI IMG/M metagenome (GOLD analysis project Ga0310696, IMG submission 203885) | Bovine rumen microbial communities from tropical cattle in Woodstock, Queensland, Australia - Gonzalo_02 (v2) (version 2) | ecosystem: Host-associated > Mammals > Digestive system >... | reverse complement strand
GTTAGCACTTTGTTGGACGATGCAGCTGCTTACGAGCGTATGAGCAAGGCCGTTAATCCTTATGGTGATGGCAAAGCTTGTGACCGTATTGCGCGCGCTCTCAACGGCGAAGCCGTAGATAGATACGAAGTATAATTAATTGAATATTAAATTTTAAATGACAATAGAATGATTAACGTAATTGGACTGGGCTACATTGGACTGCCCACAGCATTGATGATGGCTTCTCACGGTGTGGAAGTCATAGGTACAGACTACAACAAGGAACTTGTTGCAACTCTTAACGCAGGTAAAACAACCTTCAAGGAAGACGGTCTTGATGAACTCTTCCAGGCTGCCGTAAAGGCAGGCATCAAGTTCACCACAGAGTACCAGAAAACTGACGTGTATATTGTCAGTGTTCCTACCCCTTATGACAAGTTCTCCAAGAAGGTGGACGCCTGCTATGTGGTAGCAGCTGTTAAGGAAGTAATGAGGGTATGCCCTAAGGGCGCTACCGTAGTTGTGGAATCAACAGTATCTCCCGGAACCATTGACAAGTTCGTGCGCCCTGTCATTGAGGCCAACGGCTTCAAGATTGGTGAGGACATCAATCTGGTTCACGCCCCAGAGCGTATCATCCCTGGCAATATGGTGTATGAACTGCTGCATAACAACCGCACCATTGGTGCCGACTCTAAGGAGATTGGCGAGAAGGTAAAGAAGTACTATGCCAGCTTCTGCCAGGGCGAGATTGTTGTTACCGACATCCGTACTGCAGAGATGACCAAGGTAGTAGAGAATACCTACCGTGCTGTAAACATCGCTTTTGCTAATGAGCTTTCACGCATCTGCCGTCACGACAATATGGATGTGTACGAAATTATCAAGATCTGCAACATGCACCCCCGTGTTAATATCCTGCAGCCAGGTCCTGGTGTAGGTGGTCATTGCATCTCTGTTGACCCCTGGTTCTTGGTGGGTGACTATCCCCAGCTGGCTAAGGTAATTGACGAGTCTATGAAGACTAACGATTATCAGCCCGTCTTCGTGCTTGAGCGTATCCATGCGATTATGGAGGAGCATGGTATCACTGACAACCGTCGTGTTGGTCTCTATGGTTTGACTTATAAGGAGAATGTGGATGATATTCGTGAGAGCCCCACACTCCAGATGCTCGACATTCAGGAACGTCATTTGGCACGTCCGCTGAAGACCTTTGATCCTTTCTTTACCAGCAAGGAGATTGTCAAGAACCAGATTCTGGACTTTGACCAGTTCCTCGATGAGGTAGATATGGTGGTCATTATGGTAAAGCACGACCACATTAAGCAGAATTGGGACAAGCTGAAGGGTAAGGTAATCCTTGATTGCCACAACATTTGTCCTTTGGAAGGAGTGTACCACATTTAGAAATAATAAGAAGATGTCAGTATTTAAAGATAAAGTCTTGTTAATCACAGGCGGAACGGGCTCATTTGGTAATGCTGTTCTTCGTAGATTCCTTACGAGTGATATTAAAGAGATTCGTATTTTCTCGCGTGATGAAAAGAAGCAGGACGAGATGCGTCATCGTCTTCAAGCACAGCATCCGAAAGAAGCTTCCAAGGTTCACTTCATTATTGGTAACGTGCGTGATTTAGATGCCATTGATGCTGCTATGCATGGTGTAGACTATGTTTTCAGTGCTGCCGCATTGAAGCAGGTTCCCGCATGTGAGTTCTACCCAATGCAAGCTGTTCGCACTAATATCTTCGGTTCTGAAAATGTACTGGAAGCTGCTGTTCGTAATAAGGTGTCTCGCGTTGTGGTGCTTTCTACCGACAAGGCTGCTTATCCTATTAATACTATGGGTATGACTAAGGCTTTGATGGAGAAACTCGCTATCAATAAGAGCCGTGATCCTCGTACCCGTGAAAGCGGTACAGTCATTTGTGCTACCCGTTACGGTAATGTGATGTGCAGCCGTGGTTCAATTATTCCTCTGTTCATTGAGCAGATTAAGACCGGCAAGCCCATGACCGTTACAGTGCCTGAGATGACTCGTTTCATGATGTCTCTGGATGAGGCAGTTGATCTTGTTATTTTCGCTTTCACTCATGCAAACCCTGGGGATTTGTTTGTTCAGAAAGCACCTGCTGCAACCATTGAGACATTGGCACAGGCTGTTAAGGAGATTTTCCATGCTGACAACGAGATTCTGGTGATTGGAGCACGTCATGGTGAGAAAATGTACGAGACTCTCTGCACCAGCGAGGAAATGGCAAAAGCAGAGGATATGGGCGATTTCTATCGTGTACCTGCAGATATGCGTGACCTCAATTATGACCAGTACATTGATAACTTTGGCCACCGTGTGGACTTTGATCAGTATAACTCAGACAACACCCGTCGCCTCGACCTTGAAGGTATGAAGGAAATGCTGCTCAAACTGGACTATGTTCAGGAGCAGTTGAAAGAGTGGGAAGCTGAAAAAGCAAAAAGAGCTAACCTCTAATCCAAGTTATTTATGATACCTTTAGTTAAACCATATTTTCCTCCACGCGAGGAATTGATGCCCGCCCTTGAGGAAATCCTCTATAGCGGCTATGTGGCAACCGGTCAACCTGTATTCGATTTTGAAGATAAGTTCAAAGCCTATATTGGTAATGACAACATTATTTCTGTTCACTCAGGTACTGACGCTTTGCACCTTGCATATATTCTTGCAGGAATAAAGCCCGGAGACGAAATTATCAGTACCCCTATGACAGCAGAGCCTACCAATACATCTATTGCAATGGTTGGCGCCAAAGTGGTCTGGGGCGATGTTGACCCCACCAACGGCTTGCTTGATCCTAAAAGCGTTCGTAAACTCATAACAGAAAAGACCAAGGCTATTGTGATGGTTCACTATGCTGGTATGGTCTGCGATATGGATGAGTTCACCAAGATCTCTGAGGAGTTCAATATTCCTATCATTGAAGATGCTGCTCACGCAATGGGCAGTAAATACAATGGTAAGATGACCGGATGTAACTCTGCTTATACCATCTATTCTCTTCAGGCCATTAAGCACATGACCACTGTAGATGGTGGATTCCTTGCTATGCGTGATGGAAGTCAAATGGATAGGGCTAGAAAACTCCGCTGGTTTGGCCTCTCCAAAGACAAGAGCCGTTTGGATAACGACATTACCGAAGTTGGCTACAAGTATGCCATGAATAACGTCAATGCTACCATTGGTCTCTGGCAAATGAAGCATCTTGAAGGGGTTATTGGAACATACATTGCCAATGGTAAGTATTATGATGAGGCTTTGAAAGGCGTTCCAGGAATTCAGTTGGTTCGATACAACAATAATACAGAGTGCTCCTACTGGCTTTACACCATGAAAGTGGAGCGTCGTGATGACTTCTGTAAAATGATGGAGGCTAATGATATTATGGCATCACAACTTCATCATCGTAGCGATACCCACAGCATCTTCAAGGAATCAAAGCGTGATTTGCCTGGCATGGAAGAGTGGTACGCCAATTTTGTACACATTCCTTGTGGTTGGTGGGTGAGCAAAGAAGATAGAGAGAAGATTGTGGAAGTAATCAAGAAAGGTTGGTAAACCATTGTTATGACAGAGCTTCAACTTATAAAGCATAGTGAAATCCTTTTTCGAGACCTTCTACGGGGAATTGCTGTCAAGAATGTCGCTTGGCCCCATCCGGTAGATAGCCAAGTGAAATGGATTATTGATAATATGCGCCCAGAAGACTACCATGTGTTCCTTACAGAAGATGGGAAAGACAAAGCTTACATGACATTATCACCTGTAGAAGGTGAAATGAATGGAAAAACGGTAGGTTTCTATGGAGTTGGTTGCGTCTGTACATCCTCGAAAGGTGAAGGCTATGGAGGTATCCTGCTAAAGAAAACCAATCAGTTCTTATTAGATAAGGGAGTTATGGGGCTATTGTTCTGCAAAAAACTATTAATCCCATTCTATGAAAAGTATGATTGGACAGTAGTTACTCACAATAAGGTATTTATACCAGAAGAAGACCCAGGGGTATTTACTATGGTTTTTAACTGCCCTGAAATAGAGAGTTTAAAGTATAGTGGTCGAATGTTTTAATTCTTATTTATGATTCCATTATATAAACCTTATATGCCGACAGAATTGCCGGAGTTAGAGAATATCCTACATTCTGGAGCGTTGGCTTACGGAAAATGGGCTAGAGAGTTTGAACGGAAGTTGGCTGATTACATTGGCGTTAAGCAAGTTCTTTACACCAATACCTATGGTCTTGCTTGGCAAGTGTTGATAAGAACGCTTGATCTTAAGCCTGGAGATGAGGTTATAGCCACTCCAATGTCCTGCCTTCAGTCCACTATGCCCTTTGCACAGGCAGGGCTGAAGGTGGTTTGGGCAGACATAGACCCTAAATATGGTATACTTGATCCTGATAGTGTAAAGAGCAAGATTACTTCAAGAACCAAACTCATTTCCAACTACCATTTCTGCGGCTACCCGGGCTATATAGATGAGATTAACGCCATTGCAAAAGAGAAGGGAATCTATGTGATCGATGACTGTATCGAAGCTTTTGGCGCAAAGTATAAAGGAAAACGCTTAGGAAATGTTGGCACTCCAATGTCTATCTTCAACTTCCAAACAGTACGTATGCCCAACACTATTGAGGGAGGAGCGCTTGTTTTTGAAGATGACGAGCTTTTCAAGAGAGCATCAATCATCCGAGATCTTGGTATAGATAGAAGCATATTCCGCGATAAGAATGGAGAAATATCAGCTGTTTGCGATATAAGCATCCCAAGTGTAAATGCGACACCAAGTGATGTTAATGGCTATATTGGATGCTGTCAGATGGAAGTAATCGATGAGCTACTGGCAAAACAGGCGGCAAATTCTAAGCTATGGGAGAATAGGTTGTTTGAAATGCCATCCTTCTTAGGCTTTATTGACAGAAAAGATGCGACACCGAACTATTGGATTTGTGGCATTCTATCAAGCAACAAAGAAGGGGATATGAAGATGTTTAAGGAGAACGGTTATGCATGCTCTGCCGTTCATCTTCCTAATTCATATTATTCTGCATTTGGAAAGCAAGATATGCCCAATGGCGTAGAGGAGTTTTATAATAAGTTTATCGCATTGCCCAGTGGGTGGTGGATGTAGAATCGTATGGAGAGATTTGGGATTCTTTTCACTCTATCTATTATATGCTCATTATCCTGTCATGGGCTAACCGTAGATGAGGAAGAACCTGTTGGACTCCCTGTTTTAATTATAAACACCGTTGAAGCAGAAGAGCCCACATGCGACTATGTGGAGCCGCCTGAGGGAGGTGTCAGCCTGAGTATCACTAACGCCACTAAAGTTCCAGGGTCTCTCACTATTAAGCATGGTGAAAAGGTTCTTTATTATAGTGGACTTTATGAGAAGGGGAATAGTGGAATAACAATAAGGATTCGCGGCAATACAAGCGCATATTTACCTAAGAAACCATATAAAATAAAGCTTCAGCAGAAAGCAGATTTACTGACAAGAAGCAATGATAAGAAATATGAGGATAAAGATTGGCTTCTTTTAAAAGCCGGAGATGTTGATCTTAATACTATGATTGGTTTTAAGGTAAACGAGCTATTAGGTCTAAAGTGGTCACCAGCATATGAATATGTAGAATTGGTGATGAATGGTGATTATCGGGGTATATATATGCTTTGTGAATCTGTGAAAAGGAATCCAGATTGTCGTATTGATATTAGCAAAGATGGCATTATAGCTGAATACGATGCTTATTGGTGGAACGAACCTACCTACATAAATAGTAGTATATTGAGTTTGTTTAAATATACTTTTAAGTACCCCGATGAAGAAGATATGACGGAGGACAAACTAGAGATGATAAAGACGAGTATATATGAAATGGAGGGGAGTATAATTGATGGCTCTTATGAGCAGACCTGGGATGTTAACTCTTTAGTTTCATGGGTAATGGCACAAGACATTTTAGGAAATAGTGATGGATGGGGTAGTAATATCTATTTCACCAAAAATAGCCTCTATGATGATTCAAAATTTAGGATGGCTAATTTGTGGGATTTTGATATGATAATGAAGACACCAGACCGGTTCTCGAGTTCTCACACCAAGTGGATATATGAATATTTGAGCACAAATGTTTGCTTTATGGATAGTTATAAAGAAAAGTGGATAGCTGATGGAGCAAACTTTTATAATTCAATGATAAACTGGCTGGCTAATTTTAGAGAATCAAAAACAGGAGAGGCACTGGACACCGCTAGAAAGCAGAATGCAAAAAGATGGAATGAGGAGTATATCGCTCTTTCTGATAATGTGGATGATGCTGTTGAATGGTTCGGCTATAGATATCAATGGATGAATTCAAAAATAGGTAATCCAGCTGTTTCGAAGATAGAAGCGCCCTTGAATCAAAATGGCACAAGTAACAATACCTTGGTATACAATATAAAAGGCCAAAAAGTAACACTAAGGAGCACGGGGGAAGTCTATATTATTAATGGCAAGAAACACATTCAAAAGTAATGGCTGAAGAACACGTAGATTACAAAAGGGCAGCTAAGACCACATTCTTGTTCAGTGCTGTACAAGTTGTCAGTACTGTGGTTGCTATTGTCAAAAACAAGATAATTGCTGTCCTATTAGGACCTACGGGTGTAGGACTAATCAGTATATTCAATACTTATATAAATTTCGTAAAGACAGGTGCTTGTCTTGGTTTGTCACAGAGTGCGGTCAGAGACATTTCCGAGGCTTATGAGAATGGTGATAAAGAGCGGTTTTCAAGAATTATCAGTCTCACAAATAGACTCGTTTTACTAACATCCGGTCTGGGAATACTGGTAACATTGATTATGTCTCCCCTCTTTAGTAAATGGGGATTTGGTAATAGCAATTATGTATGGTCATTCGTTCTGCTATCTCTATGTGTCGGGTTCCAGATTTATTCTGAAAACCGCCTGGCTATTCTTCGTGGAATGCGACGAATGCGTTCGTTGGCGTGGTCAACAATTATTGGTTCAGTTGCAGGCCTTTTAATAAGCGTTCCATTCTACTATTGGATGGGAAATGATGGTATCGTGCCAACTCTTCTATTATCTTCCTTTGTTACAGTAATTGCAACTAATCTGTTTGTTAATAGAATACAGTATGATCATATTTCGTTAAGTCTTAAAGTGATTTTTCGCGAAGGAAAACCAATGATGCAAATGGGGCTGGCCTTGATGCTGGTGAATTTTCTAAGCGGAATTACGGACACAATTATCGTCTCATATTTACGTGGTGCGGGTGGGCTTGATACCGTAGCTTATTTTGGCGCAGGAAGAACTATTATTGGTAGTTATTTTGGGGTAGTACTGGTTGCTATGACAACAGATTATTATCCTCGAATATGTGGTTTTTATAAAGATAATGCAAGACTTGCTGAAGAGGTAAATGCTCAATCTAAATTAGGTATGGTGATGGTGTTGCCTTTGGCCGTGATTTTTATTGCTTTTGCATCACTTTTTATACCACTGCTCTATTCAAATGATTTTACTTTAGTTTCACAATATACAGACTGGGCTCTTTTAGGGACTCTTATCACAATACCATCGAACTGTATAGGGATGGTTTTATTAGCAAAGCAGGCAGCTAAGTTTTTTACAACTATATCTGTGAGTATTAATCTGTTCAATTTGATTCTCTATATAGTCGCCTATAATTGGCTTGGTTTGACTGGTCTTGGATTCGCAGCAGTTATTAATGTCGCAGCGCAGTGGTTAGTACAGTCCCTTATAGTAAAAAAGATGTATGGAATATGGTTCTCAAAAGAATGCAATATGATGTTATTAATGGTCCTATTAATTTCTTTGGTGGCCGTTCTAGCAAAACAAATTGATAATATCTACATAATGTATGGAATTCAATTAGTAATAATAGTTTCATCTATATTATTGTCCCTCTATTGGAGCAGGAAGATGAACATAGATTTGCTCGGGTTTGTTAAAAACAGAATTGGTATAAAGAAATGAGATTAGCAGGTATTATTGTCACATATAATGATAGCTACAAATTTAAAGAGTGGTGCCGATGGTACGAAGAATACAAAGATGAGTTATATAAACTAATCATTGTAGACAACGGTTCGGAACCGGAATATCTACATCAAGTGGAAACATATTTTGTAAGTGCTATAATTATTAAACGTGACACAAATGGTGGTAGTACTATTGCTTACAATGATGGAATTAGGCTAGCACTAGCTGATCCTCAAGTAACTCATATTGCTTTAATAGGGAATGATATCCGTTTATCCAAAGGATCTTTGTGCAAGTGTGTTGAATTACTTGAATCTGACGATACGCTAGGTATGGTAGCACCAATCCTTCTTAATGCAGATTCGGATATCGTTGCCGATTTTGGTGATATTATATCTGAGGAATTAGCAATGGTTTGTTTTGGGAAAGATATGCGATTAGAAGATATCCCTGTATCTTGGCGTTACTGTGAAGGGGTTACGGGTGGTATGAATGTGTCAAAAAGATCTTTTTATGAAACAACAGTTGGCCTTCAAGATGAGAATTTGTTCATGTATTCAGATGAGGCTGATATGGCTATCCGAGCAAGAAAAGCTGGCGTAAAAATGGCTGCAACAAAAGAAGCCATAGCATGGCACCAACACATAAACCCTCCCGGAAATAAGCGCAGACATCCATATTCAAACTACCTTATAGCACGTAATAAGGTATATTTGGGCGGCAAACATTTTGGAACAGGAAAAAAAATAAGGATTTTTAATCATTTCTTTTTTCTTAATTTCCAATATTCTATTAAATGCCTAATTTCATTAAAATGGAGTCAGCTAGTTTATCCTCGGTGGGCTATGTTAGGAGCCGTAAATGGATTATTAGGGAATATGAAGGAAAATAAGTACTCTAAAATGTAACTATATGGAAATTAAATATTTTACCCCCCCCGAATTCATTAAGCATCCCTTTAGATTCAACGATTTGCTCGAAGAGCTTGGCTATTGGCAATATGCATCCAAAGGACGCTGGTGTCTATACCATATATTAAAATCACTTTGTATAAAAGGCCCAGTACTAGTGCCAATTTATTGTTGTGAATCCATTTTGCAACCCATTGAAGAACTTGGATTAAAGTGGTTCTGCTATGATATAAACTCAAGTGATTTAAACCCTAATGTGGAAAGTGTAGAGGCTTCAATCGAAAAGTATGGAGCAGATTGTGTGGTAGCTGTTAGCATGTATGGTAACCCCGCAGAATTAGATAGAATAGAAACGATATGCAATAGGAAAGGGGTTAAAATGATAGATGATGCAGCACAAAGCTTCGGGTCTACACTGAATGGAAAGAGGGTGGGCTATTTTGGTAATGCGGGTTTCTTCTCCTTCTCGCCAGGAAAACCGCTGGCTGGGCATTTAGGGGGTGCTTTCAGAACTGATAATGATACATACAAGATTAGATACAAGAAACATTCATTTACACACTGGGTAATCTACAAAGATTTTGAGTATAATAGATACTACAATCATTTCAGGAATAATCTGAAAGGGAAATTATATGGTCTCGGATGTAAAGTGGTGAGCAAACTCGTTACAATAAGAGAAGACATTTATTCCCACTTTGAAGAAGGAATATTGTATGGAATTTATAAGGATTCGCTATATATACATAATCCCTATCGTACTGAGTATGCAAAAAGACTGGCAAATACAGTTCATTCAAGCTATTTTAATATACTAAAAGTGTATGATGACACCTATCGAAAAGGTATTGCCCATAAGTACATTCTGATTTGTAATACAAAAGAAATTGCAATCCGTATGAATGACTATCTTCATAAGCATCAAGTGTTCTCACAGTTTGGATATCAATTATTGACAGATTGTTCTGAGTACGTCAGGGCGAAACAAGTGGAGGGATGTGTTGTTGAGATACCTTTAAATGCCAGGGAACAAGAATTTGAATACTTACATAAGCTATTGAATAACTTTAGAACATAATTGAAACATATAATATATATGGTCAGACAAACAGATAACTTAGAAGAGGTAGTTTCACGCCAATATGCTGACGAGAATTATAATGTTTTTTATAGCGACAGTGTATTGAAAGGATACAACAAGACAGGAGAAAAGCTATCCTTTCTCTATTCCTCAAAGTTCATAGTACCAGTTATTATCAGCAAGAGGCGCATTTTTAAGTATGCTCATATTTGCGTTGAGCCAGCAGTCATAAAAGATGGCGAAGAAACGTTGAAGTCCTTCTTGGATGACGTGTGTAAATTCCTCAGTGATGAGTTAAAGGTGCAATGGATTAATCAGACCTCTGCTGCTTCTTTCTTTATGGACTATCCAACTGGTTCAAAGCACATTCCTTTTGGAAGCCACGTTATTGACTTATCTCTTAGTGAGGAAGACTTATGGAAGAATGTGCATTCCAAACACCGTAATGTCATCAAGAAAGCTGAAAAAGACGGTGTGGTTATAGAATGTGGCAGAACACAGAAACTTGTTGAGGACTATCACAGTATTGATATTGATACCTGGACTAGAAGTAACAGGTCAGCAGCAACTGAGAACCATTGGAAAACCCTGATGGAAACAATGGGTGAAAACTGCGTTATATATATTGCCTATCTTGATGGAAAACCTCAGAGCGGAGCTTTCTTCTATTACAACAAGCAAATGTGCTATTATATGTATGGTGCCAACAAGAATAACCCCCATATTGGTTCTGGAAACCTACTTCAATGGAGAGCAATTCTTAATATGAAAGAGCATGGAGTAAAGAAGTATAGTTTTGTTGGCTGTCGTATTAATGAGGATGAGAATAGTAAATACCACGGTATACAGAGATTTAAAGAACGCTTTGGCGGTGAATTGATACAGGGTTTTATGTTTAAAGTTGATTTCAACCCTTTTATACGTAAACTATTTAATTTCGCTGTATCACTAAGAACAATGAGAAGCTCAAATAAATTCATTCTTTTCAAGGATGTAATTGATCAAGAAATTCATAAATGGAATCAAGAATGAAACTATTTTTTACGCTCGATTATGAATTATTCCTAGGTGATGATACTGGTACCCCAGACAATTGTCTAGTACTTCCGATGGAAGAACTATGTAAAGTAGCAGAAAAGCATCATTTTAAATTTATAGTCTTTGTTGATGCTGCGTATCTATTACGTATGAAACAACTATTGGGCAATTATAAAGAAGTAGATAGACAATTCGAATTGGTATGTAGACATATTCTCTCTTTGTCAGAGAGAGGGCATGATATTCAACTTCATTTTCACCCACAGTGGCTGTATTCTAGCTTTGATGTAACACAAAATAAATGGAGATTAGAACGAAAACCTTATAAAATAAGTGATATGCCGGAAAATGATATAATTCCGTTGTTTCATCAATCAAAGGAATTACTCGATTCTATTATAGGGCATAAAACAATAGCATTTAGAGCTGGTGGCTATTGCCTTACTTCTTTTTCTGGTTTTGATTTTTTATTCCAAAATGAAGGGATTAAAATAGATTCATCAGTTGCAAGAGGTTTGTTTGAATCTACGGCAATCCACGCCTATGATTATCGAAACATTCCGCAAAAGCAGATTTACAGTTTTGAAACAGATGTTTGTAAAGAAGTTATTGATGGTCCATATAAAGAGCTCAGTATTTCTTCAGCTCATTGGAGCGCTCTTAAATATTTGTTGAGAGTGAGGCCTTCTATGTCATCTTTTCATCCTTTACGGGTCTACGGAGATGGAAAGAGCATTTCTGATAAATCACATGGTGGAGCGAAAATGAAGTTGTCTATTATACTTAATAAGTTACTTAAGCCCTACATTAATTTAGCAAGTATTGATGGTATTCGCTCATGTCAGTTGACTCAGATTTACAATGAAGCTATTAGAAAGGGGCAAAAGGAGTTAGTCCTCATCGGTCATCCCAAAGCCACAAGTGACGCTTCTATAAATATTCTTGATGCTTTTGTAGGGCAATGTGAAAAAGCTGTTTTTTGTACCACTAATGATATTTTGTAAAGATGAAGATTGCTTTTATTCTTTTTTCTAATGGGCTGGAATATGATGATCGCATTAGAAAAGAAATGTTTTCTATCCGTGAGTTGTTAGGAGAAGTGGAATTCAAAATATTTGCTTTTCATGGTGACAATCATTCTGAAACTGGTGTATTAAGTTATGGTGTGCCATTTGAATTTGTTTCAATTCGATCAAGAGGCGGCAAAAAAAGTTTGCTATCAATGTTACGTAAAGAATATGATTTTTATTCTCAAATAAAGCCCAAACTGAAGGGTTTTGATTTATTGTGGGTCTGTGATGATCAACCTTTCTTTTTCCCTCTTTTCTCAAGGAAACCAATTATTTGGGATTTGCATGAAATTCCGACATCGATAATAGGTACAAGGATTAAAAATTACATTTTCCACAGGATGGAGAGTAGATGTAGATATCTGATCCATGCTAACCAGGAGCGTTTAGAGTATTTAATTGCGAATAAAATAGTAAAGAGTCCCCAAAAAAATTTGATTCTTCGAAATGTGCCAGATCAAGATTGGCTTGCCCAGAGAGACTCTTTTTCTTCGTCATTCTTACAATTTAAGAAATGGCTTCAGGAAGATGAATATATTTATCTTCAAGGGCTCAACGGAGGTTCTCGTTATCCCATGGAAACACTATCTTCAATAATGGAAGCAAAGTGCATTAAAGCCGTGGTCGTTGGTAATGTCCCCGATGAAATAATAAGGGCGGTAAGTTACAAGTATCCTGATTTAGCACAGTATATTTACTTTACGGGTCAGGTTGTACAATCAGAAACAGCTGCATTTTTAGGTAATTGTAAGTTTAGTATTGTATTCTATAAAACCGATACTCCTAATAATACTTATTGCGAACCTAATCGAATGTTTCAGAGTTTGGGTATAGGGAAGCCAGTTTTAGCTGGTAGCAATAGTCCTATGCGTAATATTATTGAGAAATATGGAAATGGAATTGTGCTTTATGGAGATGGCGGTAATGTGGAAGAAAATGTGAGGGGTATTCATTGTATGTTAGATAGTTATGATAATATCCTGAAGCTAACCCAAGAATCAATGAATTGTTTTAAATGGGAAGCTCAATTACCTGTGTTTCGGAGAATCTTTAATAAATAGCAGATAATATAGTTTTTTACAAGAATGAATCGAAGCGAGGCTTTCTCAAATAATAAGTATTATATTGAAATCATAGTAATACTTGCTCTAGTAGTCGATTTGTTTATTAAAATGCTGCCAGTAATACCTATTGGTATAATAATTCTGGTCTATTTAGCGGTAAGATGTAATAAATGGGAGCGTGTATTTATGTTCCTTATGTATTATCCATGGGTTGTAGGATATGTTTTAGGGGCTGTTGGTTATTCAGGTTTGGGCGGCTGGTTTAAAGTTATAGCGGTCATAATGGTTATTTATATGATTGCTACAAATCAAAAACCGATGAGAAATGCGTGGAGGGCTATTCTCCCGTTTGGTCTCTTAATGATTTTTTTTTCCGTATCGGTTTTATTGACAACGGGTGGGGATTATTCTCTCAAGAAGTTGTCAAACACTTTTATTGATGGATCATTAGCAATTATTGCCTTTTTGATTTTCTTTACAAAACAACGAGAGTTTGATATTTCCAAAATGGGAGTATTCTATATCCTTATTTCAGCACTTCTATTAAGAATGAGTCTATTTACTGATAATATTTCAGGCCCTTCAAAGTTTCTTGATTTTGGCTTTCTAAGAATTCAGCAAGATATTTTCGATACAGATTCTTTCCATATTGGATATCAAAACATTGGATTTGTTTGTGTTCAAGGTTTGGCTTTTTATTTGATGACACTTAAAACTAACATTGATGTAAATAGAATCATTATTCCATTGTTAGGAGCACTGATTATCCTTTATTGTGGTTCTAGACAGGCCATATTATCAGTTTTCATTATTTTTATTCTTTGGTTTATTCAATTAAGGAATAAGAAAAATAACGCTGGAATAAGGACTGTTGTTATTGTAGGAGGTTTAGTATTGATGTCTTTATTAATGCAAATCCTCGTAAGTGACGAAGGGGTTCTCTATTCAGTGGCATCCGAGGGATATGTTGAGGGAGGAAGTAGGGGCCTTCATTTAATGAGAGGTATAGAACTATTTGAACAGAACCCTGTATTTGGCGTTGGTTTTGGACGTTTCGATATGTGGGGAGAGTATGGTGTTTATCCTCACAATATTATTGTCGAAATTTTAGCGGAGATGGGAATTGTCGGACTTGTTTTGATTTTTGTACTCTTGCTTAATTGTATATTTAAAAACAGAAAAGCCTTTATGTTCATTCTGTTCCTATTTATGGCACTATTCTTAAGATCGATGGCTAGCGGCGGATTAGATAGTAACATCATCCTATTTTCTCTATTATTTGCAATGCCTGCTTTTAAGATGGATATTTCTCCATATATGGTTATTCCTACTATGAAACGTCATGTTGATTTAAATGGCAAGAATTGATCGCGTTTCATTTATTATTTCTAGTAGAAACTGATATCTAACAATTTTTCTTTTTTATGAAGAATCCCAAGATATTATTTATACATGATTCATTATCATCATATAATAATCCAATATATGAGATGATGAATGAAGTTTACAATATTACACACGCTTATACGGAAAAGTGTGAAGTAAAAAAAGCAAAGTATAATTTCTTTGAGTTCCCTCATTGGAATCTTGGCCCATTCGTCATACACAAGAAACTTCGTATGATTATCAATCAATATGATATTGTCATCATAAATGCTCATCTGCGCAGTTTAAGAATAGTACTTCTTCCGTTTTTACCACATAAACCTAAGCTTATCTCATGGTCTATAGGACTTCATGTGACATACAATAAGAAGTTCAACTTAGATAAAGCTCCTGATTTCACGGATAGAATTTTCCAGTCTATTCAAGACCATTGTGATGCATGTATCTTCTATATGCCCGAGCCTATAGAGTATTGGAAAAAGTATTCAAAAATAGATGTGAATAAATATTTCGTTGCTCATAATACTGTCAAAGTAGCAGATTTTGAAAAGTTTCCTTTAATTGAAGAAAGAAATAAGTTCCTATTTGTGGGCACCCTGTATCAGCAAAAGGGGCTTGGCGAATTGATAGAGGCTTACGCTCTAGCCAAGCAAAGGTGCGACAATCTTTTGAAATTGTATATTGTTGGGAAGGGACCAGAAGAGCAACTTATCAAGGATTTGATAGAAGCAAAAGGTCTAAGCGACTCTGTTGTAATGACAGGGGCAATTTATGACGAGGAAGTATTGAAGGATTATTTCCTCACATCTCTTTTATGCATTTCTCCAAAACAAGCGGGTTTATCTGTTCAAAAGAGTTTGGGCTATGGAACCCCCTTTGTGACGCGCCCGGATGCTATCACAGGAGGCGAAAGATTAGATGTACGTGATAAAGAAAACGGTTTTTTCTACGAGAGTATAGAGGAGTTGGCTGATATTATGGTGGATGCCTTTAAGAATCCAGCCAAGATAGATGAGATGTCAAAGAATGCAAGAAATTACTATCTAACAGAGGCTTCACCTGAAAAAATGGTAGAGGGTGCTTTGGCCGCTATCAAGTACGTGGCAGACCAAATATAACTATTCAAGAAATGACAAAGCAGAACATTAGGATAACTGTCAAAGATGGCCTTTGTATAGGCTGTGGTGTCTGTGAAGATATTTGCCCTAAGAATTGTATTCATATTGAACGTGGCAGATTGAATGTCCCTCTTGTGGATGAAAAAACTTGTGTAGATTGCGGATTGTGCAGAAAAGTATGTGCTGGTAAGGGAATGGAAATAGAGGGTAGAGCAAATAATCTATTTGGAGAAGCACAGCTGTATCATAAAATGCTCGGGCACTATATCAAGACTTATAAGGGATATAGTACTGAGTATGAGAATCGGTTTCATTGTGCCTCTGGCGGCTGTTTGAGCCAATTTTTGATTTGGCTGTTAGAAAAAGGAGAGATTGACGGTGCGGTAGTAACAGGATACGAGAAAGACAGCCCAATGACGCCTCGGGTCTATATAGCACGTAATCGTGAAGAAGTGCTGGCGGGTAAGAGTTCGAAGTATTGTGTGGTTACGATGAATGGAATTGCCAAAGAGATACACAATACTCCAGGTAAATATGTTGTTGTTGGACTTCCTTGTCATATACATGCTTTCAGAAAGTATAGCGATGTTGATAAGAAAGTAGGGGAGCGAATAGTCGGTTATTTCTCGATTTTTTGTTCTGGTAATAAAAACATGGATTCGCAGAAATACCTTCTATGGAGATATGGCATCAATGAAATAGAAGTCGCGAGTTTTGCCTATCGCGATAACGGCTGCTTAGGGAGTATGTATTTTCGTGATGACAAAGGTGACACGCTAAATAGACCTATTGCATACCTTGATTATTTTAGTGGTATGAGATCATTCTTTAGCATTCCTCGCTGTTATGTGTGTACTGAGTTTTTTGGAGAACTGGCAGATATTGGTTTCGGAGATTTAAATGATGGCAGTGCAGAAGATGATCCGATTGGTATTAATTCGCTCATAACCCGTTCCAAAAAATGGGATAATCTTCTTATTCAGTGTGCAAAAGAAGCCCATTTGGCTTTAAGCGAGATTAGTGAAGAACAGATGATATATGCGAATAGGTTTTGTTTAAATAAAAAGGGCGGGGTCCAAAAAGCGGCTAGAACTATTCGAAGAATTATAGGATTGAAAAATCCATCATATGACAATCTTGATAGTGTTACAGCCAGCCTTAAATCATATATTACGTATTTCATAGCAATGGTAATGCGCGTGATAGGTAGGCATAGAGTTTTATGGCCAATCATTAAAAAGCTTGACAAGAATAAATAGAATTAATAATCACTAAATTCAAAAATATGAAGAAAGTCGCAATCTGGTCGTCATTGAAATTCACGAACTATGGTGACGATTTACAGGCACTTGCTTATGCAATGTTCCTCAAAAACGAAGGATATGAAGTAAAGCTATTCCAGCTGGACAAAGGATTAGCAGAAATGTATGGCGTGGAAACTGTACAGACCATTGATGAACTCTGCAAAGATGTGAAGCTTTGCATCATTGCTGGGGGGGGCTTGTTGTCTCCATTTGATCCTGTCCGTCGTGTGCTTAATCGTGCATATGCTGAATGGGAGCTGATGTTTAAAGAATTGTATAGAGCAACCAAGCAGTATGGAACTAAGTTCTGTGCCATCTCTATGGGAGGTGACGGCAAGATTCATAATCCATATTTCTACTATGGCAAATGGCGTAGAAAGTTCTTTGCTTCGCCAAATTTCTTAAATGGTGCTGTCCGTTTAGAGGGTGATGTGGCTCAAATGAAGAAGTACTATAACAAAGACTTCAAGCATTTCCCAGATATGCTGTTCAAGAGCATTGATTACTTTGAGCCTAAGCTGCTGGAGCCATCAAAGAAGATTCGTGTTGGCCTAAACTTCAAAACCAGCCGCAACTGGCATTATCTTGATAGGCAACTTATAAAGGATATGCTGGAGTATGCCAATACGCATGATGATATTGAGTTCCATTTCACCACTACACACATGGACTATGTGGGACTGAACTATCAGTATTATCCAGATTATGAAACGGAGAACCTGAAGATCGATAAATATACCTCTCCAGGGCAGTTACTTGGAGTATTGTCTTCCTGTGATGTTTTTGTAACTTCTATGTTGCATCTGGGCTTGACCGGTCTATGCAACGGAACTCCTTTCCTGAGTTATCGTGGCCCTGGAAAGGCAAAGTCATTCTTGCGCTCAGTAAAGGGTGATTGGGCTATTCTTGATGATAATATTAGTTTTGCAGAGCTTCGCGATAACTATCTAGTAAAGAAAAAAGAAGACCTGTATAATCGCTTTGATATAGAAGCCATCCAGCAAATGAAGAAAGAAAGCGAGCAGAATTATCAGTTCTGTAAGCAGGTTTGTGAACAATACGCGTAATACCATCAGCAATGAAAGGCATAGTACTTGCCGGTGGTTCCGGCACCAGATTATACCCCATCACCAAGGGCGTGAGCAAGCAATTGCTCCCCATCTATGACAAGCCCATGGTGTACTATCCCATTAGTGCATTGATGTTAGCTGGTATAAGAGATATTCTCATTATCTCTACGCCTTACGACTTGCCTGGATTCAAGCGTCTGCTTGGAGACGGCTCAGACTATGGCGTTCACTTCGAGTATGCAGAGCAGCCTTCACCTGATGGTTTGGCACAGGCATTCATTATTGGGGAGAAGTTCATCGGTAATGACTGTGCATGTTTGGTGCTTGGTGATAACATCTTTTATGGGAACGAGTTTATATCCTTATTGCGTAAAGCAGTTAAAGAAGCAGAGGAGAATAAGAAAGCTTCAGTATTTGGTTATTGGGTAAGCGACCCAGAACGTTACGGAGTGGCTGAATTTGACCGTCAAGGGAACTGTCTATCCATTGAAGAAAAACCGAAAGAACCCAAGAGCAATTATGCGGTAGTTGGGCTATACTTCTATCCCAATAAGGTGGTGGATGTTGCCAAGCATATCAAACCCTCTGCTCGTGGTGAATTGGAAATTACCACAGTGAATCAAGAGTTCCTAAAAGATGGAGAGTTGAAGGTACAGGTTTTAGGCCGGGGGTTTGCTTGGCTTGACACAGGTACGCACGACAGTCTTGCAGATGCTTCTAACTTTGTGGAAGTGATTGAGAAACGTCAAGGTTTGAAGATAGCATGCTTAGAGGGCATAGCCTATCGTAACGGTTGGATAACAGAAGAACGCATGCGTGAGATAGCACAACCTATGCTTAAGAACCAATACGGCCAGTATCTCCTCAAGGTGATTGACGAGATGAAAGAAGAAATTACCTCTGACTCATTCAGAGAGAATAAATAGTGTTCATATAGTCTTTGGAACAATGACAGTAGAAGATTGCAAGATAATTCAGTTACCCAAGATCACAGACCCACGTGGGAACCTGTCAATCATTGAGCAAATCAAGCAGATTCCTTTTGAAATCAAAAGGGTGCATTGGGTATATGATGTGCCAGGAGGTTTTGACAGAGGTGGTCATGCTTACTTTGAGACGGAGGAGTTCATTGTTGCTCTTTCTGGTAGCTTTGATGTAGTAGTTGATGATGGTGAAGAGAAAAAGACTTTTCAGCTTAATAGGTCATATTTTGGATTGTATGTACCCAAAGGTATGTGGCGAACTATGACCAACTTCTCCACCAATTCTCTAGCATTGGTTCTTTCCTCTACAGAGTATAATAAGAAAGATTACATCTCAGACTATGACGAGTACAAGGCATGGAGAAAGGATGGCTCAAAGATTCCTACTATCACAGATGTAAAGACATCAGTTAAACTGAATAATCCGCTGGGAAAGAACCTTGCTGATGAGGGTAAAAGTGTATTTGATTGCTCTTTATGCGAACTGAACAAAATGCATGATACCGAAGGCAACTTGACTTACATGTACGAGAATGTTCACGTTCCTTTCCCTATTAATCGCGTATTCTATAGTTATGATATTCCGGGTGGTGAAGATCGTGGAGCTCATGCTCATAAACAATGTCATCAGTTCCTGATTGCTGCCAGCGGAAGTTTTGAAGTGGTTTTGGATGACGGTATTAATAAACGAACCGTTCTCTTGAACCGCCCATTCTGGGGCTTGCATGTGCCACCTGGAATTTGGGCATCTGAGCAGGGCTTCTCGTCTGGAAGTATCTGCCTGGTACTTGCCAGTCACGGCTATGATGCTGATGATTATATCCGTAACTACGACGATTATTTGAAGTATTTAGAAGAAAAAAGAAATCAATAATATGGTAAAGTTATTAGACTTACAGGCTATCACCGCTCAGCATGGTGATGAATACAAGGCAGCAGTTAATCGTGTGAGTGATTCTGGCTGGTTCCTTCAGGGAAACGAGAACAAACAGTTTGAGGCAGACTATGCCAAATATATTGGCACAGAGCATTGCATAGCTGTTGCTAATGGCTTGGATGCTCTCTACCTGCTGATGAGAGGTTACAAGGAAATGGGTTTGATGCAGGATGGTGATGAGATCATTGTACCTGCAAATACATACATTGCAACTATACTCTCCATCACAAAGAATAATCTTGTTCCTGTGCTGGTAGAACCTACTTGGGAACATCTGGAAATTGATATTGACAAGATTGAGGAGGCTATCACGCCCAAGACTAAGGGTGTGATGATAGTACACCTTTACGGCCGTATAGCTTACAATGATAAACTGGGAGAGATATGCAAGAAGCATAACTTGAAACTGATGGAAGACTGTGCTCAGAGTCATGGTTGTGCTTGGAAGGGCATAAAGACCGGCGCTCTTGGTGATGCGGCTGCTCATTCTTTCTATCCAGGAAAGAACCTTGGCGCATTTGGTGATGCAGGTGCTGTGACTACCAATGATGCGGAACTGGCTTCTGTTATTCGCGCTTTGGCTAACTATGGTAGCCAGAAGAAGTATGTGTTCAAGTATGTGGGCATGAACAGTCGTATGTCAGAACCGGATGCGGCTGTGTTGGATGTGAAGCTGAAGTATCTGGATGAGGACAATAAGAAACGCCAGGAGTTGGCTGCTTACTACTATGAGCATATCAACAATCCGTTGATTACGCTACCCAAACGCATTGATGATGAGAATAATGTTTATCACCAGTTCCCCATATTCTGTGAACGTCGTGATGAGTTGCAGGAATATTTGAAGGAGAATGGCATTCAGACATTGATTCATTACCCGATACCTCCTCATAAGCAGGAGTGTTATAAGGAGTGGAATGAGCGTAGCTATCCTATCACGGAAAAGATTCATGAGCAGGAACTGAGTATTCCTATGAATCAGGTGATTTCTGCTGCTGAGGCGGAAGAAGTGGTTCGTGTAATAAACAGTTTTAAATAGTATGATGAACTTCTGTACTCTGTTCGATTCGAACTATGCCAGCAAAGGCATTGCGCTATATTTGTCATTGAAGCAACAAACGAGTGATTTTGTGCTCTATGTGATGGGGATGGATCGTAAATGCCAAGAGATTTTAAGTGCTATCGGGTTTAAACACATGATAGTGGAGTGCATAGACGATGTGGATTCTCCGGAACTGGCAGAAGCAAAGAGCAATCGTTCACGTGCAGAATTTTGTTGGACTTGTGGTTCGTTCTTCACGGACTATTTCTTGCATAAGTACAATCTGCCAGATATTACTTATCTGGATTCTGATTTGATGTTTTTCAGCTCTCCGCAGGTTGTTTTTGATGAACTTAAAAGAAAGAATGCTTCCGTAGGGCTTGCATCACATTTCATGAAATATCCTTTGTTTGGGAAGTATTGTGTTCAGTACGTTTACTTTAAAAATGACAAGGATGGTAGTGATTGCTTGCGATGGTGGAGAGACGAGTGCCTGAAGTGGTGCTATTCTAGAGTAGAGGATGGGAAATATGGCGACCAGAAGTACTTAGACTATTTTGCAGATAAGTTTAACCGTGTTTGTGAGATTGAAAACCGTGGTGTAGGTGTGGCCTACTGGAATATGAATGATAATTCGTATAAGGATGGCTACACATATTATAAAGGACAGAAGTGGCCTACGGTATTCTTCCACTATAGCGGTATCAATGTGCAGGTAAAAGATGGTGTGATGACGTTCAGACACGCCATGTACTTAACTGATGTTATTCGCAAAACTTTTATAGAACTATATGCAGATTTGATGAAGGAGGCATTTACAAAGTATCTGAATACACCTATTCGTGAAGTTGTTATCACTCCTCTTTGTGTATGGAACTATCGTGTGAAGAGCATCACTCATTACTTGAATAAAGTCCTACCAATCGATTGGGCTGTTGCTCAGGTAATGAAGGTGAAGTATAAAGAGAGCCATAAGCCGTATAGTGAGAAACAATAGATGGACCTTAAGAAACTCATAACTCGCTATAAGCAGTTTGGTGGAGCTAAACTGGTTTGGCAGTATGCTAAACTCGGTGTGCTTTGGCCAGCTGTCAAAGCGAGTGTGAGATGTTTGCTGAAGCGGCAGTCGTTCAAGGGGATTTATCCGGAAGTGCTTCGCAAAATCGAGCCGTACCTTGTAAAGCGGTACGCTCAGGTTTTGCAAAGTAAGAAGGAAGAGGTAAGAGGGAAGACACTTGAACATGAGCATCCTAAGGTGATTTGGTGGTGCTGGCTACAGGGATTGGACGAGGCTCCGCAGATTGTAAAAGCCTGCTATGCCTCGTTGGTTCAAGAGTTTAAGGGTTCAAAAGTTCAAGAAGGTCAGGGTATAAGTGGGGTCTATGAGATAAAGGTGATTGATGCGGAGAACTGGAAAGAATATATTGAATTACCTGGCTACATTGTAAAGAAATGGGAGAAGAAACAGATACCACCGGCATTGTTCTCTGACTTACTGAGGTTAGAGCTGCTGATTAAGTATGGAGGGACGTGGATTGACTCTACTGTGCTTTGCACAGGGTTTAAGGAGTTTAAAAGTTTAAGCAGTTCAAGTGATGCGACGAGCTCACCATATGTTCAAGAGTTCAAGAAGTACTTAGATACGGATTTGTTTTTGTTTCAATACACCAATCAAGGAAATATTCCGGTAAGTATATCAAACTGGTTTATCACGGCTTGTACGAACAATAGAATACTAATAGTGTTGCGGGATATGCTTTATGCATACTGGAAAGATTTTGATTGCACATTAGACTACTATATATTTCACTTTTTTTTCTCAATGCTATCAAAAGAGTATCCCGAAGAAATCTTGGCTATGCCTTATGCTCAGAGTATGAACAGTTTGGTTATAATGCATCATTTAGGTGAGAAGTTCAATCAAGAGAAATGGGATAAATTGATACAAAGGGTTAGTTTCCACAAGTTGGCCTTTAGGGTGAGCAAGGAAGTAAAGGAAGACAAGGAAAACTACTTTAATAAGGTAATTTCACTATATACATAATGAATAAAGACAGATATAGAATAGGAAAGACATTCATTTCCATCACAAGCCAGAAGGATGCTCAATCCAGAATTGCGCAAGCGGTAAAAGAAGGAAAGAACGCATACATTTGTGTCTCTGATCCCCGTACCGTTGACTTGGCATCAAAAGATGAGAAGTACCGTGAAGTGATGGAGAATTCCATGATGAATACTCCGGATGGCCAACCTACACTTTGGGCAGCCAGATTATGGGGATTGAAAAACGTAGAGAGAACAATGGGTCCCATTCTCTTTCAAGAAATGATAGAGAATCCGGGAAGCGGTTTGAAGCATTTCCTGCTTGGTGACACGGATGAGACTTTGGCTGCCATTGTAAAGAAAGCGGCAGAAAAAAACGCCCAGATTGTAGGCACCTATTCGCCACCTTTCTGTAAACTGGACGAGTATGACTACGAAGGGATGGCCAAAATGATAAATGATAGCGGTGCAGATATCGTATGGACCGCCATGAGAGCCCCCAAACAAGATTATCTGAACATTAACCTGTTGCCTTATCTTGATAATAAAATTTGCATTGGAGTAGGGGCCGCCTTCCGTTTCTATCTCGGTGAGTATAAGATGGCTCCACCCCTCATTAAGAAACTTGGTTTAATGGGATTGTACTGGGGACGTAAAGGACAGTCTTGGGGCGCTTTCATCTGGGGGTACCTGACAGACAATATGCCTTTCTTGTGGCACCTTGCCAAGATCCCGTTCAGGAGATTAGTGGGAAAGAAGTATTACGAATAATTGATTAACAAATAATTATAACATGGATAAAGTTCGTGTAGGAATCATCGGTTTTGGCCGTATGGGTCTCACCCATTACAGCATCATCAACACGCATCCGGCAGTGGAGATGACGGCCATAGCTGATACGTCGAGCACTATGCTCAACATGATTAAGAAGTATCTGCCGGGAGTGAAAATGTTTGAGGACTACAAGGACCTGCTGAATAGCGGTCTTGTAGATGCAGTGATTATATGTACACCCTCAATTCTGCATCATGATGCATGTAAATTGGCGGGTGATAACGGCATTGCAGTGTTCTGCGAGAAGCCTTTCACCACTTCACCTGCACAGGCTCTTGAACTGGCAGACTTGTTTGAAAGGAAATGTCTGGTGAATCAGGTGGGTTATGTGTACCGCTTTGATGTGGTATTCAACAAAGTGAAGGAATACCTGAATGCTGGCTTGATTGGCGACATCTGCCACGTGAATGCTCAATTCCTGAGTGCTACTATCAGTAGTGCTAAACCGGCAAAGGGTTGGCGTGCCAAGAGAGAGAATGGTGGTGGTGCCACTTATGAGATGGGTAGCCACGTGTTTGACTTGATGAACTTCTTCTTGGGAAAACAGACCAAGGTATATGGTTCTTTACTGAATAAGGTATATTCAGACAGTGTAGAGGATGTTTGCTCTGTAGATGTACAGTATAACAACGAGACAACCTGCTCTATGCATGTGAACTGGAGTGATTACACCTACCGTAAGCCCATGCTGAAATTGGATTTCCACGGAACCAAGGGTAAGATTCAGGCAGACCTCTATGGTTTGAGAGTGTTCCTGCGTGAGGAGAACAAGGAGTTTGGTCTGCCTGAGGGTTGGACTTCAACACCTATGAATATGCTGCCAGATCCTTGCCCGTTCTATGTTCGTGGTACCAGCTTCACCAATCAGCTCTATGCTTTTGCAGATGCCGTTCTGGCAAACAAGAAATCAACGGGATGCTCATTCCGCGAGGCCGCTGAGACTCAGGAACTGATTCATACCATATTTGAGAACAACGAAAAATAATGCAGCCATGGAGAAGATAGATAAGATAGTTTTTGGTGATAATCAGTTTTTTGGTATCAATCACCGTTCTCAGGAGAAGGCTGAGGAAATGTTGAAGCGTTTTAGTGATGTACACAACATTCTGAAGGTGTATGATGATGCTTTTGATTGTGGCGTAAAGGCTGTGATGCTGAACAGCAACGACCGTGCAGAGGAAATATGCCAGTATTTCAGAGACAATAAGTCAAAGTATGGCGACATTGCATGGTATCCTTCAGTGCCGTATCCTCACAAGTATGCTAATATGGTGAATGAGTTGGGTATATTCCCTGCTATTAATGAGGTGCTGTTTAAGGGCAATTCTGCTGGTGGCGTTTTGAGCATGATTGGCAAGGGGGCAACAGCCGTGTTGACCAAGGATGCCATTAAAATGATGGATATGCTGCTGGATGTGGAGTTCAAGATCTTCCGTGGTCTTAATGTTAATACCTTCTTCTTGTTGAATCCTATTACTGACCTGCTTCTGGGTTATAACATTAAGGACGTGTTTGAGCACTACTGTGAGTATGTGCGCAAGAAATACAAATGCAACCCTGGTTTGATTACTCTTAACTTGCCTTATTTGAAGAGCAAGTTGGAAGAATGGGGAATTGATGGTGTTGTTCTTTGCTCATCAATCAATGCTGCCGGATTCAACATGCATCCTTCTATGGAGGCATACGAGAAGTGCATCAAGGAGAATGATCCAAGCAAGTACCAGTTGATGGCTATGAATGTTTTGGCCAGCGGCTCAATTACTGTGCAACAGAGTTTTGACTACATCAATAGCTTGAACCTGCAGAGCGTTGTGTTTGGTGCTTCCTCAAAGGGACATATCCAGAGCTCTTTTGACGCCATTAAGATTTAATTATGAAGATTCTGATAACCGGAGTCCACGGTTTCGTGGGCTCGAATTTGGTCTCATATCTATCACCGTCCAATGAGATATACGGTCTTGACATCATTGTACCTGAAAAGGAAGGTGTTGTCAAGACCTATTCATGGGATGATTTGGACGCAGGGCGTGTTCCAGATATTGATGCAATTATTCATCTGGCAGGAAAGGCCCACGATACCAAGAATCAGACGGTGGCGGATGTATACTTTAAGGTAAACAGAGATTTAACCATTAAGATTTTTGACTTTTTCCGTGCTCACGAAACCATCAAGAAGTTTGTTTTCTTCAGTACAGCCAAAGCTGCTGCTGATAGAGTAGATGGAGTTTTGACTGAGGATGTGGTTCCGTCACCTGTTGGCCCTTATGGTGAATCGAAGATTGCTGCTGAAAAGTACATTCTGGCAAATATGCCTACGGACAGGCAGGTGTATATTTTCAGGCCTTGTATGATTCATGGGCCAGGGAACAAGGGGAACCTTAATCTGTTGTTCAGTGTTGTAAGGAAAGGAATTCCCTGGCCGCTGGGCGCTTTTGATAATAGACGCACCTTTACTTCTGTTGAGAATATCTGTTTTGCCGTTAACGGAGTGCTCACTGAAGATGTTCCGTCTGGAATCTATAATATGGGGGATGACGAAGCTCTTTCTACCAATGAATTGATTGAAGAGATTTGTAAATCACTGGGCAAGAAGGCTCATATTTGGAAACTACCCAAAGGGCTTATGACCGGCATTGCCAAAATTGGTGGCTGGCTGCATTTGCCTTTGAATCCAGATAGATTGCAGAAGTTAACGGAAAACTATGTGTCATCTAATGCAAAGATTAAGGCTGCATTAGGTGTTGATAAGATGCCAGTTGATGCTAGAACTGGTTTGAAAGTAACGTTGGAAAGCTTTAAATAATGATTTGGACATATTGTATCATAGCTGTATTGCTGCTGATAGCAGAGTTGGTCTATTTTAAAGTAGCTGACCACTTCAACATCATCGATAAGCCTAACGCAAGAAGCAGTCATTCTAGAATTGTGCTTCGCGGTGGAGGTGTCATTTTCACTCTTGCAATGATTGCGTGGGCAGTCAAGATGTTATGGCAAGGGAATGATATTACTACCTACATACCGTTTCTTATAGGTCTTTTGATGGCAGCAGGAGTCAGCTTCTGGGATGATATCCATTCATTACCGGATTCATTCCGAATGGTAGTGCAGATAGTTGCCACATTGTTGATGTTCTGGAGCATAGGATTGTATACGGCATTTGACAGTTGGTGGTTAACGGCCTTGATAGTGCTTGTAGCATTGTTCTTCTGCGTGGGTGCTACTAACATCATTAATTTTATGGATGGTATTAATGCCATTACTGCTGGATATGGACTTGCAATGCTAATCCCGATTCTTCTGCTGAACAATAAGATGAGTTTCATCGAGGAATCATACCTAATTGTAGCTATCATTGGAATCCTAGTATTCAGCATCTTCAATTTCAGACCGAAAGGAAAGGCCAAATGCTTTGCCGGTGATGTGGGTAGTATAGCAATTGCTTTCATTATCCTGTTTGCATTAGGTAAATTGATGCTAGCTACAAGAGATGTAACATATATTGTTTTCTTCCTGCTATATGGTATTGACGGCAGTTTGACCATTTTCCACAGAATCATGCTCCATGATAATCTGGGTCAGGCGCATCGCAAGCATGTTTTCCAATTGATGAGTAATGAACTTGGGATGGGGCATGTTACAGTGACTATGATATACACAGTTCTGCAGTTGGCTATTTCGTTAGGGTTCATATATCTATGTCCCAATACGGTACAAGCTCACTGGATTTATCTAGTATGCGCAGGACTAGTGCTGGCTATAGGTTATATTCTTTTTATGAATAAGTATTATCATCTGCATGAGGAGTATTTGAAATCCCTGGAACAATGAAGATTACACAGGCATTACTAGACGAGCTAACCGAAAAAGCAATGGTTTCGCCACGTTTGAGAATGAATATGGATCTGAGGAACTCTTCTGAAGACCAGTCTCGGCGAATGCTCAATGCCATAGAGCCAGGTTCTGTTGTGCCTATTCATCGGCATCAGAAAACTTCAGAAACAGTAGTGTGTCTTAGAGGCAGGCTCGTTTGGGAGTATTACGATGAGCTGGAAAGGATATGCACAGAAAGAATAGAATTGGCTCCTAATGGTCCAGTGGTTGCACTAAATATTCCAGCTGGACAGTGGCATACTGTGAAGGCTCTGGAATCAGGTTCTGTAATTATTGAAGTGAAAGATGGCCCATATGAGCCACAGAACCCCTTTGACATTCTTGAAAGATGAATTTGACCAGTAACCAACAGGCCTTCTTCGAACTATTGAGAGCAGGGCTTTGGGAACAAGAGGCTCGGCCCTCGATGCTTGAGACTATAGACATTAAGGATGTTTGCCGGATTGCTGAAGAGCAGTCAGTGGTGGGACTTGTTGCGGCAGGGTTAGAACACATGAAGGAAGTTCGTGTGCCTAAAGAAGACGTGCTTCAGATTGTGGGACAAGCCTTGCAGTTGGAGGAGCGTAACAAAGCAATGAATGCATTTCTTGCTGAGTTAATTGAGCTGTTGCGCAAAAAGGATGTTTATGTTATACTGGTTAAGGGGCAAGGGATTGCGCAGTGTTATGAACGCCCGCAATGGCGGGCCTGTGGAGATGTTGATTTGCTGCTAAGTGGCTCGAATTATGAGAAAGCAAAGAAGGTGTTGGTTCCACAGGCTGTTGATGTAGAGAATGAATACAAAACATTTAAGCATCTTGGGTTAACCATGCAAGGTGGGGTCGTGGTTGAACTTCACGGCACTTTGCATAGTAGGTTGTCAAAGCGAGTTGATAAGGTTATTGATGACGCACAAAATAATGTGTTTTACGGTGGTTGCGTAAGATCGTGGAAAAATGGTAAAACTACAGTTTTCTTACCTAAGCCGGATGATGATGTATTATTTGTCTTTACACATATATTGCATCATTACTACATTGAAGGAGTAGGATTACGTCAAATCTGCGATTGGTGCCGCCTTCTGTGGACTTATCGCTTTGAGATAGATGTGAAACTATTGGAGAAAAGACTGCGCAAGGCTGGTCTAATGAGCGAGTGGAGGGCATTTGCGGCCCTGGCGGTGGATTGGTTAGGGATGCCGGTAGTGGCCATGCCGCTTTATTCATCTGATAAGAAGTGGAGCCGCAAAGCAAATAGAATAATTGCATTTGTTCTGGAATGTGGCAACTTTGGACATAATCGTCAAGTAACCGGTGGTAAGATTGGTTCTGTTTGGAGTAAGACCAGAGATTTCGCAAGGCATGCTTTAGTTTTCCCAATCGATTCCATAAAGTTCTTCTGGCATTTCCTTTGGAATGGAATAGGCTTAGCTTTAACAAATAACAAATGACTGAGATAATTGACCGTTTAAAGGATTTCATAGAGAACGAAGCACGTTCGTGCTCTATGGATTTTGGATGCATCACTCCAGAATATGTGTTTCGTTTTTGGGGTGGAACAGTAGCCATTGAAGATATACGTGCTGTCCTCAAAATGATAGAACACCCAACCAGATGAAAAGGTCGCTGAATGACATAGAGCCCGTTGCTACTTCTCATAAGGCTGGGATGAAGCGAGTGCTGCTATCATCCAATGAAAGTGGTTGTGATATTACCCAGATAGCAGTTACGGACCTTTGTGCCGGTGAGATAGCGGAAGTTCATGTGCATCCAGATATGGTTGAAGGTTTTTATGTTCTGAGTGGGGAGTTAGATGTTGTGGTGGATGGCGCCGTTGAGCATTGCAAGGCGGAGGATTTCGTGTATGTGAAGAGCGGGGTTAGCCATGAGTTGAAGGCCGTGACAGATGTTAGAGTAATGACAATAGGATGTGAAGTATGATGAGCAAAAAGTTCATAGTTTTGGCAAATGGAGTTTGGGCTTTTGGCTCTTATTTGTTTTGGCTGCAGTAGGATAGAAAGGCTGATGCGGGTAGGTAAGGCAGAGAAGCCTAGTGTCTTGTAATAAGCAAACATTCTTTGTACTTTTTTCGTAAAGTTGGTTGTACATTTCTCATAGTCGGTCTTGATGAGTAGTTATTATGATAATTGACAAAGCTATTCTTGATGATTTGAGTGCTAAGGCGAAGGCTTCATCTCGGTTGAGGTGCAGTTTTGATCTGCGGAATTCTTCGGAGGATCTTAGTCAGAGGATGTTGAATGCCTTGGAACCGGGAACGGTGATGCCTATTCATAGGCATAAGGAATCTTCGGAGACTTGCGTTTGTGTTCGAGGGCATTTTGAGGAGTATTTCTATGACTCGGATGGACGGCTGGTGGAGACTGTTGATATGGTTCCGGGAGGGGGGGTGTTGAATATTGAGAAGGGACAGTGGCATAGTTTGAAATGCCTGGAGTCGGGGACTGTGTCGCTTGAGTCGAAGGATGGTCCATATCGGCCCCTGGAGGAGGATGATGTGATGCAAGAGGGGTGAGGCGTTATCGGCCTTATCGGTGGGCGGCGACGACGGCATCGGCCCGACGGCCTGGCTCTATCGTAATATTTCTCTCAATTTGATTTATTTTTGAAAAAAGATATCGCCTGGATATTATGACTAAGTTTTTGTTTCGTTTTTTTCGACATCTATTATAGTTCTATGCTTCGTTGGATGTATAAAGCATTTTAGTTTGTCGGATGTGGGTGGGCGCTGGCTGTCTGTTCATGAGGAATGGATGGTTAGCAAAGGCGATGGTCTTATGACTATGGTGATAGTCCTAATGAACAATCGGCATATCTTAGGTTGGCTAGTTCGGCGTTTGATATCCTTTCGAGGACGAAGTCTTCTTCAGTGGATTTGGTGTGTTATGACCGGTTTTCCCCGATTAATCCTAAGACTCAGTCGCGCGTTTTGACGGAGATGACGGCGACGTTGAAGGTTTTGGGTGGAGGAGCGAGTTGGAAGGGGCCTGTGATTATGTGACTTGTCCTGAAATAAGTTGACATAAAACTTATGTTTAATGTAAAACTTATTTAGGATTATGCTTACAAGAAACAGCCAGTATTACCGGACAAAGAATCATTACTCTTACGAGGAAAA
>Ga0310696_10001725_pt1 | contig 30929 bp, 18 predicted proteins | sample AusTroGonzalo_MG_4_FD_203885 | JGI IMG/M metagenome (GOLD analysis project Ga0310696, IMG submission 203885) | Bovine rumen microbial communities from tropical cattle in Woodstock, Queensland, Australia - Gonzalo_02 (v2) (version 2) | ecosystem: Host-associated > Mammals > Digestive system >... | reverse complement strand
TATAAATAGTTATCTTTTGTTAATAAAAGTAATTCTCTATAGATTTCGTTTGATTTATTAAAGTCTCCTTCTCTTGCCAACTTCTTCGCTTCTTCTATTAACAAATCATACTTCTCCATATTTATTTGTCCTATATTTTTTATTTAGTTTTTTAAAATCTCTACAAGTATCTCTAAAATTTTTTACGAACTCTCTTTTTATATCTTTATTCTTAATTAAATGCCTTTTTTTAAATAAATCAACAAAAACATTTAAAGATTCTTTTATATAATAAAACGATTGTTTTTCAGATAAACAATTTGCCATATCTCTAAGCACACACCCTAAAGAAAATAATATCTCTATTTTTTTTTGTTCTTCTTTTATATCTAATGTTAATAATTCTCTATATGTTTTTTCGGCTTTTTCGTATTCTCTGTTATCTTTGTATATACCACCCAAATTTATCAATATTTGTATTTGTCTTCCTTCGTCTTTAATATCCGACGACAACAACTCTTTATATATTTTTTCAGCTTTTTTGTATTCTTTGTTATCTTTGTATATATTACCTGTTTCAAAATATAACAAAATACTATATTCACTATTATTATTTATCTTACAAGAATATACTTTATTTAGTATATGATCCATTTCAAAATCTAATTTCTTTTTTAAATAAATATGGGATCTGATTAAATATATCATGGTTAACAATTTAATTACTTTTTCATCGTCTTGGATTTCGTTATAATCTAAAAATTTAACCAAATCATTAATGTTTTCAAGTTCTATAACCTTATCATACTCTCTAATATTATAAAAATATTTCATTAAAAATATTGTTGTAAAATAATTTCTTTGAATTTTTCCATCAAAACAGAAAGGTTTACACAATTCTTTTTCTCTTCCGGCAGCAAGAAATTTCCTGTATTCCGTTAACTCTCTACAATTCCAAACATCAAGGATTGTCTTATCGGAAAATTTAACCATGTTTTTATTATTAGGCACATTACATTGACAGTCCGGGAAATACATTTCATTATAATCCAATGTCAATTGTTGCCATGGTACATGACATATCATCTTTCTCTTATTATAACTGTTTATATCTATATCTCTAGAAGAATACTCTATCTTCTTATTCTCCGTTATTATAAATTCTTTTATATATCCATATTCATCATCTTTTATTTTTATTTCTTCTTCTTTGGATTTCCACTCTTCTATATCTTCTTCTAATTCTACTTCCTTTAATAACTCTTTTCCTAACAACGTTACTCTGTTTTCCAACCTTATTCCACTATCTTTGCATCTTTTTTCTATCTCCAATATCTCTTGTGTCACATAATTATTATCATATTCATATAATCCCTTCTCATCTACTATATCTCCTCCACAAGGAATTATGCAAAAAAAATCAAAACCATATCTTTGAATTATATTAAACAATGGTAATATCTCTTTATAATTGTACTTCGTTACTACAAAATTTATTCCTACTATAAAATTTCTGTTATTTGCTTTCCTCTTCTTTTCCGATATATATTGTAAATTTTGTACCAACTTCTCAAATTTTGCATTCTTTCTAATATATTCATATGTTTCTTTCTTGATTCCATCTACAGATATCGTAAGTTCCAAGTTCATTTTTACCAATAAATCTATCGTTTCTTTCGTTAACAATTGTGCATTCGTTATTATCCCTTGTTGCAAATTCGGATACTTCGCTGCTTCTTTTATCAAATCTACAAAATATCCTAAACTAAACACTTCTCCACCCTGCCACATCATCTTTTCCAAATACGGATAAAATATCTTTATCTCTCCCAATCTCTCTATAGGATATTTCCATTTGTATTCTTTTACATAACACATTATACATCTCAAATTACATTGATTCGATAAATTTATCGTCAATCTCAACGGCTTTGCCTTTATTTCTCTTTTGCCTTGAGCCGTTTCTAAAAAATTTATTAATTTATTCCTAAAATATATCTCTTGTTCAGGTATACTATCTATATTTTCTTTTGCTACTTCTACTACCTTCTCATATTCTCTCTTGATTAAATACAGCTCCGCTAAATTTACTATCGCAGTATAATTCTTCTTGTTTTTTTCTAACTTCTCTTGATATTTCTTTTTTAGTTTCTCATATTCGATATCATCAAACCTCTTTGGCACTTTCTCATACAACATAAAGATTATGTCTTCTTGTTCATCCGATAAATCTTTTATTTGTTCGGGTGTGGCATCTTTGAACTCTATATCTCTATACACATTCAATGCTTCTCTTAAATATCCGCTTAATTCATAACTTTTTATTAAAAGCAATAATGCATAATAATACAAATTTAAATCTTTTTCGGATTTATCTAAATATTTAGACAAGTTTTCTTTACTTCTTTCATAATCCTTTAAAAAAAAGTAGTTCTTGCCTATTTCAAAATATAAATAGTTATCTTTTGTTAATAAAAGTAATTCTCTATAGATTTCGTTTGATTTATTAAAGTCTCCTTCTCTTGCCAACTTCTTCGCTTCTTCTATTAACAAATCATACTTCTCCATATTTATTTATCCTCAACAGGTCTACACAATTTATTCCTTATTTGTCCAGAAATACATTCCGGTTGACACAAATCCATAAAATTATTATTTGCAATTTTTCTTCTATACATTTGCATTGCTTCATTATTCCACATTTGTGCTAAAGAATAATCTTTTGTATGTCCGATCCATTTTGTACATATCGCATATGGTCTCACTTGGCCATCATTATCTAACAGCAATCTCTGCCAAGGAGCATAACAAATCATCCTATTATTTTTTTTGTTTACTTTATTGTCCGATATTTTTATTGATTCTTTTTCAACATTATTTTTGACTTTTGAAACTTCTTCTTTTTTATCAATTTCAATACTTTCAACCAAGGATGAATGTTTAAAATTTATTTCTTTACAATCGCAATCTATAGGCATCCAATTATTAAATCTTATACCATATTCTTTAGCTTTAGCTTCGGCTATAGGTATAATTTTTCTCATATATTCAAATGCTTCCTCGTTTATAGGTTCGAAAATATTTTCTTCCGGAACCCCTCTAACCGGATTTAATGTTATAGCAGTAAAATCATATTTATGTGCAAATTCAACCATATCTACTATTTCTTTATAATTTGTTTTACATATAACAGGATTATAATATGTATTTATTTTTGCACCGGTAGATTTTCTAACTTCTTTTATCAATTCTAGTTTTTTACATAAAGTTTCAAAATTTGCACCTCTTCTTATATATTCATAAGTTTCTTTCTTTGCTCCATCTATAGATAGAACAAGTTCTACTCTTCCTTTTGCAATGATATCTAAATTTTTTTCGTCAAGCAGTAATCCATTGGTAAAAATTACCTGATTTAAGTTTTTACATTTTACACCTTCAGCTAACATTGAATTAAATTCTTTCATGTAAAAAACTTCTCCACCTTGCCAACATATATCTTCCATATATGGCAACAAATCAACTATTTCTTTTAAAATTCTATCCGGTTCTTGCCAATTTGGTCTTGCCCAAATTCCGCAGATTCTACAACTTATGTTACATTTATTCATAATCATACCAATCATAGCTCTCGGTTTAGATTCCAATATTTCTTTTCTCATTGATATTTCATATTCATTTAAAGCTTTATTCTTTAAAAATTTATCATTCTTTATTTCATCTTTTTCCAACATTTGTTTAAATACTTCTGCAGATTTTTTGTCTTCACCTGCCTCTCTATATGCTCTTCCAAGTTCGAAATTTATAGAAATATCTTCAGGTGATAAATTTCTTGCTTTTTCTATTTGGGTCACAGCTTCTATATTATTTCCTAAAGATTCTTGTAATTGTCCAATCTCTTTATAAACATCCATATTATTATCTATTCTATCAGTATATTTGTTATAGAATTCCATAGCCAAATCAGTCCTTTTTTGCCTTGCAAAAATCCTTGCCAATTCTAAAACCGCCTCGTATATCGTATCATCCAAACTCAAAACTTTTTTATATAATTTTTCAGCATCGTTATCATTACCCTGAATAAGCTTTATTTTAGCCATTTCGAATATTGCATATTTATCATCTATATTCAACAAAATTTTCTCAGCATCGTTAAAATTATTTTGTTGTATTAACTGTTTTGCTTGTTCTATTTTTTCTCTATTATCCATTATCCGCTCCAATTACACTTTTCTTAAATCCATTTTAATATTATTGTTTATACAATCATTATTACACCAATTGCCAGGATTGTTAACAATTCTTTTTCTATACTCTTGCATTTGTTCGTTATTCCATATAGATAAAATTGAGTCTTTTTCTATATTTCCTACAGGTTTATTACACAAACAACCAGGACGAACTTCTCCTCCCGGATCAATATTTAATTGCTGCCACGGTAAATAACAAAATAAAGATTCTTTCACCGTTTCACTAACAATATTTTCTTTTATATTATCAACATCTATTTTATTTTTATCTACAATTTTTTGTTCGTTTTCATTGTTTTCACTTATAGCTGTAGCATCTGACATTCCATCTTTTTTTATTAAAGGTATGGAATGGAAAAATTCAATATTATAATCTCTTGCTTTTTTTTCGGCAATATTAATTTTATCCGACAATTCACTCATAATATCAGAATTGTTCCCGATATATATATTTTCATCTATCTGTTGACCGCCCCAAATAGGCATCATATACACAATATCAAAATTATATTCATTGGCAAAATTAATAAATTTATCTGTATCTTTATAATTCGATCTCATAATAACTGTATGCATTTTCAATCTTAACTTGGAATTTTTTCTTTTTCTTACTTCGTTTAATTTCTTAATATTTTTTAATAAAATATCATATTTTGAACCGTATCTTATCTTTTCATAAATCTCTTTATTTAATCCGTCTATAGAAATAGTAAATTCAATATCGGCATCCGTTAAAGCGTCTATCCATTTATCATTTAACAACATACCATTGCTTACTATTGTTTGTTTTAATGATTTATTTTTTAAAGACTCCAAGAACAATCCGTAAAAATTATTCAATAATAAAACTTCTCCGCCCTGCCAATTAACACTTTGAAAATAAGGCAACAAATTTTTTATTTCATCGAGTGTTTTTTGCGGCATATCCCATTTCTTTCTTACAACCTCACACATAATACACTTTGAATTGCATTTAGTAGATAACGTTGCTATCAATCTTTTAGGATAAGATTTTAAAATTATTTTCTTACTTTTTATTTCTTCTTCGTTTAATAATAAATTTTCTGTTGCTTTATCCATATAATTTCACCAACATGTAAATTTTTTATGCTCTTCAGATACAATATTTTTTTTACAATTATCACAACACCATTGTTGATTAGAAGAAACCATTTTTATTCTATATTCCTGCATAAAATCATTATTCCAAAGTTCTTCAAAATTCTCACAATTATGAATATCACCTATGTCCTGTAAACATAAACATTCAGGCCTTAATTTACCTTCAACCGTTGTTGCAATCTGTTTCCATGGTCTAAAACACAAAGAACTTTTTTCAGACGGAACAAAAAGATTAACATTCTTTTCTTCCGTATTACTACACTTATATTCTGCTTTACACTCTTGTTTTAAACTTATTTCTTGTTTTGAATTTTCTTCTTCTATTTTTTTGTTTCTTTCATTTAAAATATCTTCTACTTTTTCTAATAAATAAATAACTTTAATTTTATTTTTTTGTGCTTTATTTAAAGCATTATCAATATTTGCTTTTATAACAACCAAATCATCATCACTTTTGCTTTTTAAACTATACTGTTGATTTCCTTCCATAATCAACGGAGACCAAATTAAGACATTTATATTATAATTAATTGCAAAATTAACTATCTTATCTAATGTATAAATATTTTCATCAGATATTGTCGTTCTCATTGTTACCGTTATATTAGAATTATTTTTTATTCTGCATTGTTTTATACATTCTAAATTTTGTAACAACTGCTCAAAATTTGCTCCAAATCTTAATTTTTCATAAATATCCTTTTCTATACTATCTATTGATATCGTTAAGTCCAAACGGTTTGCCTGAGTTATTAAATCTGCCCATTGTTCATTTATAAGAAGACCGTTTGTTATTATTATTTGTTTTAAATACTTATTTTTTTTTGCTTTTAAAAACAAATCCTTAAAACCTTTATATAAAAAAACTTCTCCGCCCTGCCAAGTAATCAATTCCAAATTATCCAAATTATTTAGTATATATTGTTTGAATTCATCCGAAATTTCCCATTGATTCTTTTGATGAATCGTAGCGCACATAGGACACCTTAAATTGCATTTATTCGTAAGCATTATCAACATTATTCTGGGATTTGATTTCAATATCGTTTTTTCTTGTGCTATTTCTTGCTCATTCAAAAACAAGTTATATAAAAACTTATCCTCTCGTACTTGTGAATTGGTTAAGTATTTGTCGGATAACTCTATCGTTTTTTGTTTGTATCCTAAAAAATTATAAATTTGTAAAAGTTTGGAAACAACATTTATATCATCTTTATTTTTTTCAACATATTGTTCATAAAAATTAATTGCTACTTTATATTGTTTATCAACAAAAAAAGTTTCCGCTATTTCCAATGAAATTTTTGTATCAATCAAATTTTTTGTTTTAACAAATTTAAATAAATCTTCAATATTATTATTTTCTTTATAACTTTTTATAATAAAATCTATTACATTTCTATCTTCTTTGTCTTTTTCATTTAAAGCAAGAAATATATCTATAGCTTTTTCATACTGTTTCAACAAGTATAATGTCTTTGCATATTCAAAAGCCGTAAAATAATCTTTTATATCAAAAATTTGTTCCAACAAATCAAAAGATTTTTGATAATTTCCCAATTGCTGTTCTTTTTTTGCTTTTTCTAAAATAATAGATTTCTCTTCCAACTACCATCTCCCCGTACATTCCGTTCTGCACATATCTTCAGGGAATTTTTTTTCTATCATAAGTTTTCTATATTCCTGAGCAACGGAACTATTCCAAATCTCATTTATAGAATTTTCATAAATGTTCCCTATTCTTTTAACACAAGATCCTGTAAGCAAAACATTGCCGTCATCACATATCATCATATAATTCCAAGGCATTTTACAACATACTCTATTTATGGGAACAATTAAATCTTTAGGTTCTTCGGTTTGGGCTTCTTTTATTTCTTCTTTAATTTCAACATTATTTTCTTCTTGTGTTGTTTCTTCTTCTGTTTTTATTTCCATATTATCCTGTTTTGCCACAACTTCTTCAAAACTTTCATCTCCGCAAGGTAATAAAACATCCAACTCGATATTATACTGTTTAGCTCTTTCTTTTAGTATAGGTATGGCTTTATAAACAAAATTTAGGGCTTCTTGATCTCGACTCTCGCCATAAAAAATATTTTCGTTAGGAGCAGAATCAAAATGTAAAGCCATTAACGATAATTGATTGAAACCTTCATTATGAGCAAGCTCCAATAAATCATAAATCTGTTTATAATTGGTTTTCATTATAACAGAATTCATTCTGATATCTTTTTTTATTCCTAAACTTTTTTTCAAATTAAATATATATCTTACATTGGAAATAACTCTCTCAAAATTAGAACCTTGTCTTATCTCTTCATATACTTCTTTTGTAACCCCATCTATCGAGAATGTCAACTCGGTATTTTCGGCTTTAATTATTTTATTCATCCATTTTTCATTTAACACATAACCGTTTGTTATAATCTGTTGTTTTAAATTATTCCACTTACATGCTTCATCAAACATTTCTTCAAAATGTCTATATAGAAATACTTCTCCGCCAAGCCAAACAAGCCGTTCCATATATGGATAATTTTCCATAACTTCTTTTGCTGTTTTATAAGGTAAATCCCATTGATTTTTCCATAACCCGCATGTTTTACATCTTATATTACATCTTGAAGTTACGGTGACCCATAATCTCTTCATCTTTGATTTTAAAACAATTTTCTTTTGTAATATTTCTATTTCATTAAGCATTGAATCTTGAGAAAATTTGTCATTAGGAACACACGATAAAGCTTTTTTAGCAACTTCTTCGGATTTTTCTTGTTGATTTACTAAACAATACAATTCTATTAGCTTTAAATATAAATATTTATCTTGTTTTTTATCTGCAACTTTCTCAAAATATTCTATTGCTTTTTCATATTCTCCTTTTAAAGAATATATATCAGCCAATTCTATAAAAATATCATCTTTATTATCACATAAATTCAATAATTGTTGTAAAATTTCAATTGATTTTGTTAAATATCCCTGATTTTTATTTAATCTTGCCTTAAATATTTTTAATTCCAAATTTTCTTTATCTATATTTTCGCTTATCGAAATATATTTTCCTATTTGTTCCGTATCATTTTTATCAAAATATATTTTTATTAACTCTATTACAAATAGATTTTTTTTTGTTTTATTAAATAAATCTTTTAATGTGTTTTCTGCTTTTTCATAATTTTTAGATAAACATGCGGTTTGCGATAATTCTTTTACGGCTTCTTGGTTTTCATTGTTATAGTTTACTAACTCCGTAAAATAGTCTATCGCTTTTATCGGATCATTTGCCATTTTATAATTTTTAGCTATTTCCATTGTAGCTATTTCATAATATTCTTTATTTTCTCTAAGCTTAAGAAATAAATCTATTGATTCTTGATATTGACCGTTTTTTTGATAATCATATGCCTGTTCCAATAACTTTTCCACTATTTTTTCTCCCATATTTCCATTTCCCAATCATCAAGCCAAGTATGTAACCACCTTGCCTCTTCACCTGGAACCATACATCTCCAACATTTACAATTATTTATATCATAACATTTTTCAGAATTTTCCAACAACTTTACAGTTTTATCAAACAAATTTCCTAAATAATTGTCATTAAAACTCGAACAACATCTATACACATTACCATTAGGATAAATATATGCATACATCTGACCCATTTTACATATTTTATATATGTTTTCTTTTTTATTATTTGAGTATGTTTCTTTTTTTATTTTGCAAATTTTGTTTATTCCTTCCCAATTTATCGTTCCATCTTTATTAAAAAATTTTTCTTCAGTATCATTATTTTTCTTACGACTTTCAAGTTCTATATTTGTTTTCATGTCAAGTTTAAATATCTGTTTTTTCTCTTCTTCGGTGTAAGATAAAGGATATACTTTTCCTTTACATACCCCTGAAAAAGGATGAACAAAAAACGGTATACCCATATTTTCGATTTCTTTTTTTGCTAAAGAAATATTTTTTATAAAATCGGGATAAGCAACATAAGAAACTGATAGTTTAAATTTATTTTTTTTCAACAATTCTATTTTCTTTACAAAATCTTCAAGCTGTATATATTCACAATGTAAACTTGCATCAACTCTTACCTTATCCGGATCGGCAACATCACAAAATTTATTTATATCAAAAGACAAATTTGTTCCAAGTTGTAACCGATGATATGCAATTAGTTCCTTTAATATTGTAAAAAAGTTAGGATAAATACTAGGTTCTCCACCCGTCAATCTTATTCTTGATGACCCATATTTTTCATATATATTTTTCCATGAATCTACTATCTCTCCTACGCTCTTATTCTCTACAGTATTCTCTTTTACTTTCTCAAATAAACGAACTGAACAATATGCACATTTATAATTACATTTCGGGCTCATTACCCACGTAAAAATACATCTATATGGAGCAATTATTTGTCTTTTCAAATCAACACTTTCTATTGCTTCAATATTTTTGTTTAATTTACAATCGCCAAGTTCTTTTATTTTTTTTAAAATAGGACTGATCTCTTTATTACTGCCCAAATACCTCTGAATACAAATTTGATCGATATACAATTGAATTTTATCTTTATTGTAAACCAATTCTGTATTTAAAACATCCAAAGCTTTTCTCAAATTCAACAAATAGTTGTCGTTTTCTCCTACTTCCTCTTGTAACATTGCCAAATCTAAAAAGAACCAATAAACTTTATCATTTAAGCTTATTGCTCGTGTAAAGTCTCTTAAAGCTCCGTTAAAATCTCTTAATTCTTTTTTTAACCTTCCTCTTTCAAACAAGACATATGGATCTTTGTTATTCAAATTATTTGCTACATTAAAATCATTTAAAGCTTGTTCATATTTTCCTAAATTTCTTTCTAATTTTGCTCTTTCTAAATATAATAAATAATCTTTTTTATTCTGTTCTATTTGTTTATCATAAAACTCAATATTTTTATCATTAGAATGCTTCTTTAATTTTTCTAAAAAATCTTTTATTGTATTATCTTGCAATTGATTATTATTTTTTATCTCTTCAATTTTATCAAAACTTCCTTTATCAAAATAAATTTTTAATAATTCTATCAAAAATAGATTTTTGTTTGTTTTATTAAATAAATCTTTTAATGTGTTTTCTGCTTTTTCATAATTTTTAGATAAACATGCGGTTTGCGATAATTCTTTTACGGCTTCTTGGTTTTCATTGTTATAGTTTACTAACTCTGTAAAATAGTCTATCGCTTTTATCGGATCATTTGCCATTTTATAATTTTTAGCTATTTCCATTGTAGCTATTTCATAATATTCTTTATTTCCTCTAAGCTTAAGAAATTGCGCTATAGACTCTTTATATTGACCGTTTTTTTGATAACTATATGCTTGTTCCAATAATTTTTTCATTGTTGTCATATTTCCATTTCCCAATCATCAAGCCAAGTATGTAACCACCTTGCCTCTTCACCTGGAACCATACATCTCCAACATCTGCAATTATCTATATCATAACATTTTTCAGATTGTTCCAACAATTTTATTGTCTTATCAAATAAATTTCCTAAATATGTATTACCATCACTTGAACAACATCTATAAGCATTACCATTAGGATAAATTCTTGCATACATTCTTCCCATTTCACATATTTTATATTTACCTGCTTTTATTTTTTCTTCAAATTGTTTTTGTTTTTTTTGTTGAAACTTTTGAATTTCTTCTTTTGACCATTTTCTATCTTCATCTACATCTTTTTTCTCTTTATATTTACTTTTTCTTTCTTGTCTCCACACCAATTCCGTTTTACTATCACAATCTATATCGTAAATAAATTTTTTATCTTGTTCCGTATAGGATTGCGGATATTGTCTGTCTTCATAAAAACCGGAATACGGATGAACAAAAAACGGAATTTTCATTTCTTCTATTACTTTTTTTGCTAACGGAATATTTTCTAAAAAGTCAGGATATCCTACATAAGACACCGTAAGTTTATACCCTTTTTGTTTAAGAAATTTTAATTTTTCAACAAAAGTTTCAAGCTTTGTGTATTCACAATGTAAACTTGCATCTACTCTTATCATTTCCGGATTGGAAACATCACAGAATTTATTTACATCAAAAGACAAATTTGTATTCATTTGTAATCTGTGAATTTTAGATAATTCTTTTACTATTTCAAAGAAATTAGGATAAATGCTTGGTTCACCTCCATCAAGACGAATTCTTGATGAACCATATTTATCATATATATATTTCCAACTATCTACTATATTTTCTAACTTTCCATATACGGCAACATTATTGGGATTATTTTCAAATGTTATATCTTGCGGTTTGGGAGCATAACAATATGCACAATTGTAATTACAATTATAATGCATCCCCCAAGTAAAAAAACATCTGTAGGGGGCAATTTGTCTTCTTGATGTTTCAACATTTTCTATACTTCTTATTAATTTATTTGAATTGGCATCTTCCATTTTTTCTTTGAATTGTTTAATTGTTTCAATTGCGGATTTCCCATCCGGAACAAATCTTTGAAAAATAATTTTTTGCAAATACAATTCTTTATTTTTAGGTTCTTTTTGTAATGCAACATTTATAACTTCTATTGCTTTTTTATATTCTTGTTTTTGTTTATATAATTTTATTAATTCAAAAACGACATCTAAAATATTTATATCTTTGCTACTTATTAATTTTTCAAATATTTTTATTGCATCTTCTTTTTTATTTATACATGTATAAATATTGGCTAACTCAAATTTAACTCTGTTATCATTTTTAAATTGTTCATGTTCATTTATAAACTTTTCCGCTTCGCTAAATTTATTATTAAATCTGTAATATCTAACTATTTCCAAAAAAGCAGAAATATTATTTCTATTTTTTTGAAAAGAATCAATTAATTTTTCTATCATTATATATTATTCTCACTTGTTATTATTGATAAATTTATTTTGTAAACAATCTTGCAAACAAACATCTTTTTGTCTATTTAAAATTATATATTGTCTATATTTTTGAAAAGCCATACCATTCCACTCATTAATTATGGAATTATTATGTACTTTTAACTTTTTATAATTATATTTAACAACTATAGGACATAGACAACTTGGTAAAGCTTGTCGATTATCTATCGTTATTCGTCTAAAAGGTTCATAACAAAATAGTCTTGAATTAAACTCGGTTTGTATTTCTTTTCTCTCACAAACATTTATAATATCTTTATCAAGAATATTTTCTTTTTTTGTATCTTTTATACCACAAAAACCTTCTTTATCATCATCGGAAATTTCTTCATCAATAAAATAATCAGCATCCATTTTATCGGGCAATCTGTTCAATAAAAATATATTATACTTAGCGGCTAAATCATAAAAAAGATTCCTTTTACTTTCCAATATATCTACAATCTCTTTTGTTAATTTATATTGATATTGTCTTCTACTTGATATAATAGGAGGTAATAAATTTACTTTTTGAAAATTATATTTTCCTGCAAATTCAATTATGTTCTCAATTTCCATATAATTTATAGGCATCACTACTATGTTAATTCCTAAATCATTTGTTACTTGTTTAGATTTTCTTATTTCGGATAACAACTTTATATTAGAAATTAATTTATTAAAATCTGAGCCAATTCTTATCTTTTCATATTTTTCTTTGATTATAGAATCTATAGATAATGTTATATTAATTTTTTTATTAATAAAGAAGTTAATATTTCCTTCAGTAAACAAAGTTCCATTTGTAATCAAATTAACTTTTACATTATTTTTCATTGCCGATTCTAAGATTTCATTTAACCTTTCATCCAGTAAAACTTCTCCGCCTCTAAGCATCAACTCTTGTAAATATGGCATTATTTCTATTAAATCGTAAACTTTTTTATCGGATATTACAAAATCTCCGAAATTATTAAAACTTCCGCACATGACACATCTTAAATTACATTTGTTTGTTAAAGCAAACTCTATAACTCTTGGTAAAGATCTTAAAGTGACTGATCTTTTTGAAATTTCATATTCATTCAATAATACATTTCTTATTTTCTTATTTTTCTTATCAAGCAAAGGTCTTAATTCTTTATATAAATATTGCACATATTTTATCTCACCCTTAGAATTTAAATATTCTAAAAAATTTATTAAATTATTAAATATTTTATCAGCAACTTCATAAAAAAAATCAAATTTTAATAATGTTTTTGAGTTCGTTTTTAATGTAGAGAATATTTCCTTATATATCTTTAATTTTTTATAAAAATCATTATTTTTATTTAATAAATTCTGATAATAATCAATTTGAGAGGAAAAAAAATCTTTAAGCTTGTATCTTTTATCATCAAAAGGTTCAAATAATTCGACAATATAATTAAATTCCTCATATTTATTTAACTTTTTTAAAGCATCTACTATAATATCCAAATCATTCTTTGATATTCTTATTTTTTCTTTTTTAATATTTTCATATATTCTAAATATTTCAATATATTTGTTTAATACTCTATAAGAATATATCAATAAATTATATGCCAATATTTTATATTCAAACGTTTTTATTTGCTCTAAATAAAATATTGCTTCATTATATTTTTTTAAAATAAATTTTATCTTCCCTATTTCAAATATAACAGAATCTTCATTAGGATAAAGCTTTATTAGTTCTTTTAATATATTATATGCATCCGATAAATTGTTTTTTATTATTAATTCTTTTGCTTGTTCCAATCTTTTCATTATAGTATCCATTGAGATTCTATGGGACAATAATCTTTCTCACATTTTTTACATTTATCAAACAAAGAGAAATTATCATCTCTAATTTTACCTACAGAACCATTTTTATATTGACTACATCTATCAACCGTCCCGTCAACTCTAATTACGGCATAATCTTTCCCGGCTCTACACATTTTCCCTTTAGGAGATGCATTTTGAAGTTGATATTCAATTTTTTCAGAACCTTTATAAGGACTTAAATCTTCTATGATTTTTTTCTCTTCTTCGGAATTTAATGTAAAGCCGTCTCCTCTTAAAGGTAAAGGGATAAGCTTTATTCCTTCCTCTTTTAATTTTGCACTCCTTTCCGGCATGTCTTTTATTTGATTCGGAAAACAAACATAATATATTTGTCTGTCAGCTAAAAAATCTTTAGCTTTAACGGCTTTCACAAAAAAATCTTCAAATTTTGCCATTGAAGGATGAAATGTGGCAGAAATTCTTAAGTTTTCCGGAGTAAATTTATTTATTAATTTATCTACATCCCACGATAAATTTGTACAAATATCAGGAAAATGTTTTGAGGCAATAACATCAACTATTTCATAGAAATTAGGATATACCGATGGTTCTCCACCGGAAATATACAAATGACATTTACCATACATATCATAAATCCTATTCCAAATTTTACCCCACTCTTGTGGTGACAAAATTATATCAAGTTCAGGATGATCTTTCCAAACCCCACAATAAGGACACTGATAATTACATCTGTGACATAAATCCCAACCAAATGTTTTCATGATTTCATATTTCCTTTTATTATATTATTTGAACAATTTGACAAACAGCTTTCAACACAAATTTCATAGAGTTTTCCTTTTAAAATTTTTTCTCTATATGTTTGCATTTGAGCATTATTCCATAAAGACATTATAAAATCATCTTTTTCATTTATTGTGTTATTACCATCCGTATATCTGCAAATACATGTAGGAAAACTTTGAAAATATTCTATATAAATTTGTTGCCATGGAGCATGACAAAAAAGTTTATCGAATATTATTTCTTCATATTCAATCAAGTCTTTTCTTAAACAGGCCTGATTATTTTTTTTCTTTAATATCATTTTTTTATAAATTTCTTCTTCTTTTTTACTATCTTTAATTTTTTCAAATAATTCGTCATTCTCTATATATAAACTTTTATTCCCTACCAGTAAATTACATAAATTTATCGAAAAATCTTTTGCTTTTTTTTCAAAATATTCTCTTTTTAAATTTAGTTCTCTTACTATTTCTTCATCAAAGCCATATTCAAAAATACTTTCGTATCTACTAATATGTTTACCTGATACCGGCAACAAATATACTTCTTGAAAATTGTTTTCTCCGGCAAATTTTATTATATTTTCTATCTCTTTATAATTTGATCTCATTACTACCATTGTAAGTCTTGTTAAAATTTTATTTTTTCTTTTAGAATTCAAATTATTAAACATATCTATGTTTTCTAATAATTTTTCAAATTTTGCTCCTGCTCTAATATATTCATATACGTTTTTTTCAACAGAATCTATCGAAAAAGTTATCTCTGTAACAACATCAAACATTTTATTACATATATCTTCGGTAAGTAATAATCCGTTTGTAACAATTTCAACATCTACATTATTTTTTTTTGCTTGTTCCAAAATATATATAAATTTTTTATGTAAAAAAACTTCTCCGCCTCTAAGAATTATTTTTTCCAAATAAGGCATAACATTTACCAAAGATTCAATATCCGAATCTTCCAAATAATATTGTCCTCTGTTTGCATTACACATTATACATTTCAAATTACATTTATCCGTCAACATGCCATTAAATATTCTCGGATACGAATTCAAAATCGTCTTGCCTTGTGCCAATTCATATTCATTCAATAAAATATTTTTTATTTTCTTTTCTTCTTTCGGGATATAATCATCTATAATATTAAAAAATTTTTTAGATTCGTTATATTGATAATTTCTGTTTAAATCCTGAATATGGAAAGATATCTTTTTATATAAATATTTCAATATATCCGTATAATCTATTTCTTCGTTATCTTTACAAGAATTATAATTTTTAACAACATCAAAAGCCATTAAAAATTTTTTTCTGTCCGTTAAAGAAAATATAAGTTCTTTTAACATATCTAAAGTTATATTTTCTTTTTTCATCTTATATAAACAATCTATTTGTTTATCTTGTAAATTCAATATCTTATAAATTTTAAACAACAATTCATTTGCCAATTCTTTTAAATCATTATTCTCTTTAATTTTAAGAAAAAATTCGGTCGCTTTTTCGTATTCATTCTTTAACATATATATTTTAGCTATTTCAAAAAATATTTCATCTTGAGTATTCAAATCGGAAGTTACGGATATATTCAACAAATTCAATGCTTCATCCAATTTATCATTTGCTATATATTTTTTAGCTTGTTCGATATTTTCTTGTATACTCATAATTATTTTTTTTATTATTTAAAAAATTTCGTATTATACTAATATAAAAAAATAAGATTTAATTAATTTAATCTATAATTCTATAATTGTCGTAATTCATAAATTTATTTAACAAACATCTTTTACTACAAATTTCTTTTTCATTATGCGCAATTATATTTTTTCTATAATTTTTCATAAAATGAGAATTCCATAAATATATTATATTATTATCCTTTTCTAAATCAGCACCTTCTATTTGTTGTTCACACAAACAACCAGGCTTAAATATGAACCCGGTATCTAAAAAAATTTCTCTCCAAGGAACGTGACAAAACTTTCTTGAACTATTATTTTCACAATAATTATTATCAAAACAAGTATCAGAATTAAATTTAAAAACTGTTTTATTTGGTAATTTATTAATTAAAATAATATTATTGTTTTTCGCCATTATTTCATATTCTCCTCTTTTTTCACTCAATTCTTTTATAATTCTATTATCAACTTTATAACTAAAACAATTTTCAATATATTCTCCATTTATAGGATTTAAAGTCAAGCCATTAAAATCATATTTCCTTGCAAATTTTATCATATCAGGTATTTGTTTATAGTTCATTTTCATGACAACCATATTAATATTAAATTTAATTTCAGATTTTAATTCTTTTTTTATTTTATTTAAAAGCAAAATATTTTTTATTAATTTTTCAAAACTAGCACCTTTTCTTATATATTCATAAGTAGTTTTCATTGGAGAATCTATAGAAAATACCAATATTGCATTAGATTTTATAAGTTTTTTTATATTATTTTCATTTAACAATAATCCATTTGTTAGTATTTCTATAACAACATTGTTTTTTTGAGCTTCATCTAAAATATTATTAAAATTTTTATAAAGAAAAACCTCTCCTCCTCTTAAAACTAACTTTTGCAAATATGGCATTATTTTTATCAAATCACAAAGAATCTTATTTGAAAGTTCATATTTAGCATCATGATTATTTTTATCACACATAACACAATTTAAATTACAATTTGTTGTTATAACAACTTGAGCAAAACGTGGATATGATTTTAAAGATTTTTTAGATATTGCTATTTCGTATTCATTTAAAATTATATTTTTGAATTTAATATCATTATTGGGTATATATTTATATATACTTTTAAACAAAGACTTAACTTCTTTTTTCTTATTTTTCCTATTTAATTTTTGTATTTTTATTGATAAATTTTTATAAATATTATTTATCAGTTCTTCTAACAAAGTATTATAAATATTGTTAGCTCTAATAATATTTATAATAGAAAACATTTTTGATAGTTTTTTTAATTTATAAGAAGATTTCAAAACCAAATATAATATATAATCATTTATATTTTCTTTATCAAATTTACGAAATATATTTAATATTTTATTATACTCTTTTAATTCATTATAATCTTGAACAAGCAAATCATATACAAATTGTTTTAAACTCATTTTTTTTATTTTTTTTAAATAAAAAACTGATTTATTATATTTCCTTTTTAATAAAAAAACTTTCCCAATTTCAAAAAATATTTCATCCTGAATGTTCAAATCTGAAGTTGGAGATTTATACAACAAATTCAAAGCCTCATCCAATTTATTATTTGCTATATATTTTTTAGCTTGTTCGATATTTTCCTGTATATTCATAACTATTTTTTTACCATTAAGAATGCCCACTCGTTACAAGCACAATCGTTTGAGGGACACGGTTCCGGTTTATCTAATAATTTAAAATTAGGATCAAAAATATTTCCTAAAATCACTTGTTTTCCCTCTCTTGTCGCACCTCCACATGGCAAAACCTCACCATCAGGATGAATTAAAGCATAAGTATGACCTGCATTACATAACTTACCTTTTGTTATTAACGGTTCTGTTTGGAATTTTTTATTTTCTCTTTCACCTATTGCGATACCGATTATTTTCTTTTCCTCATCAGTATAAGAATCCGGATATTTTTTACCATTATATGTTCCCCAAAAAGTTGATGTTGAATAATAAATATCGTTATCGGCAAATAATTTTTTTAGTTTCGGTATATCTTTTATTTGTGGCGGATATGATAGGTATAAAACACCTATCGACATTCCGGCTTGTCTTATTTTTTTTGCTTTAGGTAAAAATTCTTCTATTTTTGCAAATAAAGGATGGAAGGTTGCTCCCATTTTAAATCTTTCTCTTACTTTACCTGTTTTATCGTTAATAAGTTTATCAAAACTTCCGGATAAATTTGTCATAATAGAAACGGTATGATAGTTTAACAATTCCAATATAAAATCTTCAAAATCAGGGTATATTGATGGTTCCCCACCTGCAATTTCCAAATGACATTCCCCATATAAATCGTATATTCTTTTCCAAACTTTAATTAATTTTTCAAGTCCCGGATAAACACTTCTTTTTGAAAATTCATCCCATTTACCATGCCACCAACAATAAGGGCATCTAAAATTGCAGTTCCAATGTAAATCCCATGAAAATCTTATTTTTTCTTTCATTTAACAATCCACCTGAATTCACAAGGACATTTATCGTGACTGCAAACCATCGGCTCTTTTCTCATTTCAAAGTCCTCATTTAAAATGTTCCCTATTACTATTTTCCCGCCTGTTTCTTTAAAATCATGTGCACAAGGATAAACGGTTCCATCACAATCTACTCTTGCATACATTTGTCCTGCTCTGCATAATTTGTTTTTACTGTCTTCTTGTTCAACCTGTATATTTGACCACTGTTTGTCTTTTTCTATTAAATTTTGTGTCACGCCATAAATTATTTCTTCTTCCTCTTTAGTAAAAGCGGCAGGATACTGTTTACCTTTAAATACTCCTCTGAAAGGTATAGGAACAAACCTTATATTTTGAGAAGCAAACAATTCTTTGGCTTTAGGCAAAATTTTTATTTGATTAGGATGAGTTACAAAGTGCACTCTACTATCAACTTTATATTTTTTAAGTATCATCATCTTTTCAAAAAAGTCATTTAATTCGGCAAATATAGGATGAAAACTTGCACCTATAAACAATTTTGAACAATCCACTTGGCTCACCAAACTTTCCAATTTTTCTTTACTGTAAGAAAGATTTGTATCAAACGATACTTGTGCAAATTTTGTTAACTCTATTATCAATTCCTGGAAATTAGGAAATATTGCAGGTTCTCCGCCTGTTATTATAATTTTCAAATCGCCGTATTTATCATGTATTCTCTTATATGCCTCCACCCATTTGGAATAATGCATTTTTATATTCTTTTTTTCAACATAATCCCAATGTTCTGCAAAAAAGCAATAATAACATTTGTAGTTACATCTGTAATGTATAAGCCAATCAAATTCTATCATTTGTTTAAAAACGGTCTTACCTTTGGAGTTTTCCAATGGAACAACCAATTTTCCTCCTCATTTGTAATCATTGCAACCCAGCACGGACATTTATCATAAACACATATTTTAGGTTCTTCATAAAATTTAAATGTACCATCGATTAAATTGCCTAACAACCCTTCCGGTTTTTGTAAACAACATCTGTAAGCATCACCATTAGGAAGTATTTTCGTATACATTTGACCCATTCTGCAAAGTTTATGATAATGTTTATTTGTCTTTGCATAATGAGCTGTCGAATCATTAGGATCTGATTGCATTTTAGTCTCTTCTTTTATTTCTTTTTTATTTTCATCGCTTTTTTCTTCCTTTTTCTTCTTTGGCGCATAAGCTTCTAACATTCTTGAAGCAGTATTTTTATCTACAGATTCTATCAATCTCTTTTCTTCTTCAGTATAACTTATAGGATATTCTTTTCCTTGATATTGACCTCTAAAAGGCATAACGTCTAAAGATACATGTAACTCATCTAATTTTTGTTTGTAATATGGCATTTTTTCCAATTGTGTTGGATGAGCAACATAATTTATACCAAAATCATAACCTGCATCTTTCAATTTTTTTATCTTTACCAAATGTTCTTCAAACTTTGCAAATTGAGGATGAAAACTTGCTGCAAATTTTACTCTTTCAGGGCCAATTTCTTTCATAAACTTATCTACATCCCAAGATAAATTAGTATCAAACTCTACGGTAAAATTTTTTATTAAATGTTTCGTTATTTCAAAAATATCAGGATAGCAAAAAGGTTCTCCGCCGGAAATATGAACATGTCCGCCACCATATTTTTTATAAATATCGTCCCATATTTGTTTCCATTTTTCTAAACCCGGATATCTGTTTTTCTTCTTTTCTTCTTCCCAACTGTTACAGAAGAAACAATAACTGCATTTAAAATTGCAGGCATAATGAATATCCCATGTAAAGAAACATCTGTTAGGTGGAATATTTGCTCTATTTTGAATTTTATCCATAATTATTTTTTACCTTGTTCCTTTAAATATTTTGCATATTCCCTCATATATTCAACTTTGTATATAGGATGATCCAATGATTCCCATAAAGGTTCCCATTTATCTTCTTCTTCACCTACAAACATTCCTTTAAAACAAGGACAATCATAATCAACACTACAAGGTGCAGCATCATCTAACAATTTAAAGTTTGGATCTAAAAGATGTCCCAAACTTCCGGACTGTTGTCCGTGATAACCTGCACAACATCTTGTAACTGTTAAATCCGGATGAATTTTCGCATACATTTGTCCCATTCTGCAAAGTTTTCCAAGTTTAATTTTTGTATCTCTTGTTTCTTTGCTTTCTTCTTTCTCGACTCTCCATTCAACCCATCTTGAATTCATATCATTTAAATGTTCATCTTTAGAATCGGTAGCAAAACCTTCAAGCAATCTTCTTTCTCTTGCATCATAGGCCTCGGGATATTTTTTACCTTTATAATTACCGATAAAAGGTATTATTTTAAAATACATCTGTAAATCTTCAAGCCGTTTTTTGTATTCAGGAATTTTGTCTAAATGAGGAGGATATCCTACATAAGATAATGTTGACGGGAAACCGTGAAAATGCAGATATTTTAACTTTTCAAAAAATGTTTCAAAATCGGTAAATTCCGGATGAAAACTTGCAGATATCGAAAGTCCCCCAGGTTTTACTTTATCCAAAAATTTATTCAAATCAAAACTTAAATTTGTCGTTATATCTACAGTATGTTTTTCCAACAACATTCCTAGAAACGGTAAAAAGTTAGGATATATCGTAGGTTCCCCACCGGAAAATCTTACGTGAGTACACCAATAATTATCAAATATTCTGTTCCAAACTTCTCTCCATTTATCGGTATCTGCAATTTGAGTATTAAATTCTTCATCTCTTCTTACAACTTCACAGTAAGAACATTTGTAATTACACTTAAAAGAAATATCCCAGTTCCAATGAATCTTATATGGAGGATATATTCTGGGGTGTTTCGGTAAAACTTTCATTTTTTGTTTTAGTTCTTCAATATTCATTCTATATTCCTTTTTATTCAACTTCCACAGCTTTTAAACAAGGACACATATCAACATCACATTCCTGTGGTTTATCTAAAAGTTTGAAATTTTTATCAAATATATTTCCTACTAAAATTCTTTCTCCTATTTGTCCGCATCTTGCTACTTTTCCGTCAGGAAAAATTAATGCGGATTTTTGCCCAGCAGCACATAAAGTTCCTTTTCTTTTAACATTACTTTCCCAAACTTCATTTATACCTAAAATTTCTTTTTCTTCTTTAGTATACGAATCGGGATAATTTTTACCATTATATTGACCACAAAAAGGAATTGCTTTTATTACAAGACCTTCATCTTTAAACATTTTAACATATTCCATAAGTTTGGGTATAGTAGGAGGCCAACAACAATAGTTAACAAATTCAGCCAAAAAACCATTTTCTTTCAAATATTTTGCTCTTTTTATAACATCTTCTGCCGTATCAAATTGTGTATGAAAACTTATAGACATTGAAACTTTTTTATTATCACATAGTTCAACCATTTTTTTTAAATCACCGGAACCATTACTTGAAATATTTATCGGATAATGTTTATGCGACAATTTTGATACAAACTCAAAAAAATTAGGATATATTGTCGGCTCGCCGCCGGTAAAAACTATAGAGCACTTACCGTATAAATCATAAATCCTGTCCCAAATTTCCATTAATTCTTCAACCGATTTAAAGACTGTTCTCGGACCATATTCATCCCATTTACCTTCAAATATGCAATAAGAACATCTGTAATTACATTTATAAATTATATTCCATTCGAAAGAAACTCCCCTGTTTCCCGAGAAATGTTCTTTTTCTTTATCTGTTCCTTGTAAGTAAAAATCTTTATCCATTTTTATACCCATACTTTTTATTTCACAATATCTTCTCTTTGCTATTTCGGTTTTTATTAAATCTCTTACATAAATTATTGAACCGTAAGAATAATCCGACTATTTTAGGTTCTTTTTCTAAAACATAATCTAAACAATATTTCAGATTTGCTTGTATCGAATAAGCTAAAAACGGTTCTCTTACCCCCCAAAAACCGGACAATGTACAAGAGAAACTTTCATCTATAATTTATATTCCTTTTTTATATCTTTTAATCTGTTAATTGATGCATTGTTATCACTGTTATATTTTATAGACTTTTTTAATAACTGTATCATTGTATTTAAATAAACTTCTTCTTTTACATTTCGTTTGTCGCATATAACATAATACATATCGTAATATGAAGACATTTCAAAATATATTTCTGAAATTTCAAAATCATTTTTTATTTTTTTTGCTAATTTCAATCCTTTAAAAAATAATTTTTCCGCTTCTTTATACTTTTTCAAATAAAATTCGGTCATTGCCATTAATTTATATAATGACGGATTATCTTTTTCAATAGCAATTGCTTTAAACAAATATTCTTTTGCTATTTGATAATTTTTAAAATCTATATTAACTCTTGCCAAATAAACACAAATATGAACTTTATCTTGCGATGTAGCTACATCATACAATTCTATCAACATATCACAAGTTTCTTTTATTTTTTCTTCATCTTTTTCTCTAACATACTGCCAACCTTGCATAATATAAAGTCCGATAAGGGCATCTTGTTTTTGCATGCCATCATTAACATTATTAATTTCGGGCCTTTTATTTATGTAAACGTTACTATCCTCTTCTACATTTTCCATAAACTTATCTATTTCTTCTTTGCTTTTACCTCTTGTTATAAAATGAGATTTGAAATCATTTATGGATGCTTGATTTGCTCGTATACAAAAATTAGAACAAGCACTATTACCCTTCAACAATTTTTTCCTTATCTCAACAAAATATTTTCCGTTCCATAGATCCATAAAATCTTTCTTATCCAAAATAGTTTCTCTTAAATCTCCGGCTGCATCACAAGTAATAACATCTCCGGAAGGATTTATCATAAGCTGTGTCCAGGCCTCTCTGCATTTTTGTTCACACAAATATTCTTTTTGTTTATATCTCTGCGGTAACTGTAAAGTTACATTTAACTCTTTTGCTAATTTTTCAGCTTCATCAAACATTTGGTTTGTCTTATCTTTACAGAAATAAGTTGATAAATATTTTTGATCTAATCGATAAACAAAATTATAATAAACGACAACGGCATCCGCACCTTTTTCTGCAGCAAATTTAACATAATCCGGCAATTTGTCTATATTTTCAGTCGTAGCAACAAAAATAAAATTAACTCTCAATTTACTTGTTTGTCTTTTAGCTTTCATTATATAATTAACGTTTTGCATAACGGCAGCATACGTGTTGGCTCTTGTTATTTTCCTATGAGTTAACGGATCGCAACAGTGCATGGAAATATGTATCAAATATTTATTATTGCTTTCTATTATATAATCAACCATTTTTGGTGTTAAAGAAGAACCGTTTGTTGCAAACATTTTTTCCGCAAATTTAAATTGATTAAAATAAGCCAAATTCTTTTTTGCTTCAGGCAACAATAATAATTCCCCAGAACCGGTAATGTTTATTCTCTCTACTCTTTGCAAAACCGGCAAAAGTTTTTCTTCATATTTAGACCTGAATTCTTCTAAATTAAAATATGGATATACTTCAGGTCTTGAACAAAACAAACAGTCTATATTGCACGGAGCATCTATTTGAACAAAAATGGATGTAGGATATGATTTCAAAATAACTTTTTGCTCTTCATATTCTCTAAAATTCAAATCTCTGTTCAGTTCAACCAAATTTCTGTCTGCACATTCTTCATTATCGTTCTTGTTTTGGAAAATATTTTTATTATTAACAAATATATTTCTATGGTTACTTGCTCCTATATGGTTACATTTTGTACATACATTTTCTCTTTCCGATTTTGTTCTGTTTAACACATATTTTCTTGCTTGAACATAGTTCTTGCTATTCCATATTTCAAAGAAATCCTTGTTGCTGTCAAACTGTTCAAAATCATCCTTTTTGTCTTCTACGGAACAACATGGCGAAATAGAGCCATCGGCATTTATTGTAATTGCATCCCATAACCAATTGCATAATTGTTTATCGGCATTTTTAAATATAACCTCTTTTTCTTTCTTATTAGGTTCTTCTTTAACAATATAATTGTTATATTCATTTATCGTTGATGCCCAACTTACATCACAAAAAGGAGCAGTAAAACCGATATCGTTAACCCCTACAACTTTAGACAATTGTCTTGCAATATCTATTTCATGTTCATTATGTTTAAAAACTAAAAATTGCCAATGCAAATGGGGAGTTATTGATTTTAGTTTCTTTTTAGCAGCCACTAATAATTTAATGTTTTTAAATACCAAATCTATATTGCCGTTTTTTCTATATATTTCATAAGTTTGTTGACTTGCACCATCGATAGAGATTGTCATTCTATCAAGGCCGGATTTCACCAACTCTTCTGCCATAGCTTCCGTAAGATTAACATTTAAATTTGTAGATACAAAAGTTTGTGCTTCGTATTCTTTTGCAATCTTTATCATCTGAGCAATATTTTTGTTAAGTAACGGTTCTCCCCAATTGCAAAACTCAACATATAATAAATACTTTCCTATTTTATCCATTATAGATTTATACAAATTCATATCCATTACTTTTTGTGGTCTTGAACCTCTTCTTTGTCCGGTAGGACAAAATCTGCATTCAAGATTACAAATATTGGTAGGATCTACTGTTAACCAATACGGATAACCTTTCAAAACAATGTCTTTGTTTTTCTTTTGTTGTTCTATTAAATTATAATTTTCTTTCTTTATTTCGTTGTATTTACTCATAAACTAAAACCGATATCTTCTTCTTTTAATTTATATTTTTGATTATTTTTCATTATATATTCCAATAACATTTTTTGTGTTTCAGGTCTAAACGTAACATGTGCCATGAGCTTATTAACATTATTTTTGTCATACTTTAAACAATTCTTACACCAGTTGTGGATATTGCCGGTAACAATACCTTCTCTCAACATTTTATAGCCATTACTATTCCATATTGTTTCAAAATCATCATCGTTTAAATTGCCTATATGATCTCCTGCCAAACAGCAAGGATTTACAGAACCTTGAACTTCCGTATAAAAAAATTCCCATGGATCTCTGCAAGAAATGTTTTCAGATTTAGGATACTGTTGAAACTTCAACGGAAGATTTACACTGAACGACAACTTATCTCTTAATTCCTCTGCCTGTAATAATATTTCATTTGTTTTTTCTTTGCTCCAAAAAACAGACATATCAACATGCTCTTTTTCGTACATCGTAAGATAATTTGTACTAACACAATCTGTTTCCAAATCTTTAGAAAACTTTATAAAATCACATAAATTATCAATATTTTCCCGTGTAACGACAAAGACCATATTAATACTTATTTTAGACTGTTTTTCTTTTTTCAATTGGACTAATCTTTTTATATTATTTACTATCTCATTAAACTTTTTTGTTCTTGTCATTTTTTCATGCAAAACAGCATTTGCAGCATGCATGGATATCATAACATCATATCTTCCATCCGTTAACTTTTGACATATTGTTTCGTTTAACGAAATCCCATTGGTAGTAAATGCCTTTGCCTGACAAGGTAATGTTTGATTTAAATAGTCCAAAATTTGATTTATTTCCGGATGAATTAAAATTTCTCCAAAACCGCAAAAACCAACATTAACTGCCTTTTTCAAAACATGACCGATTTTAGGTTCAAAAAACTCTTTATATTTTTTCAGAGAAAAACTTGGGTAGTTTCCTCCTAAACAAAAAACACATTTTGCATTACATCCGTAGTGAGCACCGATTGTTATGTAGCTCGGAGAAGATTTAAGTTCTAATTTTTTTTGTCCTATTTCAAGATTTTTAAGACTGTTATTTAATAAAATTTCTTCGTTATTCATAATCTTTCATCAGCTCTCTTTGTGTTTGTTTTATAAAGGTAATTATCTTTTTTACTTTCGTTTCATCGGGAAAAGTATTTCTGTTCTCGAACAACAACATTATATCTTGGAACTCTCTAATATCACTGTTTTTTTCATGAACTTCTACAACATCCGAATAAGATTTATCCTCTTGTATTTTATCATTTTTCAAGGATAAATAAAAATGTATTATTCGTAATAAATTCATATACAAATCATATTTTATATCTTTAAAATCTCTGGCAATATCTATCTCGTTAATTTGAATAGCTGTTTGCGATAAAGATGTCAATATTACTTGTTTCATTATTTCTTTTTTATTATAAAAACATTCATAATCGCGATTTAAATATATTTTCCTGTTTTTATATTGTCCTTCCATATTGCAGATTCTATAATAATCTATAGGATTATTTTTAAAATTAGAACAGATTAACATTTGAAACATATTTTTTGTAAAAAATAATAGCGGTGTATTATAAACATTATGTTTTTCTTTAATCTTGCCATGCATCAAAAGGATTTTATTCATATCAACAACTTCTTTTAAAATCAAATAACAAAGACCGGGGGAATCCAAAATAATCATTTCAATATATTTTTCCAATGTCTTTATTTCTTTATAAGATGAAATATTGTTTTCACTACAAACCTTACCTTTTTCCACATATTTTTTCGATATCATTTCTCTATTAAAACTAACAGATAATTCTTCCAGTTTCTTGAAAACATAATCAAAAATTAAAATTCTATTTTGTTTTTTTATTCTCTTTATATTTTTCAATGTTGCATATAACCATTCGAACACCTCTATATTTGTGCTTCCTTCTTTTATTTTTGTTTGTAAAAAGGATATTCTTGATAATGGTTCTTTCCCGCTATAAAAATATTCAATGTTTTTCAATATATCAATGGCGGACTTAGCAAAACAAATATCACTTACAATATCCACGTTATAAAAGAAATTACTACTTAATAATATATACGAATTTAAAATTTCCGAACAAACGTTTATTTTATCTATTATATTTTTTTTATCCCTTTTATATTCTTTGCTTATAATATTCATGTTTCCGTATAAACATTTGGAGTCTTTTAAATTTATTTTCCTCATTCCTCCATACTTCATATAAAAGTTCAACTCTTTTTCGTTCATTATCAAATTTTCACCATAAAAAGGGAAAATATTTTTTATTTTTCTATAGTTTCTTTTTATATTAAGTATCTGTTTGTATTCATTGTCAATATCAGAATTTTTCAAAACCGTCAAATAATCAATATCGCTTGAACCTGCTATAAAATTATTTAACATTCCTCTTCTTAAATATAAACTTGCCAATTTTTCTTTATCGATATAAAAAGAATAAACGTATATGCTGATTGAATATATAAGACGATATATTTTGTTTAGTAAAAAAATCCTATTTGTCGACAGAACAAAATGTTGTATTTTGTATAATATCTTTCTTTGTGACGGGTTATCAACCGTAAGATATCTTCTATCATTAGTGAAAGAAATATCGTCTTCACAGTCCATCTTAGAGTTTTTTACAACAACGTTTTCATTATTGTCATATTTTAATCCGATTTTAAAATTATCAACTATACTATCCGTCAACTTAAACAAAGAATTATTAACAATTTCAAAAGCAGTCTCTTTTTTTAAAAAGTTTTTGTTTATAAACTTAGAAAAAGTTATAGAAACTTTTGAATTTCCTAAAAGTTTTATTCCATATCCCTTCGTATATATTCGTGCTTTATCTATAACCATACTTGCATATTTTTTTAATTTTGCAAAAGCAAAAGTATCTATTTCGGAGTTTAAAATATTAACGGATCCTTTGTTTCTAACAAACATTAATATACCCTTATTATCCGCCGTTATATCGACATCTTTCATATCCAAATTCGCTTCATTCATAATTGAAAAAAGTTGCTTATTGGTTTTTATTTGTGTTGAATTAAAATTTGCTTTGCTTAAATTTTGCAAATAGAAGGCATATCTCTTACACAAATCATCTTTTATTGAAAAAAGGGAACAAGAATCTTCAAGAATTGAAAATCCTCCTAATCGACAACTTTCTCCGGACAAGAATAACTCATTTTTACACATATAAGTTTGGGAAAACATCTTCATAGATAAAAACTGATTTTTTAAAATTTTAGAATTATGTAAATAAAAATTCCCCATATCCTTCAAAACAAACTTATACCCGAATTTGTTCATAAATATCGTATTTAAAGATATTAAACTTGCATATTGATTAATATCCGCTATACTACAATTAACATCAATAATAGAATTGTCTATTATTCCAGATGAAGACATATTTATTTTTACGAAGTCGTAAAAATTCGTTATTGAAGATTTTGATATGGAAAAATTTGAATTTCCTTCACTTTGCAAGAACAAACAATTATTGTTTTTATCTATTGTTACTTTAAGTCCATTAATTTTAAGAGTTGAACTTTGTTTTAAAGCAAACAAAGAACAATCTTTTAAATATTGCAAATACATATTGTTATCAAAATCTATTTCCGAATCCGTTAAAATTAAATTGGAGGATCCATGTGATGAAATGAAATTTTTTGGAATTTTATAAATTATTTTGGATTTTTTTATAATAAAATTCGTATTTGTAATATTTAAAAAATTTATAAAGATATTTGCGTTCAAATTTGCAATATCACAACTAGCATTATTACATACAAAGCCGCTATTCGACGATATTGTTAAACCGTCAAATTTTATATTTTTATTATTAACTGCAACACAAACATATCCTATCTTTGAATTTAATTCAACCTCTTTACAAAAAACATCAAAGTTTCCGGAAAAGTTTAAACAGTTCTTAAAAGATTTTATTTTAACGTTATCACATATAAAATTATCAAAATCTTTTTTCACTATTCCTTCTGCTGAACAAACAATAGATTTTTTCAGATTTACTCTTCCCTCTGCAATTATTCCTTTACTTAAATTTATCTCTGTATCTCTTATCGTTATCCCGCTTCCTATTCCTATTTTTGTCTTTTCACCTTTTACTTCACTACCTTCTATATATATTTCTCCTATATCCCTACTCCTTATCTCTCCTCTTACCTTGCTCTCTTCTACTTTGCAGCTTCCTATCCCTTCTATCTCTATCTTCCCTCCTACTTCACTCCCTTCTATCTCTATCTCTCCTCTACCTGCCTCTATCACTTTCCCTTCACTCTCTATCTTTATTCCTTCTACTCTTATATCTTTGTCTCCTCTTACTTTTATACCTATCTCTTCTCCCTTTATCTCTACTCCTTCCACTATCTCTATCTCACTGTTTTCCCCTATCTCTAATCCTATTTCTCCAGATACTTTACTCCTTCCTATCTCCAAATTTCCTCGCCTTCCTACTCTTATCCCGTACTCCTCTCCTTTCACCTCTCCACCTATTAATACCATCTCTCCTTCTTCTATAGATATCCCACCACTTACTTTACTCCCTTCTATTATCACTATCTCATCTCTATCTTTTCTCAATCCTTCTTTACTACTTATTTCGCTCCCTTCTATTTTTGATCGTCCTTCTATTCTTATATTATCTTCTACCTCTATCTCACTTCCTTCAAATCTTATCCCGCTTCCCGTTTCTATCTCTATCTTCTCACCTTTTACTTCACTACCTTCTATATATATTTCTCCTATATCCCTACTCCTTATCTCTCCTCTTACCTTGCTCTCTTCTACTTTGCAGCTTCCTATCCCTTCTATCTCTATCTTCCCTCCTACTTCACTCCCTTCTATCTCTATCTCTCCTCTACCTGCCTCTATCACTTTCCCTTCACTCTCTATCTTTATTCCTTCTACTCTTATATCTTTGTCTCCTCTTACTTTTATACCTATCTCTTCTCCCTTTATCTCTACTCCTTCCACTATCTCTATCTCACTGTTTTCCCCTATCTCTAATCCTATTTCTCCAGA
>Ga0310696_10001721_pt1 | contig 31004 bp, 25 predicted proteins | sample AusTroGonzalo_MG_4_FD_203885 | JGI IMG/M metagenome (GOLD analysis project Ga0310696, IMG submission 203885) | Bovine rumen microbial communities from tropical cattle in Woodstock, Queensland, Australia - Gonzalo_02 (v2) (version 2) | ecosystem: Host-associated > Mammals > Digestive system >... | reverse complement strand
GAAGATACAGATTTTTATCTGAAAGTTTCAGAAACTTTTTCTGAAATTATGCGTCAGGTAAGATTCTATCCATATCCAGCAGTGCTTTACAAGATAGCATTTAATAAATATTTGAATGGAGATAATTCTCAACAACCCCTCAGTCCTGCTTCGCAGTCCAGCTCCCCTAACAGGGAGCAAAAAGCTCCGAAAAGTAAAGTTACTCCCCTGTGAGGGGGAGATGGCTGAAAGCCAGAGGGGGTTGATACAAACCAAGAGGATTTGAAAAAACCTGATTCAGATTTATGGGAACGTGTGATTAGTCAGATTCAATCGTCCACTACAAGACAAGTTTTCAAAGACCATATGACCATTGATAAAGTTTCAGATTCTGAAGTTTCTTTGATACATGATAATAATATGATAGCAAAGACTATGCTTGAAAAAGAACGTAAAGAAATTGAAGCTTTACTTGAAAAAGAATTGGGTAAAAAAGTGACTTTGAATATTCAGTGAATGACTAAGGAAGAATATTTCCAAAGATTAATGTGAATGTAATATTTTTACTGTAAAATGAATAAAATGGAGCCAAATTATCTGATAATTTATGAACAAGTAACTTGAATAATTACTTCATTATTAATTATCATTGCTAAATGGATAGTATTCAAAAAAGCATGAGAAAAATGATGGAAAGCTATTATTCCATTGTATAATGATTATATTTTATTCAAGATAGCATGACGTAAAAAGTGGTTTTGGTGGATATTAATTCCTCCTATTTATGTATTTGTAAAAATAGCTGCTTTATTTGATATTTCTAAGAAATTCTGAAAGAAAAATTGGTTTGCTTTATGATTAAGTTTTATTCCTGTAATTTTCTTTCCTATATTAGCTTGGTGAAAAGCTAAATATGATGATTCAAAGAAGATGAAATGGACTATATTTTGGAGAGTTATTGCTATTATTATGTGAGTTATTTGATTATTTGTATGAGCTTTTATGTTGGCATTATTTAATCCAGGAAATGAAAAAATAGATAATATTAGACTAAAAATTCAAACTCCTATGATGAAATTCTTATCAGATTATTTAATTGATTGGAGGGCTAATAACTGGCTATGACTAATAGATGAACATAATTTTCATGATAATGATGATGCTATGATTTCATGGGAAGATTTACAACCTTATGTAGATACATTACAAAGGTGAGATATTATGTTTACTGATTGAGCTAGATATATTTCAAGTATAGTTATTCCATGAACACGAAAACATGCTTTAATTTATTTATGAAATTGAGAAATAATTGATGCAACTTCTAAATGAGTAACTACATGATTATTAGAAGATTTAGATAATCTATCAAGAGGTTCATTATTAAAAGAAATTATAGCATTTCATCCTAATTTAACAGAAGAACAAAGAGAAGAATTTATTCAATTTGCTTTTGACCAGTTAGGTAAACCTTATGACTTTGATTATAATAAAGAAGATAAAGATGCTTATTATTGTTCAGAATTAGTAGCTGATTGATTGGCAAAAGTTGGGTTAGATATTACTTATGAAAGTAAATCTATCTGAAAAATGGTAGTATCTCCAGAAGATGCTGTTAAATATGTTCAAGAAATATGATTACATAATTGAGAATATGAAAATGTGTTTTGGTTAGCTAAAGAATGGTATAGAGAAGATGAAAATAGTGAATGGGAAATGCGTTTAGTTGATAAGAATAAATAATCTTAGTTATTTATACGTAAAGATTTTATAAACTAATTTATATACTCACATGAAAAAATTCTGACTTTTGATTGTTGCGTGAATAGCAATAATCCTATCATGATGTAGCGACGAGGAAGCCTGCACATGAGATGTCTGCACTTTGGACAACGAAAAACCTGTGGAAGAAACTCAGGTCGTAGCTGAAACTGACTTTTTCTGAAACAGAGAAAATTCAGCAAAATGGGCTGTAGCTATGCAAAAACCATCAATTGACGAGATGGAAAACTATGATGCCATTCTGAATGGATACACAAAAGATTGGACACAAGAACACACTCTCACGAGTGAAGATATAAGAATTTTGAATCAATGTCTATGACAAGAATGGGCGAAAGATATGGAATGATTTAATATCTATGGATGATATTGGAAATGACATTCACATTATTCCAACTATTTTTCAAAGGACGAATTAAAAGAATGAAATACAGTTACTCTCACATGAACTTATAAATTTGACGATAGTAAATTAGCTTTAACAGACGAAGAAAAGGAGGTTTTAGCAGAAAAATGATGGACAATCGTTCCTGCTGATAGAATTGAAAACTTGCCAACAACTACTTACGAAGAGCAATATGCTGAAAATAACGTTAGTAGTTATTACGAAAATAAAGAAGAATGGATTAAAGTTTATAATAAAATTGCGTGAGATAACTCAGAATTTGAGAGAAATCCTGCAAGTAGCGTTTTGATTACGAATGATTTGCTTTTGCATTCTTTCCATAAATTGTTTGATAATACTTTGAAATACTATGAAGAAACTATTTCCAGAGATACAGTAAAAGATTTAAGTCAGAATTTATTTGAGAAATTTGCCAATTTAGCGAAATCTGAATCTGACCCAGATTTGAAAGAAACTTATGAATTCCTTGCAACTTATTGGGCTGTGCCTGCTGCGATTTTGGTAGAAAAAGAAAAAATGGAAATTGAGCCACATTTTGATGAAGCTAAAGGTGAACGAATTGAATGAACTGTAAAAGATAATGAAGAACTTAGAAATCTGATCAGAGAAAACGCTAAACAATACACTTCAAAGCTTGATACTGCCGACCAAGAATTGGTTTCAAGTATTTTGGAGCAGATTTTTGCAGCTAAGGAAATTGTGATTGACCCATTCTTAGCTAATTATAGTCCTGATTTCGTGGTGATTAACGAAATTCAACAAGATTATACTCAATTTGCTCCACGTTCTCATTATACTGATAATGCTGAATTGAAGACTTATTTCATGGCTATGAAATGGCTCATGAGAGAAAAATTCTATTTCGGTGATGATAAATTAGTGAATGCTGCTTTGGTTATGGTGAATAATATTTCAGACGAAGATACTGCTAGACTTTGAGAATTATCAGCAAAGATTAAAAAGCTGATTTGATGAGACGACGATTTGACTTTGGAATCTTTGACCACTTGGATGAAAGAAAATGAAATCAACAATGTAGATGCTATCAAAAGTCTATCAGAAGAAAAGAAATCTGAATTATTTAAACTTGTTCCACAGAAAATTCAATCAACAGCTTACAGCACAGAAGATACAATGAGTATCGGTTCAGATGATGCAAAAGATATGACAGCAGGATTTGTATTCTTTGGAGAGAAATTCACACTTGATAGTTATTTATTTGATTTAACGACTGCAGGTAGTGCTGAAGTAGAATATGCTTATATGCCAAATAAACAGACAGCTTTAATCGTTCCAGATATATTAGAAAATAATTCTGATGCTGCTGAAATGGTTGACCTTTGGATGAATGTCAGAATTGTAAAAGAAGATGTGTTGGAAGATAAAGATTTCACTCAATATTCAAGTTATAATAAAGTTAAACAAGCTGCCGTTGAAAAATTAAAGAAAGAACTCTGAACTACTACAATTATGGATACTGTATATCACAAATGGGTTGATATGCTTGGATATCTAATCAACGAAGCTGAAGAAAATGCTCCATATTTCAAACTTGATCCAGTTTATAGACTCAAGAATTTGGTTACTTATATGGGTTCTTATACTGAATTGAAACACGATACATTACTTTACGTTAAACAAGCTTATGCTGAAATGTGATGAGGTGGTGATGGTGATTGTTCTATCGAAGTAGATCCTCCATTATTACCAGTTCCTAAGTGATATATTGAAGCTGATATTGATGTGATAAATAAATTGATAGAACTTAACAATGAAACAAAATCTGATTTCTCTGAACTTGATGATTATATATTAAATAATTTCGTAGAATTTGATACATTCTTGAACAAGATAAAAGGAATCTTGGAACAACAAATGGCAAATAAAGTAATCAGCGATGATGACTTTGAATACATGAGAACTGCATTTGATAAATTATCTCAAATAACTTTCCCATTTGGAGATGGTGTAACTCAGAAAGAAATGAGAGCTGCTTTGATAGCTGATATATTCACTTCTGAATGAGGAAATCCACTTTATGAAGCAGTTGGTCGCCCTGCATTAATGTTGGTTATGATTGATGACGCAAATGGAAAGAGAATAGCACGAGGTCCTGTATTCACTCATTACGAATTCTATGATTCTGATGATGTAGTAGATGCTAAATGAAGCAGATTAAATGATATTCAATGGCAAGCTGCTTATGATAGTTTAACTTGAACTCAATTAAAAGCTGCCCTTTCAACTTTGAGTAAAAATTTAAGTAAAGGATTAAAACCTCAGACATAATTTCAAATCTCTCCCTAATTCCCTCTTGTACCTAATCCCCTCTTGTAAAAGAGGGGTTTTTTATATTTTTTTTATCCTTGATAAAGAAGGGTGCATAGGGCGAGAAAGATAAAATAAATCTATTGTGATTTTCCTATTTTTCTTTAATCTGATTTTTGATTATTTTTATTTATCTCAAACGTTAAATATTATGAAAATTGCAATTCAATGAGTGAAATGAGCTTTCCACGAAGTCGCTGCTAAAAAATATTTTTATAATGAGCCATCCATTGAAATTATTGAAAAATATGATTTCCCATCTCTTTTGGACAGTGTTGTAAACGAAGAAAGTGATTATTGAGTAATAGCTATTGAAAATACAATCGCTGGAACGATTTATCCAAATCTGAATTTACTCAAGGATAAAAAGGTTTCAATTCTGTGAGAAACTTATATTAGGATTAAACAGAATTTAGCAGCATTGCCTTGAGTAAAAATTTCAGATATTAAAGAAGTTCATTCTCACTATATGGCTATTGATCAGACTCGTAAATTTTTTGAAGAATATCCTGACATTAAATTGGTAGAATGTGCAGATACTGCACTCGCTTTCCGTGAAATCAAAGAAAAAAATCTGACAACAATCTGAGCAATTTGATGAGATTTAGCAGCAGAATTATATTGACTGAATATTTTATGTGAATGAATTGAAACAAACAAAAAGAATTATACTAGATTTTTTATAATTCAGAAAGATACTTGAAAACAAAACGATGATTTTGATAAAGCTTCACTTCATTTAGTTTTACCTCATCAAGTTTGAAGTCTTGTTCAGATTTTATCTATCATTTCTGCATATTGAATCAATCTAACAAAAATTGAATCTCTTCCTATTCTTGGAGAACCGTTTCATTATAGATTTTATTTAGATGTGAAATTCTCTGATAAGAAACGCTATAAGCAAATGTTGAATGCCATAAGTCCGTTACTGAAAGAACTTGATGTATTGTGAGAATATATTGATTGATTACCTCTTTTGGAGAATTAATTGTAATATATAAAATAAAAATTAAAAAGATTTTTAATTTATAAAATTATTATAATTATGCATGAATACATCAACTTAACAGCAGAGAATATTGATAAAGAACATATCTGCTGTGCTATCGGAGATCCTAAACATCAATGTGGAGTAGATAGTAAAAAAGAGTGGATTAAAAGTAAATTAAAAGACTGACATGTATTCAGAAAACTAAACGATAGAGGTAAGATTTTTATTGAATATGAACCTATAGAAACTGCACGAGTCCCTATTAGTGGTCAGAATTATGAGTATATTTACTGTCTGCGAGTGGCGGGAAGTTTTAAGTGAAAATGAATTGCTAGAGAATTGTTGGAATATGCAATAAACGATGCTAAAGAAAAGAAAATGAGTTGAATTTGTACCTTAGTATCCAAGAAGAAAAAGCCATTTTTGTGAGAAAAGAAATTCTTTGAACATTTCTGATTTAAAGTAGTAGATAGTATTACAGATTATGAATTATTAGCTCTACAGTTTGATAAATCTGAAACTCCTAAATTCAATGATAATGCAAGAAAAATGAAGATTGATAGTCAGGATTTTACTATCTATTATGCTAATGAATGTCCTTATGTAGAATATGAAGTTAAAGAGTTATCAGATTATGCTAAATCAAATAATATAAAGCTGGAATTTATCAAAATTGATACTTTAGAAAAAGCTAAGAATGCTCCATGTATTTTCAATAATTGGGCTAATTTCTATAAGTGAGAATTCATTTCAAATACAATATTAAATGCTAATGCTTTTGAAAAGCTGATTAAATAAGAATTTTTAATTAGAATAATTTGAAAAAAGTTCTTAATTTCATATATTTCGAAACGTTTAATTCTACAGTACGTTTAAAAATATAATGAAAAAAGTTAAAAGAGCAGCTAGAATAACATTAGATTTTATGATACTTATATTTATTGGTTTACTCATATTCTGAGTATATCTTTTTAATAGAATGCACAGAAATACGATTATTAAACCAGATGATGAATTAATATGAGATCGTTATGAAGTACCAAGGATGTGAGAAGAACCTGTTAATGTAAATTTATATTATCCAGACACATATGAATGAATACTTCCTGTAGTATTTAATATCCATTGATGAGCTTTTTTTGCTTGAAGTGCAGATACATTAGATACACAAAGTGAGAGAATTGCAAAAGATTGGAATGTAATGGTAGTCAATATTAATTATAAATTACTTAATATGGATTACTCAATATCTTATGCATTAGATGAAATTGTTGATACTATCAAATATTTCAAAAATAATGCTGAAAAATACAATATAGATCCAAATAAAATGATAGTTATGTGATATTCAGCTTGAGGAGATTATGCAATGGAGGCATGCATAACATTAAAAAAAGAAAATATCGATGTATTTGCCCAGGTATTATGATATGCATACATATGAGATGCTGATGATATGTACTTAGAAGAATTAACAGAACAGCAACAAAAATCTATTGCACCAGCTTTATTTATCTTGGCTGATGATGATCTGATATGAGATACTTCATTAGAATATGAAGAAATATTAAGAGAAAATTGAATACAAACAGAGATTAAAGAATATTCATGAGCCATGCACTGATTTATTGAAAGCAACAACCCTGAACGTGAATCTGTAACTTGAGTCAGACCTGAACAAAAAGAAATGGCTAGAGATGCCGAAGATTACACACTTCAACGACTAAAAGATTTATGATTATAAGATAACTAAAATCTATTGATAAATATTAAATAATGATACTTCTTAAGAAGCTAATTAACTAAGCAGATAACACAAAGCTATAGGTTAAAATGCCCTATTTTTCTTTTATAGTCTTGCTTTATTAAACGAAATAACTATAAAGTGCTCGGTATTTTATTCTTTAAATTATTTTTTCAATGAAAAAATCTTTATTACTATGACTCCTATTTATAGGAAGTATTGCTTTGGCATGATGCCAAAAATCTGAACCAGAAGTTTCTCAACCTGAAAATCCAGGAGATGAAATTGACTTTGTTTTACCTGAATGAGCTAAAACTTCATTAACTAATGAAGAATTAGATGAATTAGCTGAAACAAATTTCCCTAAAGGATACAGTTCTAGTACATATAATATAGAAACTGAAGAAACATCTAATGAGGATTATGTTTATCCAGAAGATATTTCTCATACATTATTACTCCCAGAACATGCAACTATGGCAAATAGAGAAGTTTTAAGTTCAGGAATCGAAGATGGAATGATTTATACATTAACTAACGTTACATTACAAGATGATACAGTTATCAGCGTTTTGTATATCGTTGATCCTGTTACTTTGAATTTCGTAGCTGCAAATGTTGAAAATGGGAATGAAACGAGAAATTATCAATTCACTTACTAATTACTTAAGTACCATTATGTGAAAACAGGATAGAAATATCCTGTTTTTCTTTTAATTTAATAAAATATTATTATACATTTTTACAGTAGTTTGATATTTTATTAATACGACACACCTTGAAAAAATCTAAAACAACCAATAAAATCCGAATTATAATACTCATTGTAATATTAGTGAGCCTTATTTTCTGTCTAATCTTTTGATTAAAAGAAAATAAAAAGTCTGAACGAAATTTCGCAATAATCCCACACTTTATGCTGAATAGTGAAAAAGTTGATCAATTTTATAATTTTCTAAGTAAAGAATATTATACTGAGAATAAACCTGATACAATTGTACTAATCTCTCCAAATCATTTTCATACTGATGAAAAAGAGATTAAAACGATTTGTAAAAATTCGCATGTAAATTATAAATCTGAAGCTGTAAATCTATCTGCCAAACTTCATGAATCATGAGTAAAATGTGATGAAAAAAGTGAAATTTTCTATCCACGATGAGATAGATTTCAAACGAATGAACATGGAATCGGTGAGCATTTTCAATGGATAAATAAATACTTTCCAAATACCAAAATAATTCCAGTTATTTCTCCATGTTTTCAACTACCTGCAATAAAAGATATTTTACCGATTATTGAGAATTTGGACTGAAATATTTTGGTTATCGCCTCTGTGGATTTTACTCATTATCAAAATGAAGAACAAACGTTGCAACACGATCAAAAATCCATAGAAACATTAAAAAATATGACATTGAATGAATCAGAATTTATAGATTGAATTGATGCTGACTGCCCTGTTTGTCTATATTTGCTACAATATTTAGCAAATCAAAAATGAAAAAAAGCTGAATTACGATACCGTGATAGTTCCTCTACAATTCTGAACCAGGATATGTGAGAAGAAAATACTTCCAGAGTTTTTATGCGATATAACTAAGAAGTATGAAAAAAAAGTCTAAGTTCAAATCTTCAAAAGTTCAATGATGGAGAGCTAATCCTCAATCTTTACACAAAAGGAATAGCCTAATTTTCTGTTCTTTCGTTTTATTGATATGTTCAATCGGTGTACGATTTGTTCAAAGTTTCGCTGAATGAATGAAAAATTTATTTTTAGCTTACACGAACCTACAAGAGCAAGCTCAAAAAACCCAAAAATCTGAATTAGAAAATATAATATTAACATGAAGCTCATTTAACAATATTCAACTTTCATTTGTATCATTTCCATCTTATATGGTTGCGTGATGAGATGTGATGCTAAGTAGGAATATCTGATTTTTCGCTAAAAAACAGTGATACGACCGCCTTTTTAAGGAGTGAAATTACAATCCTTTAAGTGAATTTTCAAACTGTAAATCCGATAACTGCCTACTATTTCTAAATTTAGAAAGTCTATTTGCTGATCCTGACCATGATATCCAAATGTGAGGATTCGATTTTCGTTCAAATCCGAAGAACATTGAAACATTACTTCAATATCGCCAAGATAAATCATTATTATTAGCATTACCTAATAATCATTTTGCGAATTGATGATACCAATGACTAACCATGACCAAAGATTTATTAGATGAACATCATATTAGTTATGTATGAGCAGGATTAACTCAGGAAGAAAGCAGAAAAATCTTTACATGGGAAAATAATTTAATTAAATTCTGTTTGTGAGCTTATTCTTATGACTGAAAATCTGCAAATATACGTTGATGAAAAGTCTATCGAAATGGCATAAATGAAGAAGAAATTAAATCTGATTTAGAGAAGATGAAAAATATGAACTGTGATGTAAAAATCATTTCACTTCATCGATGAGCTGAATATCACTTTTCACCTAATAATCGACAAAGAAATTTAGCACATAGTTTAGTAGATTCTTGAGCTGATTTAATTTTGGGATGACATTCACATATTCCTGGAGAATTTGAATTATATAACGGCAAATATATTTTCTATTCATTAGGAAATTTCATTTTCGATCAATGACGATGAAAACGTGCAACCTGACGAGAATTTGACTATTTCTACGATGAAGACCTAAAAAGAAGAGCTGTACCAACTTATATTTCTATGCTAGTTTGACTTAAATTTGAAAGAAATATGATGAGATGAATTGATATAACTTTAGATCAGATTGAATTTAGCACAACTAAAGATTGAATCTTTGATACTATATCAGAAGAGACAAGAAATAATCTACTAGAGAAAATTAATTTGACAAATCAGAATTTTTAATTTTTTATAAAATACATTTTCTCTGTTAAGAACTACAATTTATCATTTTTTAGTAAAATTAAAAAATACTATAAAATCCCTTAGATTTTTTGACAAAAAGTATGTTTTCGTGTATACTTGAATGAAGGGATTTTTATTCTTGCAAAAACAAAAACATGTGATTTAATGTTTCTGAATACCAAAATCAGCTCACTAAAGAACTAGAAGAAAAGCTAAATAATAACCAAAAAATTTATTTGGAAGTAGTAGGAAATTGTGTAGATCAATCAGAATTTTCTCGTATAATTCCTGGATTCCCTGCTGATTTATGGAAAAAAACTTTTGCTAAATTTAAATATGATATGGAAATATTTTTCTGCGTAAGAGCTGAAGATATTTTGGATGAAGATAAGGAGCGAGCTGGTGGAAAAGAATTCAAAGATTTTTTGATGATATATTTGAAAAAGATTGAAAATCAATATGGAACTAAACCTCACGTAGTAATTAACGGAATTGATGTAGAAAATATGTATGATTTGATTTTTGGATTTGAAACATACTTCCAAAAGCAAGGATATAGAGTTTGGGAAAAATATAAAGTTAGAGCATACGAAACTAGCATGTCTCGCCTATTAAGTGAAGACTGATTTGGAAATGATGATCATATCCCAACAAGTAAAAAGCTGATTTTAGTCTGTGGATTAACTCCTGAATCTGGAAAATTAACTACAGCAGCGGCTCAGATTTACCAAGATAAAGAAATCTGAATTGAAGCAGGTTATGCAAAGCTCGATCCAATTCCTGATTATAATGAAGATAAGAATTCAGCTAGAAATATTGCTGCACAAGCCTTGGATATTTGTGCTTTGCACCAATATGGATTAGATGATATCATTGAAAATCGTAACGTATTAGAAAAATCTGAAGAAAAACTTAAATTTTTGAAAAAGTTTGATGAATCACTAAAGATTACAGTTCCAGAAAAAATTGATGATTTCACAGTTGGTAAATTAGCTATCAAAGAAAACATTAAAGATTCTGTTTCTAAATTCTTACAAGAAGAAATCGAAAAAGCAGACTCTCCTATTTTACAGGATAAGTTAGCTTCACTAAAAGATCAGCTTTAATTTAATTATATATTTTCAAAAAAGAGGTCACCGATTCGGTGGCCTCATTTCATTTCTTGATTCATTTTCTCAATGATTGGGACAAGTAATTCCAAGAATTTAGCTTGTTTTTGCTTCCAACGAAGGTTACTTTTTAGGTTTGCCTTGACCGTAATACAGAAGACTTCATCTTTCTCCGATATTTCCGTTCCAAACTGATGTTCTCTTGCAACACCAGGGATCACATTGAAATAAAGATGAGCATTTCTTAGTCCAACAATAGACAATAAGTATCTGGTTTCATACTTTACTTCAGGATATGATTCCGGATCAAGTAAGTACTTTCGTGCTCGAATCATTGGATGCTTTCCATCGAAAGAGAAGTAGTGACGCATATCACTATTAAAAACATACACATCGGAAGAGGTAAAGATCCTTTTTAAGAATGGAATTTTTTTCCTCTCTCTACTAAGAATCCTATTACATTCAACAACCGCATCCCCTACTAAAACTGAAATTGTACGACAGGATAAAGGTTTATTGAATTTCACAATAGCCTCTACTTGTTTTTTTTGATCTATTTTTATTTCCATAAGCTTTAAGTTTTTGTTTTGCAGATTATATCTATCAATACAAAAAATGCAACAATTTTTCAGAAACTAATTTTTCAAAGATTCATAATTAGTCTTTGAAGCTTCTCAGTATGGTTTAGTATGATTACCTCAATAATTATATATATCTTGTTTATGTCATCCTTCATGCCGTTTTTTAAGAGCTGAAGCCGCCACAGGCATATGATGACACATAGCAATTAATTGTGTGATATTATCTCTAAAATTTTCCTTATTTCATTTTTGATATGCTAATAAAGCCTTTGCCTGTCCATCTGTTAACTTACTTACAGCAATTTTAAGGTTAGACAATGCAAACATATAAGCAGCTTTAGTCTGATCTTGCCATGTCCTTAGATCTATAACCGATCCTGATATTTTTTTATCTGATGGAAGTACTTTATTAACCTGACTTGCTCACCTTTTTTCTCAATTACGGTCATATAATGCGTATTCCGTAAATTGGTATAATCAATACGATGTTTTACAATCATAGACTGCTGGCACCTTTGATAAATAATTTGTACCTGCATTTCTTAACAAAAGATCAAACAACTGTTTATTTGTTTCTCAATCCTTCTTATTTTCACAAAGCTCTGTCATAGCATAAGCGACAATAGATTCTCAATTTATATCTTTTCTTATTGCATTAAATAAATCCTTTTTATCTCAAGTAAGTCATCATCCATAAGATTCTGTATCCGCTTTCATATTTTCTACAATTTTATTTGTCTGATTAATAAATTGTTCCAAAGACATAGTATTTTTAGTCTCATTTCAATCTACATAAGGTTTAACAACAAATAAATATGTTGCATCTACTGGGTATCTAAACCTAAAATCTTCAATCTCTTCTGGAGTCATACTAGACACATCCATAGTATCTAATTTGGCTATATCATTGGTAAATTGACCATATTTCTGAATTTTTTTAGTCCATAAATTATGTAGAGAATTTGCGGGATTTAACGTAAGAGTATCTCAAATAGTCAAATCTCAAGAATTTTCTAAGTCTCATCAAAGATATCGACGAGTTAATGGTGCACTCGTTGTAATTTTCTTTCAATTTAAACGATTATATTCTCATGTTGGAATTAATAATGTCTCATCTGAATTTCATTCACGTTCATTATCTATTATTATTTCTTTTATATCTTCATTCTTATCCATCATACCATCTATAGCTTTATATCATCCATATCATGCAGCCGATGCTGCAATCAATAATTTCAAAATATTATCTCTAAAGAAATTTACAACCTTTCAGGTTTTTTTTCATTTTTCTAATTGTTTTTTTTCTATTTTTTCTCCGATTGCTTTATCTCAAGCATCAATCATATGATACCCAGCTTTTGCTCCATATCACAAAGTCTTTGCTCATCATTTTAAGGCCTTTCAAGCTCATTTAATTGCTGTTTTACCAAGTTTTCAGGCTGTCTTAATATATTCTTTTGATTTTCTATTATGCTCATTAGTGACGTATGCACGTCTCCTTCTTTCTGACTCTTTTATTCATTCAGCATTCTCTCCAGTTTTTGATACAACATAAGCTCACTTTTCATATCAAGATGCTAATGTATAACCAACAGCTCAAGATGTTCATAATATTACTTGAGCAGTTCACTTTCAAAGTTCTTTTCATCATTCAACCACTTTTTTTCATGATTCTTTGGCTTTACTCAAAGCTTCTTGTTTCTTTGTCATTTTATAATAATCTTAAACTATAAAACTTACAGTTATTATACTCATAACTTAAAATTTTTGCAAATTTTCACCATCTTTTTTAACGTTGTAATAAGCTTATTACGATTATATAGTAAACTTTAGAAATGTGAAAAATACAGAATAAATTGTGAATATTTTAATATTAATTCATACCTAATAAATCTATCAATTGATTTTAGTCAGAATTATAGTATTGTATTTATCGTTAATTTATGATTTGAAGAAAGAAATGACTAAAATACGAGAAAAAATTCTGATATATTTGAAAGGTATGCTCATGTGAGCATGTGATGTAGTTCCTGGAGTAAGTGGTGGAACTATTGCTGTAATTACTGGAATTTACGAAAGATTAATCCAAGCTATCAAAAATGTAGTTCCAAATCTAAAATTCTTTTTCAAATGAAAATGGAAAAAATTCTGGAAGAATATTGATGGAACTTTTTTATTAATTCTGATTTTATGAATTGGAACTAGTTTCATACTTTTCGCAAATATTATAACAAATGCTATGGAAAATTATCCAATACTGATTTGGTCATTCTTTGTTGGATTAATCTTAATTTCTGCAGTATTTCTTTGAAAACAAGTAAAACGAGATTGGAAAACAATTCTCTGTTTGATAATATTCTGAATTTTAGCTTTCTTCATTACTGCACCGACTAATACTCCACTTTCAATCACTTCATCATGGTGGTGGATTTTCATATGCGGTTCTATCGCTATTTGCGCAATGATTTTGCCTGGAATTTCTGGTAGTTTCATGCTTGTATTACTATGAATGTATGAGACTATGATGTTAGCAATCAAGAATTTGGATATTACTACAATCTGAATTTTCGCAGCATGAGCAGTAATCTGACTTATCCTATTTTCAAACGTTCTTTCTTGGCTATTCAAAAATTATAAAATGATAACTCTAGCTTCATTGACTGGTTTTATGCTAGGTTCTTTGAATAAAATCTGGCCATGGAAAGAGACCTTGGATGCTAATTTATGAACTGCAAAAAATATTTTACCGAATCAATACCAGTGAGATAATCAGCTTTTATGAGCTATAATCTGCTTTATTGTTGGAATAGGTATTGTGTTATTGATTGAATTTTTAGGAAAAAAGTTTAGCAAAAAACAAAATTAATTGAAAACTAAAGCTGAAACATTAAAATTTAAATCAGATTTATAAATTAGACTTATTGTATGATTATCTGAAATCAGCAAGCAGCAGAAACACTTAAAAAGTATATAAACAATACTATCCAAACCTGAAAATGAACTCAGTTTTTTTTGCTTGCTGGTCCAAATTGAATATGAAAAATCGCCCATGCAAAAGCTATAATTGAAGAAATTCTGTGAATGTATATGTATAGTGATTGCCTATTCGTCCAAGATTACGAGCCTTTTACGTGAAAAACTCACACAATTCCAGTCGAAATAAAGACTGATGAAAAAAGATATATCGAATTTCCAGATGAAACACAGCATGAAAATTACGGAGTTAGAGAAATGAATGAATGGCTGATAAATTCTAGTTTTTCGTGAAAAAAATTCCTATTGATAGAAAATATCCAAAGAATGTCTAATGCTGCTATCAATGCATTTCTAAAATCTGCAGAAGAACCTTTGATGAATAGATTTATAATTGCGACAGTTCCACACGTTTCCATGGTGTTAGATACAATTCGTTCACGCTGTATTACGATTCCTTTTTCTGTATTGAGTAAAGATGAAATGCAACAATTCGCCGATGAAAATCAGATTTTTACTGATGATAAAAAGTTTCAATCAATTATGATTGCCATGGCAATGTGAAAGCCATGATTCCTAAAAAGTTTGGCCGAAAAAGTTAAATGAAACGAAGATTTGGAAGAAAATATTAAAAAACTGACTACTGGATTATTAGATGATAGCAAACCAAAGTGAGAATTATATCAAGCATTAAAACAAGTTTCTGAACAGTGATTATTAAACGATTTCTTGGAATGATGGATTGCTTATTGTAGTGATGTTTGAGATTTCGAACAAGCTGAACGTTGGATTAAAATGAAAAAATATCTACAATCTAATGTAAATCAAGATTCTGTACTTTTGTATGGATTAACTGAATAAAAAAAAGTGCCAGAAACTGGCACTTGCGAGAGTTTGTTAGCATTTAGGCAATGCTTCAATGGTAATTCTTGTGTTTGCAGGTTCTTCATACCTAACATTCACATTTAACCTGTAATGGGATTTCTTAAATTTCACATCCAGAATTTTTTCTTCTTCATTATAAGTGATTCCAAGAACCTTTTCCCAGCCTTTGGTCGAGAACTTTTGTGAAATTGTCGGTTTAGTTAGGAAATTAGGTATAGAAACCAACTTATTCTTCTCCAAGATGTTGAAGCATGGTTTTGCGTCTTTATTTACGACACATACATCATATCGATGTCCATTATACCACGCATAAAAATAGTAAACAATTTTCTGCTCTTCCATATTTTTACTCCTTTCTTTTATTAGTTTGACATTTTATTTATTAACTTAATTATATGGATTTGACTATATATTTCAATGTAAAAAACAGGCTTACGCCTGTTCTTTTCTTTGATACATAATTTCTGGTTCTAAGTTAACTGAGTAACTTTTAGCATCAAATATTTCTTTGAATTTAGATTTTTCATTTTTTGAAGTGTCGATAGCTTTTATATCTTCATTTCACAATATATTCTGTAAATGAGCAAATCAATTTATCAATAGCGAAGCAGAAACTAATCCTAATTGCTTAATAACTCGGAGCAAGAAAGCTAAATCGTCAAGCGCTTCTTGTTTAGTTGATTCTTCTTTATATTTTTTCCATGGTTCGCTCTTACTGATAAACTCATTAGCTGCTTGAACCAAACGATACCAATCTTCAACGAAAGCTTTTGTATTAGCTCATTCTAAATATTGTTTTTCTATTGTTTCATTATTCCATTCACTTTCAGTAATTGAAAGCAAAGGGAAGTCTGACAATCATTCTTTAAAGCTATTCCATCTATTTTGGTCAAATTTTCACTCTGTGATTCAGTATTTTTTCCCAAGATTTGCTACTCTATTTACCAAATTTCACCATCATCAAATCAGCATTTTTTCTCGTGTTCAGTTAAATCTCTCCCAAGAGAAATCTCAGTCAGAACCTAAAGGAACATCATTTAGGAGATAGAATATCAAAGCATCTCTATCATAATCACGAGAAACTTGAACTGGATCTACTACATTTCCGAGAGATTTACTCATTTTCTGACCATCAACTGTTAGATATCATGTTACAAATTCTTGGTCTGGAAAACGATATCATGTAGCTTCAAGCATTGCTGGCCAATATGTTGCGTGGAATTTTACGATATCTTTTCAAAGTACGTGCAAAATATATGTATCATTATCCCAGAATTTTCCATCTTCTCCGTTTCTATAGCAAACTGTTATGTAGTTAAATAGTGCATCAAATCGAACATAAGTTACCTGCTCTGGATCCCAAGGTAAAGGAATTCAGATTCATGTATGTTTATTTTCTCTAGATATAGAAAAATTCTCTAATCCTGATTTTACAAAAGCTTTTACTTCGTTAAATCTAGTTTCTGGTGCAACAAATGTTGGATTATCTGCCCATAATTTTTCAAATAAATCTGTATATTTTTTGAGATTGAAAAATAAGTTTGTTTCCGATATTTTTTCTGGTTTAGTTAAGTGATCTGGACATAGTCAATCAGCGTTCAAATCTCTTTCATTTTTGAAAGCTTCACATCATGTACAATATAGTCATTCATATGATCAAACATAAATATCTTTTTTGCTTTCATCAGATTCAGCTTCAGATTGATCGTGAACTTTGTTCAACATTTTCTGGACAAATTCGTGATGTTCTGCTGATGTAGTTCTGATAAAATCAGTGTAAGAAATCTGTAATTCTTTCCAAATTTCAACTGATCACGCAGCGATTTCATCCAAGAATGTTTTAACGTCTTTTCATTCAGATTCAGCTTTTTCTACCATTTTTTGACCATTTTCATCAACTCATGTAGAAAATTTTACTTCATATCACATCAATCTGTATCGTCTAGCATAGAAATCTGCGATAAATGAACTGTTTGCGTGTCAGATATGAGGTAATCCGTTAGCATAGTAGATTGGCGTAGTTACATAGAATTTCTTTTGTTGCATCAGTCAAAAAGTGAAAAATAAATCTGAATGTAGAATAATGTTTATAGTTGTAAATTCAAGAAAAGCTTAAATTTTTCAAAAATAAAAATGCGGTAAAGTACAACACTAAACCGCATAAATTATAGACTAATTTACCATTGTATTGTTATTAAAAGTTTCAATCATCTCATAATAGATTTCCTCTTCATCTCCACGAATATCTTCCAAAGTTTCTCTTTGATCACGAAAGAATTGGTTACATACCAAATCTCTCATTCTATCGATAACTTCAGGATTCTCTTCATTTTCGATGTAAGCAAGCGTTCTATTGATTCCGTTGTCATAGATTGTAATCGATTCTTTACTAGGGATGTCACAATAAGTAAAAATCATCGGTTCAAACTCAGTTTCATCCATAAAACTCTGTATATATTTCTGAGATTCTACTTCACATCCTAGAAATACATCGTCTATACAATCTTCTCTAACATGACAATCACAAGCTTCAATCATACAATAGGGCAAATTCAATAGGAATAGAGGCATTAATTCCCCCATGATACTACTCCAATCCGCATTAAGAATTAGAGACTGTTTCTTACCAACTTCACGGCAAACTTGGAAATATTCAACCAGCTTATCAAAACAATTCTGCTCTGTAACTGAGTCTTGGATTTCCTCCATTTGCTCCATTTTTTCGTGAATAAAAAATAAAGCTGTAATCATAGTTTATGTTATTGTTTTAATTATTTTTTTATTTTTACTAAAATCAGTATAAATATTATTATATAAAATGTCAATATATTATAATTAATTGAAATAAAAGCCAAGATCTTTATTATAATTTTAATGCAATCAATGATCCTTTTTCTCTTCTTTATACCTCAGATCAGAGTTACGGTATTCAGGAGGCTAGTTGCCGCTGATTGGGTTGTACTGTAAGAGGACGAGAGTAGATTCGTTAGAGGCCACTGGCTGCGGTAGGTCACGTAGCTGGGCCAGAGTCGGACTTCTGGTTGTAAATAAAAGCCCAAGCTGAATCCCTCCAGTTGTGAAAGATTCCTTCAAGTGATTTCCCAAGGGTCATATTACTGGAGGCAAATGTGGAATCCGCCTCATTTACTCCTTAGTAGTGGCGAGCGAAAGGAATTAAAGTATTTGAGTTTTTGAGCAGGTGTGTTTCTATGCCTGCTCATTTTTTATTTAATAAAAAACTAATTTCTTGCAATTTATAATAGAAAATTTATTCTAAATTTAGTTTTAATTGCCAATGAGTGAATGAAAAAAGAATCTTGATTCTCATCAAAGAAAGTATCTGAATTAAAGATTAAGAACAAGAAAAAGTCTGAAAAAGTTATTCAGCCAAAGAAGAATAATGATATTTTTGAGAATCAAGAAATTAAAAAGGATTTACAATCATTCTACAATAAAGAAGCTAAAAAATACGCTGAAACTCGCAAAAAGTTTTGGCATGAAGAAAAGGCTATTCTAGACGAAATCACTCCCCTATTCGAGAATTGAAAAAAAGTACGTGTACTAGAATTCTGATGTGGAAGTGGAAGATTTGCAACATTGCTAAATCAGAATTTCCCTGATAAGTTTGATTATGTATGAATTGATTTATCAGATGAACTGCTCTCCTACGCAAGCACAGAAAATCCTAAGTTAACTTTTTTTCAATGAGATATTACTAAATTGATTAAAAATTTTGAGCAGGAATCTTTTGATTTGATAGTTTGAACTTCCAGTTTTCAACACATTCCAACAAATAAAGAACGTTCTTTTTTGATGAAAAATTTCTACCGTTTATTGAGTTATGACTGAACTTTATTAATGACTAATTGGTCATTATCTAAATGGTTTGTTAAAAAAAATTGGAAAATTGTAATAAAAGCCCGCTTAAAATCATGGTTAAAATTAAAAAATAATAAAGCTCGTGATTTAATGGTACCACGAACTGATGAAAAATGAGAAGTTTATGAAAGATTTTACCACTTTTTCTCTCTAAAAGAATTGGAGAATCTAGCTACATTTTCAGGTTTAACTCTAAAAATAAATACATTTATCGATTGAGATGGAAACTTTACTGATAACGAAAAAATATCTCGTTCTTCGTTCTTCGTTGCAAAAAAAACTCCTATTAAATTATAACATTTTTATTATTAAATAAGTTAAAAAATGCTGATAACATTATGATGAAAAGCTTGAAGTGGAAAAGGAACTGTTTCCAAACTTTTGGCTAAAGAATTATGATACGAAATTGTTTCAATCTGAGATATGAAAAGGAAATTAGCAGCAGAGATGTGAATCAATATAATCGAATTCAATAAGATGTGAGATGATCCTGAAAAATCAGCAGAATTTGATCTAAAATATGAAGAATATCAAAAGAATTTAAAATTATCAGATAATATAATTTTGGATTCCCGTTTAGGATTCTATGCTCAACCAAAAGCATTCAAAATTTTATTAGATGTGGATGAAGAAATTGCTTGAGAAAGGATCTTTAAAGCCGAAAGAGATACAGATAAACATGCAACTAAAAAGCATGCAATAGATGAAGTTAAAGAAAGAAATTCTAGTGATGAAGCTCGCTATATAAAATTATATAATGTAGATTTATGGAATCCAAATAATTATAATTTAGTAATAGATACAAGTGAACGTACTCCTAAAGAAATTTTGGATATTATACTAAACGAATTTAAAGCTTATAAATGGAAGAAATGAATTGCTGAAACTGATGAAGAAAAAAAAGAACTAAGAAAAGCTAAAAGAAAGACAAAACTACTCAAAGATATAGCATTATTACTCGCTTTAATTTTAATGTTCTGTTGGTGGCTATTTACTATAATGAATGAGCAGAAAAAGGCTGAATTAAGACAAAATTCTGAGACAATAGAAAATAATGATATTGAAAAAGTTATCGAAGAACTAGAATAAATCTAAGCATATGCAATCTCTAAATCTTTATCTAGCTGGGAAAGCTCTGCCAAATCTCTTGTTGTTTTTTCCTTCCTCTCTTTTTGTTGTACTTCTACTTTATTTAAATCAACCAACATTTGATCAAAATTAATCATATATAATCCTCAAATTTTTCTTTCATCTGATAAATTCTCATAATTTTTAAATAAATCAAATGCATATTTAGTAGATTCTCATTCTATCACATTACCATATAAAATCTTTCTTGTATTTAATAAAGATTCTCATGTTAAATATTGTGCAAATCTATCTTGATGATTACTTAATTCTCAATCAAATGATTTATCTTGAGCCAAACTCGCCATACTATCGATTTTATCCATAATTTTATACAGGTTATCCTTTTCAACACTCGTAGAATATTTAATATTAAAATTCATCAAATTAAGAAAATCATATAACTGAATGTTTGAGTTATCAATTCTCGAATCTACGCTAGCCCCTTTTAACTTTTTCACAAATGAAATAGTCTTATCTATAATCCTTTCTCATTTAACTTGTTCCTGCATATAATCGTGAACATATTTTGTACTTTCATATTTTTTTTCCATATTTCACATAATATTTTTTTGAAGATTTTCCAAACATTTTTCCTGATTATCCGCATTTTCTAATGAGTTATCAGACTTTACAATCTCTGTAATAGCAGTAAATATTTCATCCTGAGTTGGCAAGATAAAATTAGAGTTTACAAATTTATCACTTGATCAAAGGATAAAATCATTATTTTTATCCATATCATCTGCGGATTCTTCATCTTTAGCTAATTTACTAGAAGTTTGTAAAGGCAATTCTTTAGTAGTATCCTGACGTATGGCAAAATCAACTCAATCGATATGTCATCTCAAAGTTAAAACTCAATCTTCACTTTCAATTTCATTTGCTTTATTTAGGTTAAAATTTTCTCATTCTCACATACACATATACATTCACTTAATCTGAGAGATAATGCAAAGGTCTTCTACCATATCTCTAGTTTTTGTTTCATAATCATTTTTGATTCTTAATATTTCATCATGCATTTTTTGATAATTCTCCAATAGTTTTTCATTCTCACCTGTAGAATTATTTTGTGCATTACTTATTTTATTTCTAATATCTGGATTTGTTTGATACTGTAACCAAAATACCTTTAAATCTCACTGCAAGAAACATCCATATTTTGTAAACATTTCATCATCCTCCATTTCAGGAAACATTTCATTATATTTTTCTTTATGTGATATTGATTCTATATTATTTTTTTTAACTTCCCTTAAGTCTTCATTTCATACATCTTTATTGAATAATTCAGCCCTAGTTTGAGAAATATTTTCAGTAGAAAAACTACCTAAATATGTATCAGCAATATTACAGTCATTATCAATATTTTTAAGGATAATATCTAAACTACTTAATTCATTTACCTTGCTTTCAAATTGAGCAACTGCATTTTTATCAAAACTAGAGTCATTTCTTACTTCATTTGCAGTAACTCTAAGTAAGATATAATCATTAATAAAGTTTTCATCATAACCCTTTTCCTTTAGTTGATTTTTTGTTTGTTCTGATATCTTACTTTTAATTTTTTCAGCTTCTTTTCTAGTATCTTCATCTAATTTTTTTGCTTTTTCTTGGTCCGGGCAATTTTTTAATAATTGTTGACGTAATTCTATTGTCTCATTTAACTTTACTTTTTCACCAACATCTTCCTTTTTTTGAACTTCTTCCTCTGTATCTATTCTCGCTTGCTCTGTATCTTGATCTGATTGTTCTGTAACACTCAAAAGAATATCATCTCATACCAAATCTTCTGAGATCTCCACATTTTCTACAACATCATTATTTCATATCTTATATCAATCAGGAAGATTTTCTATTATAATAGATTTAATTTCATCTTCTATACTACAATTCTTTAATTCTTTTTTACACTTTAATTTCTGTACAGGAGTTGCTATTTTCAAAAAATTTTCAAATCAAGTCTTTAAATCTGGATTTAATACCAAGAGATTTGATATTTGTTCTTTATTTGTTAATTTTTCATCTAATAAGAAATCTGATAATTCTTTAGAAAAATTATCAACCTGTGGAGTTCAAGTTTTAATTCATGCATCGACATTTCATTCTCAAAACGCTTCTGGCATCAAAAATACATACAATCTAAAGAATAGTTAAATTATATTTAATAAATATCAAAATGTCAAATTTTATCCTTGATTTTTTCTATTTTTTTATAATACTATATGTAATAATTTATATTACAATCTCTAAAAATGAATAATATAAATACTAATAATTATTCAGAAAATTCTGATAAATCTAGTAGATGAAATAAATTACCATATACTTTATTATTAGTATCTTTATTGAGTTTAAATAATCCCGCTGAAGCAAAAACCATTGATACATACAATTTTAATCAAGAAGGTGAAGAAGTTTTAGCAGATTGTAATATCGCATCAAATACCGAGAAAAGGACATGAACTGTATTACCAAGACTGTATGTAGATAAAATAAAATTTTTCGTAGCTAATAACGAGTTAATGAAGAAACACAGTGCTGCTGAATTTACGGAAAATTTTATAGTAGATCAAATGAAATCAAATCGGTGAATTAGTAAACAAAATCAACTATTATTTATTTGGGATGCTATATATGAACAAATTACCAAGAAAAATTTTTATGATTGAGAAGATTGAGATAATAATAGATTATCTGAATTTGAGAACGCCATGGATTCAATAGAAAAGTGTTGAAAAAAATATAAAAAAGATTTTATGGCATATATGGAATGAAGGTCTGCTGAAGCGAGACAACAATCTGTTGAAGCAAGAAGAGAAATAATCAATACTACAAATACTTGACTGGAACAATTAATAAAATTTTACAATTTATACAAAAAAAACTCAAGTTCTATAAAAGAAAATGAATTAAAAGAGATGAAAGAATTTTCTGTGAGAATGATAAATAATTGCAAACAGTATAACATAGATTATAAAACAAAGCTTTCCCCTGAGGTACGTAATTTTTACGGTATAGATTAGACATATGTCAACAAACATGGATTGCTGAAACTTCTGCATATCATGGATTCTATCACAAAATAATCAAATTTATAAAGAATCTGATTTTATATTTTCGGAAATTTTTCCTGGAGTAAGTTTATTATCCAAAATCTGACTACTATTACTAAATTTTTCACTTAATGTAGAAATCATACACGAAAACGAAGAGATTTTTATAAACTTGAAAAAAGATGAAATTCCTCTACTAAACGAATATAAACAACGACTAAAAGAATTTGAAAATAAATGATGAATTTACTCAAACACCAGTATAACGATACCATATTTGAATGGAAAATTGGACAATTTCTATTGCATTATACCAATCAAAAAATGAGAATGATCTCATTTAGTTATACTAGACAAGATCAAAGATAACAACGTTTCTTTAATTGACAATAAAAAGTGAAAACTTAATATTTCGAAAAATGAATTTGAAGATTTGACAAATCTTCATAATTGAAAATATGCCTTATTTGTAGAAAAATAAAATTTATCATATAACCATACCATCATGATTAAACCACAACACTTAAACGAGTGAGATAAAGTTACAGCTCTCACGTTATCTTGGTGAGGACCCGGATCTTTTCCTCATAAATATGAAGCTTGAAAAAAGCAATTGGAAGAGACTTTTCATGTTCATGTAGTCGAATGAGAACAAACTCTAAAAGACCGTGAATGGATTTATAATCATCCAGAATTAAGAGCTAAAGATTTGATGGACGCTCTAAAAAATCCTTCAATCAAAGCTATAATTTCTTCAATTGGTTGAGAAGAAAGTATCAGATTACTCCCCTATATAGATTTTGATGTTATCAAAAATAATCCAAAAATCTTTGTTGGATATTCAGACTCTACTGTCACTCATTTTATGTTCCATAAAGCATGAGTAGTTTCCTTTTATTGACCAGCAATTATGGCAGGATTTTGAGAAAATTGAGGATTATTTCCTTACATGGTAGATTCTGTTAAAAAAACTCTTTTTTCCAATGAGACAATCTGAGAAATTCAACCTAATAAAGATTGATGGACTTCTGAACATTTAGATTGGTCTAAACCAGAGAATCAAGAAAAAACTAGGAAACTTAATGATTGTACTTGATGGAGATGGCTCCAATGAAAAGGAATTCATACTTGAGAAACTCTCTGAGGTTGCGCTGATGTTTTTCCTTTTATGATATGAACCTCCATTTGGCCTTCTGTAGACGAATGGAAATGAAAAGTCCTAATACTAGAACCTTCCGAAGAACAAATGCCAGAATACGCATTCGAAAGAATTATTAGAAATCTGTGATCTCAATGAATATTGCATGTAATTTCAGGTATTTTACTCTGAAGAGCTCAATTAAATTATGAAACAAATGTCCAAATTAACTATGATGATACATTATTAAACGTGGTAAATAATGAATTATGACTAAAAGATTTGCCAATCATTACAAATATGGATTTTGGTCATACAGATCCAATGCTAACCATTCCTCTATGATGTAAAATTGAAATAGATTGTGATAATAAAAAAATCAAATTTTTAGAAAGTGCTTGTGAATAAATTATTTAATACACAATAATCTATGCAAAATAAAATTAACTCAGCTTTATCAACTGCTGCTTTATCATTATTCTTCATATGATACCCTTTTTACCTAGCCTATAATAACTTTAATATAGAGCAACTATCAAATTTGTGGGAATCTATCGTGGAATATAAATACTGGATTTTTTTTGTTATAATTATTCATTTACTGATTATTATTTGAGAAGAACTACCTTTCAAAAAATCAAAAGCTCTAAAGCTCTTTTTCCTATGGCGAAAACCTATTATTACCATAATTATGTTTATCTATCCATTCCTACCGGATTTTCACCAAAGATTTGGATGACGAATTTATGAAAATAATGTAACCGATTTTTACGCAATATTTTTACCAATATTCATTATGTTCATTATATCCAGTCTAGTACAGACCTGAGATCCTATATTTTTGAAAGAAATGAAAGATACATTATCAATTAAATCAAATACAAGCCATAAAATAAATTCTCTAATTATAAATTCCTCTATCTCAATTATGATAGCAGCATATGCATTTCTTTTTATGCTTTTAGTTTGATGGATCTGTCGAATAGGTAAAGTAAATTCTGGATACAAAGACACTTTTGTAGTATATCCTTTAGCATTCTTTTGTCTATCTTTTGGTATAAGCATGATATTAAATATGACATTAAAAAATAAACCAAATATCAAATTAGATAATACTGATACTCAAAAAATTAAAAGTAATAATAAAAAGGATTTTCATAAAAATATAAAAGTAAGTTTCAAATAAGCATTTGCATTTTTATTCACTATTTATAAATTAAATTCAGATTTATATTTTTTTGTGATTTGAAATTATGGAAGAGAAAAAACTACATATCTACAATACTATGAGTAGACAAAAAGAAAAATTTACTCCTCTAATGGATGAATGAAAAAAAGATTTCGTTTGAATATATAGCTGTGGACCAACAGTTTACTGGAATCCTCATATCTGAAATATGAGAGCTTTTGCTTTCGCAGATTTACTTAGAAATATTATCAGAAACGTACTTTGATATGAAACTAAACACGTTATGAATCTAACTGACGTTGGACATTTGACTGATGATGGCGATGAATGAGAAGATAAGATGGAAAAATGAGCAAAAAGAGAAAATAAAACTGTTTGGGAATTAGCGGATATGTATATTGAAAAGTTCTATAGTTATCTAGATAAGCTTCAGATTGATAAATTTGATGTAATGCCTAGAGCTACAGACCACATAAAAGAGCAAATTGCTATGGTAAAAACTCTTGAAGAAAAATGATATACTTACGAAATTCCTGATGATGGAATCTATATGGATACAAGTAAAGTTGATGATTATGGAAAATTAGCATGACTAGAACACCAAGAAAGAATTGCTGGAGCTAGAATCCAAAATGATAATAAGAAAAATGATACAGATTTCGCTTTGTGGAAATTCTCTCCAAAAGATCAGAAAAGACAAATGGAATGGGACTCTCCATGGTGAGTTTGATTTCCTGGATGGCATATCGAATGTAGTGCCATGTCCAGCAAATATCTAGGAGAACAGTTTGATATTCATACATGATGAGTAGATCATATTTGAGTACATCATACAAACGAAATCGCCCAGAGTGAATGTACATTCTGAAAAAAACCTTGGGTAAAATACTGGATGCATAACCAGTTTTTGAATTTATGATGAAAAAAGTTATCAAAATCTGCATGAGGATTAGTTACAGTTGACGATTTGGAGGAAAGATGATATTCAGCTTTAGACTTAAAACTGCTCTACTACACTGCTCATTATAGAAATTTTCTAGATTTTAATGAAACAGTTCTCGAGCAATCTAAAGTTCAAAGAAAAAATTTAATTAAAAAAATCAGTAAAGCTGAAAGAGTTGATTTGAAATGAAAAAACTACAAAGAAATTGTAGCTGAACTCAAAACTGAAGAATGAATCAAATTTTTGTCAGACTGTTTAGATGCTTTATTGGATGATTTGAATTCTCCAAAGCTTTTGGCAACTATCAATTCATGACTCAAGAATTCAAATCCTGAAATTATCTGAATCATAGTTTGGCTAGACAAACAAGTTATGAAAATGGATCTCTTATGAGAAAAAGAAAAAGCTGAAAACGTTGAAGAAATCCCTGAAGAAATTACACAACTTGCTAACCAACGTTTACAAGCCAAACAAGAAAAAAATTATGCTCTTGCTGATGAACTAAGAAATCAAATTCAAAGTAAAGGATATAATATCAAGGATATTCCTTGAGGATTTGAAATAGAAAAGATTTAAAAAATCTGATTTTTAATTTAATTTTCTATAAAAATCTCGTTTTTGATATTTCTCAAAATTCCTATTGAATTTAAAGATGAGTTGATTATTTTAGTGCCGCTAAACAAAAAAATAACAATAAAAAAAGATTTTAAGTATGAGAAATTTAGAACTTTTAAAATTACCTCGTTGGATAACCAAAAATATTCCAATTGGTGAAGAATTTAATGAGTTTATTTCCACATGTGTAGGATTTACCTTCCTTTTTATCTTAGGGGGTGTGTTTTATTTCTATGAATCACCTTTTGGGGATGAGTACCGTCCTCTTGAAATTATTGCAACAGCAACGATTGTGTTTATTCTCTCTTTAGCTTGCCGTTGGTTTTTTGAAGAGATGGGTAATTTGTACACTTGGCGCAATGAAGCAATAGTTTCTTACCACAACGCTAAGAATGAAGAAAAGGTACTTCAAGAAGCCATTTTGAGACTTTACAATCTTGGAGTTAAAGAATCCGATGCAGTTGAATTTCTCAAGAAGGCTAAAGAAGACCATGTAGTTGAATTTCTTAAGAACAAATCTAGGGACTTTATTTAAGTTTCCTAGGTTTTTTTATTAAAAGAAAACCTCCCCGTAAAAACGAGGAGGTGTCCCCAAAAAGGGGCATATAGTGTGTTGTGGCTGGGGTTTTGGCTTTTTATTTCTTGGCAAAAGAATTCTACATCTCATTTCAATGGTTTTGATATATACGGATACAAAGCCTCCGTTTCCAACCATAACAACACATAAGATAATATAATCAATTACTATGTAATGTCAATACATTTCTCATTTCACAAAAAAGCCCTCCATTTAAGGAGAACTTTTAATATTATTCCATCTTTACTGATAATTTCTGTAATGGTTGCTTTATCGCAACTTTATTCTTCGCACGAACGAACAAGGCTAACTTGATTATCTTACGAACCTGAGCAATTTCTTCCATTAAATCTGGTGAAATATACAATTCTGATGCTATTGGTCGATATGTTAGATGGATTGAATCAACTTTTTCTGTAGAGAATTCAGCTAAATTCTGCCATAATTTTTCAGTTATGAATGGTAAGAATAGAGCCAACATTTGTAAGTAAGTTTTGAGAACTGTATATAATGTTGAATATGCAGCATTCTTATCTGCATCCATTCCATTAGCTCGGAATCTTCTTCTAGAGCGACGTAACCACCAATTTGTAAGTTTATCCAAGAAATCTAATGTTGTCTTTATGGCATCATCTAAAGCATATTTTTGAAAAAGTTCATCTTCTTTGATTAAAGTTTGATGTAATTCTGACAATAACCACGCATCCAAATCGTTTGTGATTTGATATGTAATAAGTGGAAGAACTACTCATTTTTCTACTGATTTACCAGCCTTTCATGAAATAAAATTTCGGATTGATTGGATATTTGACTCTGATGTTAACATCAATACATGTTTTGATTCAAATCATTTAACGATACTGAAATAGTCAGAGAAATCAGATTTTTGAATTTCAATTTCCTTAGCTTTTGGAGTATATTTATTGATTAATGATTTAACTGCTTCTCATTTAGCTTCGTCAGAAACCAAGATTACATCTGGATTTGTACGAACTAATTTTTCAACTAGAGCCTTATCAGATTCAGAGATTTCTGTATCCTCACGTAAAGCAAATACTTGATTTCCATCAGATTTCCACTGATCAATTTTAGCATAAGTTTCAAAGAAATTATATACATTCTGAAGTGGAAGGATGTAATCCTTGAATGACTGTTCTACTCATTTTTCACTAAATCTCATAGGTTCTGCACGAACAACTGGCGCACTCAATACATAAATTCTATATGCATCTCATCACCACTGCTCTATCAATCCACGAGGATCTGGAAAGTTCTTTAAGCTTTTTGACATTTTCTTTCCGTCTTCTGCAAGAACCAATCCGTTTACTACGATATTATTTGCTGCGTTATTTCATTTAATAGCGTGATTGAGAATGTGTAATGAACGGAACCATCATCTAGTCTGATCTAATCATTCAGCAATAAATTCTGCTGTATAATTCTGATTTTCTTTCTCTTTCTGTCCGATATAATGATCCTGTCCAAATGGCATAGCTCATGATTCGAACCAACAATCCATAACTTCAGGAATTCTCTTGTAAGTTTTACCATCTCTCATTCCTCGATATGTATCAACGTATGGCTTGTGCAAATCAACTTCTGTATTTCTAGAATTATCTCGATAATGAACATTTATTGCTCCATTTCTTGGATAATACTTTGCCTTATCTCTAGCATAAACAAGAGATCTGAAAGCTGCTCTCATTCCCCAGATTGGATCTCCATGAGAAATTACAACTATAGTTTTAGTAGCAAATTTTTCAGCCAATCTATTTATAAGAATTGATGTTCTTCTTAATATATCATCTACACATTCATCACCCGGGAATAATGGCTGACTCGTTGGAACTTTTTCGTGAACTCAAGCTTCTGATCTTTTTCATTGTAGAGATATCTGTAAGAATTCGCATGCACGGAAATCTCACCATACTCAATGTCATAATTCATATAATGTTTCATTTTCTGGATTCTGAAGATATTGAATAATTTCATTTTTATCCCATATCTCTCTAAATTTCGACTGGAATTCATCATATTTTACTCTTACTTCAGAAATATCTGCATCTGACAACCAATCTTTCATCATTGGTAACGCAGTTTCTCGAGTTCTTTCCATTGGAGAAAGAAGTAATATTTTATCAGTTTCATCTTTTAAATATTGTAATTCTGCTCTAATATATTCTGATTCTTTTTTTCACTGTTCATTGAGATGAGCTACATCTCCACGTGAATCTTGAATACGCTCAACATTTAAATCACTTTTTCCATGGCGTACAAGCACAAATTTAGTCAAATTCTTTGATCATGAACGAGTGAGTTGATACATTTCATCGAGTGTTGAAAGAGAGAATGTATCCAAAGGATTATCTACATTAGCCCAAATTGGTAATGGACTTCACCAATATCTATTTCTAGCAACATTCCAATCTGGAGCTTGCTTTAATCAATTAACAAATCTATTTGAAACACTTTCTGGAATAAATCTGATTTTCTCTGCATCAGAAATCGTTGCGGCATTCATTTGTTGCTCTTTAATGAACCATGATGACATAGCCTTTGAAATAAGTGGTGTATGACATCTCCAACAATGTGGATATGAGTGTGTTATTGATTCAGATTTAATTAATTTTCTTTCAGCTTTTAAACGGTCTATAATCTCTTTATTTACAGTCAAAACGCTTTGTCATTGATAATCTGGAACTTGTTCATCGAACTCTCCATATTCATTAACTGCGATAAATAGCCAATCTAAGGCTTTATCAGCTCAGAATAAATCTGCCACAACTTCAAAGTCCTCCTG
>Ga0310696_10001719_pt1 | contig 31072 bp, 26 predicted proteins | sample AusTroGonzalo_MG_4_FD_203885 | JGI IMG/M metagenome (GOLD analysis project Ga0310696, IMG submission 203885) | Bovine rumen microbial communities from tropical cattle in Woodstock, Queensland, Australia - Gonzalo_02 (v2) (version 2) | ecosystem: Host-associated > Mammals > Digestive system >... | reverse complement strand
CTATTACCGCCTCGTTGATACTGCCGGCAAGCCTGCCGCTATCAAGCATTATAAGGTTGATATTTTCTCTGTTTTTAAAAACTCTTAAAACCGAACCGTTCACACTTTCCGCGTCAAAGCTGAACATATTTTCAATAACGGTACCTTTGTCGGACAGAGTATCCAGCTCACTGTCTGTTAAGGGGATAAATACCGAAAACTGTCCGTCCTCAACCATGTTTGTGCTTTTAGCTTCTTCTGTTCCGATAAGGACAAGCTCGGAAGATCCCACTATGCTCACAACGAGATGTACTCCCAGAATGATCATAAACATCAGGGCCAGATATCTCCCGAAATTTGATCTTAAATCCCGAAGGATTCTTTTATTTAATACACTGTTCATTATAAATCCTCCAGTTCAGCTGCCGGCACTCTCGTTTCATTTAAGTAATCCTTTGTGATCAGACCGTCTTTTAGGAATATTACCTTGTGTACCATATTTTTAATTGAGTTGTTATGGGTTACTATCAACATTGTCGTATTGTATTTAGAGTTGATCTTCTCAAGAAGCATCAGGATATCCCTTGATGTTTTTGAGTCAAGCGCTCCTGTAGGCTCATCACATAACAGAAGCTTCGGATTCTTTATAAGTGCTCTTGCTATAGCACATCTCTGCTGCTGTCCGCCTGAAAGCTGTGAAGGAAACTTATTCTGATGCTCGGTTAGTCCCAGTGTATCGAGAAGTTCATCCATATTGAGGGGATTCTGAGAGATATATTCACATATCCTGATATTTTCCTTTACGGTAAGATTAGGTACAAGATTATAAAACTGGAATATAAAACCCAGGCTTTCCCTTCTGTAATCGGCAAGCTTCTTAGGGGTAAGACCGAATATCTCATTTCCATCCACCTTTACGGAACCGGAATCCATATTGTCGAGACCGCCTATGCAGTTAAGGAGTGTTGATTTACCGGAACCGCTGGTACCCTGTATTACACACATCTGTCCCTTTTCCACACCGGTATTGACTCCTTTAAGCACCTGTATATAGCTGCCGTCCTGACCGTAACTCTTTTTTACATTTTTTACTTCTAAGTACATTTTTATGCTCCTTCCTGTTGCCTGCTCATAGCAGATTCTGTTTTTATGATTTTACATAACATTGTTATGTAAATGTTATTTTTTTACTGTCATTTGAACGGAAGTATAAGATTCTTCGCTTCGCTCAGAATGACAGTATTATTTGCAAAGCCTATTTTATTATGACTGTATCTACAATATTCATTTCAACGGTACAAGTATCAGCTGTATCCAACCCTGGATCAGATAATTCATGATCTTTCTAAGTTTCACTTTTGCTTTTTCTACATCTGTATCATGCTTGATCACGTTAACAAAAGCATCAACCGTGATATGAGACATCCAATGTGACATATAATCATCATAAGTATATCCCTTTAGTCCTGCCATCATGATCGGCATCGCAGTCTCCGTCAGCTTCACGAATTCATCGATACAGTTATCATATACCGTATTCTCTGATGCCGTAAGCAGAAGCACGAAGCTGTCATAATACTTATATATGTACTCTACCAGCATGTCCGAAAGGTCGCTGTGATCCATCTCCATGTTTTCCATGGAGTCAAGATGTTCCATATATTCCTTATCTTCCAGAAAATGCTCTGTAAGCATTTTTTTCAGACCCTTAACAGGCTCCTCTACTATGGCAGAAAATAGTTCAGCTTTATTTTCAAAGAAGAAATATAACGCTCCGGTGGTAACTCCGGCCTTGGCACATATACTCCGGAGTGATGCTTTATTGTAACCTTTTTCTTTAAACTCTTTCTTTGCTGCTTCTATCAGAAGCGTTCTTTTCTCATATTCTATATTGTCCTTCATAATTCACCCCAAAATTAAAACGGTGTTACATAACATTGTTACGTAACACCGTTATCATATCATCGCTTATTCTGTTTGTCAAGAACTTTTTTATCCCAGTCCTACATCAAGTGCCATCATCATTACAAATCCGAATGCAAAGCACACCGTCCCTATATTTGAATGAGAACCTTCAGACATTTCAGGTATCAACTCTTCTACTACTACATAGAACATAGCTCCGGCTGCAAAGCTGAGCAAATACGGGAGCACAGGCAAAAAGAAACCGGCTGCAAATATCGTAAGTAAAGCACCTATGGGTTCTACTATACCTGAAAGTGTGCCGTATATAAATGTCTTCCATTTGGGCATACCCTCTGCCACCAGAGGCATGGATACTATAGCTCCTTCCGGGAAATTCTGCAGGGCAATACCAAGAGCAAGTGCCAGTGCACCGCTCAAAGCTATCTCATTATTTCCGTACTTCCATCCTGCATAAACTATACCTACGGCCATTCCTTCAGGAAGATTGTGCAGTGTTACCGCAAGCACCAGCTTTGTAGTACGCTTAAGTCCCGACTTAGGACCTTCTTCGCTCTTATCCAGATGCATATGCGGAATAATGATATCCAGGAACAAAAGGAACAGCATTCCGATAAGGAAACCTATCATTGTAGGAACAAATGCCAGCTTTCCCATATCATCAGACTGTTCAAGGGCCGGAAGTATCAAACTGAAAAATGAGGCTGATATCATAACTCCGGCTGCAAATCCGCCCATGGCTTTTTTAAGCTTTTCACTCATCTCCCCTTTAAGGAAAAATACACAGGCTGCACCCAAAGTGGTACCTAAAAACGGGATCAGGATTCCTTCCAATATTTCAATCGACATCAAACCACCTCCTGACTGCTGTTAGTTAAAACTAACTTTCTGCCTTTATTATATAGCCGGAAGTTTATTTGTCAATACTTCATAAAATCGGCATGAAAAAAACGGGGCAGTTAAAGTAGGTAATCCCCTAAACTGCCCTGTTCTATGCCCATTTAATGCCAATCAGAGGGGCTAACACCTCATCCGACCTCACTTCGTTCGGCCACCTTCCCCTCAAGGGGAAGGCTGTATCGGCTAAAATTCATGACATCGAAGCCATACTGTGATTAGATCACTTAATGGTAACTGTCTTAACATCAGAATACTCTCCGTATACCTTGTTGCCTGCATAATCGGTAGAGAAAGCGCGTACCTTTACATAATAGGTCTTTGCCTTAAGCTTCTTTACCTTTACGGAAGTCTTTCCTGTAACGGTCTTGGTCTTTGCTTTCTTGAAACTCTCATTTGTAGAATATACTATCTCGTATCCTTCTGCATTTTCAGCTGCCTTCCAGGACAATGCCAGCTTCTTTCCGCTCTTAACCTTTGCTTTTTTGATAGTTACTGCTTCAGGGGCCAGGCCTTCTCTGTAGAAGTATTTGATATCACCTTCAGAAGAATGGAAAATAAGTGTACGTACGCCATCTATTATACTTATCTCATAAGTGGCTGTCTTTGTGCCTTCATCCTCACTTTCTACGATATAAACACCTTGTTCAACATCCGCACTCTTCTCAGTTGCATATATATAATAAGGATACTGACTGATAAGCATGAAATTGCCGCTGCCGGTCATATCAACGTAGCTGTTGCCCGAACCGGTCTTTGTCAGCTGCATGTACATGGAAGCGTTTTCATATCCGGGATAATCCTTCATAGGAGTGGTATCCATATCCCAGATACCTGCCATGGATGCTCTCTGTGCATTTGCCTCATCTCCGCTCATAGCAGCTAAGTTTTCAACAACAAAAAGTGCTATAACCTTCTGGATCATGATCTCCTGAGAGTCATCAAATGCCGAAGCGGGGAACCCTGCACCAAGCCAGTTCTTATATTTTCCTTCTGTTAATTTAAGGAGCTCTTCTTCGCTGCTTCCGTATCTGAATTCAAGATGGTAAGTGGTAGCGGGTGTATCAGGACACATAAAAATGTATGTGAACTCATCCTTGTTGCCATCCTTACTCTTGTACAGATATCCATCATAGCCCATCTCCTGCCCTTCAACAGTACCTGTAGCTGATGCATCCTTTACAAATTCATAATCGTGAGTGATCTTTTTTCCGTTATTCTTTGTGAAGGTAACTTTTGTTCCGTCATCGCCGCCAAATGTGATCTTAGCCACATCCTCAGTGTAACCGCAGAAGAAGTCCTCGCCTGCTTCGTCACCATAAGTAGTTGCTCCGATAGCCTGCTTCATCATAGCCACACACATATCAGCCATTGACTCTCCAACTATGGCTGCTGTGTAATCATGCCAATAATGATCGTACTCCGATTTAAAAATACCTCCAATAAATAGAGGTGCATACTCTCCTTTGACCTCTTTTAAGAAATCCTCTCCTGATATTTTTGTTTCGGTTGTAGCAACTTCGTCTGCCCTAACCTTTGTTGTGGCAAATTCTGCAGAACCGAAAGCTAACACAAAAGCAAGGATCAGTGCAGTTGCTTTGATAAAAAATGATTTCATATATCCTCCTATAATAGTGTCTTTAGGTTAGCCTTTGCTAACCGCTAATAGTTATACTCTGCTAACTCATTTTTGTCAAGTCTTATTTTTTAGTTGACAAGTGCAGGTTAGCGTAGTATAACTATCAATAGTTAGTATAAGCTAACATTCGTTATTTTACTTATTATCTCTTTAGGAGCACAAATGGGAAACAGACTTATGAAAATTTCAAAGGAGGATTACCTTGAAGCCATCCTTATATGCACCAAAAAGTTTGGTGCCTGCAGGGTGACTGATGTTGCTGCGCAGCTTGGACACTCTAAAGCAAGTGTAAGCGTAGCTCTTTCCAAACTTGAAGCTGAAGGTCTGGTCATAAAAGACGACTGGAGAATACTTCTCTCCGATTCCGGTAAAGCTTTTGCCGAAAAAATACTTGAACGACATATTTTCTTTTTAAAATGGTTCGAACATATCGGGATAGACGATAAGACCGCCAAAGAAGATGCCTGTCTAATAGAACACGCTATATCCGATGCAACTTTTGAAAAAATACTTATATATCTGAAAAAACTTGATAAAGAACTTTAAATGCCGATCTGATATGTTGCTGTACCAGACCGGCATTTGTTAGTTTATCATAACAAAAATTAGTTTTTTGCTCTTTATTGTATGATGTTATAGTGTAAACATCTAAGATTATATCAACAAGGAGGTTTTTATTATGAGTTGGAAAAAATTATGTGCATTTGCAGGTGGCGTTCTTTTCGGAACAGCCGGAGTAGCTATCCTTTCCAGCAAGGACGCGAAAAACGTATACACTCACTGTACCGCAGCCGTATTACGCGGTAAGGACAGTGTTATGAAAACCGCTTCGACCATCAAGGAAAACTGCGGTGACATCCATGAGGATGCTGTGGATATCAACGAAAAGCGCTATTCCGAAAAAAAGAAGAAAGAATACGAGAAAGCCAAGGCGATAGTTGAAGCATACGATGAAAACGAAGAAACGGAATAAAGCCTATGAAATGCGTGGTATTACATGAATCCAGTAAAAAGATCAGAATAAAGATCCCAATCCCTTGTATGTCCATGTATGAGGCCGACTTGGTAGAATACTACATAAGAAATCTTGAGACTGTTCAGGAAGTTTCAGTAGATGAAAGAACCGGTAACGCTGTCGTCACCTTTGTAAATTCGTCCAAGAAGGATAAAGACAGTCTTTTTGCATGGATGTCCGGGTTTGATCCGAAAAATGACAGGATAAAGGCTCTCGTCCCGGAGAATACCGGAAGGGTTATGAACCGCAGATACGAGGAAAAGCTTCTGTTTTCCGTAACCGGTATGTTTTTAAGGAAAATCTTTCTTCCGACTCCCATCGCCACGGTCAGGTGTGTGATAAAAAGCATTCCTTATATTTTTAAAGGACTGGCAGCTCTTAAGAAAGGAAAACTGCAGGTAGAAACACTTGACGGAGTAGCTATAGCGGCATCCGTACTAAGAAAAGATTTTGATACTGCTTCCTCAATCATGTTCCTGCTTAATATCGGTGAAATACTTGAAGAATGGACTCGAAAGAAATCCATAAACGATCTTGCCAGGTCTATGTCCCTCAACATTGATAAAGTATGGCTTAAAACAGACGGAAAAGAAGTGCAGGTGGGTATCAATCAGGTACTTGCCGGTGATCATATCGTGGTACGAAACTCCGATATCATTCCTTTGGACGGCAAAGTTATAGAAGGTGAAATGACCGTTAACCAGTCTGTCATGACCGGAGAATCGGAACCTGTGGTTAAAAGCCCGGGCGGTTATGTCTATGCAGGTACCGTGGTCGAAGAAGGCGAATGCCTGATAGAAGTAACAAAAGTCGCAGGCAGCGGTAAATTTGACCAGATAGTTAAAATGATAGAGGACTCGGAAAAACTAAAATCCGACACCGAAGCTAAAGCATACCGGCTGGCCGACCGACTCGTACCCTACAGTCTGCTGGGAGCAGGGCTCACATATCTGTTTACAAGGAATGTCACCAAGGCTCTTTCTTTCCTTATGGTTGACTATTCCTGTGCCATGAAGTTATCCATGCCGTTGGCTGTGCTTTCTGCAATAAGAGAATCAAGAGAGCACCGTATCTCAGTAAAAGGCGGAAAATTCATGGAAGCTATGGCTGAAGCCGATACACTTGTGTTTGATAAAACGGGCACCCTGACTCATGCAACGCCCACACTTATGGATGTTGTAACTTTCGAAGATAGAGATCCCGATGAGATGTTGCGTATAGCAGCATGTCTCGAAGAGCATTACCCACATTCCGTAGCCAATGCCATTGTAAAAGGTGCTAAGGACAAAGGACTTGACCATGATGAGCTTCATTCAAAGGTCGAATATATAGTCGCTCACGGTATCAGCAGTTTCCTTGAGAATGAAAGGGTAGTTATCGGAAGTTACCACTTCGTTATTGAAGATGAGAAATGTATTATCCCCGAATCCGAAAAAGATAAGCTTGATGCCATAAATACGGAATATTCCAGGATTTTTATGGCTATCGGAGGACGACTCGCCGCAGTACTCTGTATCTTCGATCCTTTAAGAGAAGAGGCTGCTGAAGTCATTAAGGAGCTTCATACACTGGGTTTTAAGAAAATATGTATGATGACCGGTGATAATAAAAAGAATGCCGAAGCTGTAGCTGCAAAGTTAAGCCTAGACGAATTCTGTGCTGAAGTGCTCCCTGAGGATAAGGCTGAGTTTGTAAGAAACGAACGTGCCAAAGGACATAAAGTGGTAATGATAGGAGACGGAGTAAATGATACTCCCGCTCTTTCGGAAGCCGATGTCGGGATAGCGATCTTAGACGGTGCCCCGATAGCCCGTGAGATAGCCGATATCACAATAGCATCCGACGATCTGAAGCAGCTTATAACATTACGTAAAATAAGCACCGCACTCATGAAGAGGATAAAAACGAATTACAGATTTATACTCGGATTTAATTCAGCGTTAATAGCCGGAGGTCTCTTCGGTGTAATGAATCCGGCCTCATCCGCACTGTTACATAACGGATCAACAATATTGACCGGAGTAAAAAGCATGACAAATCTGTTGGATAAATAAACAGATCAAAAAATAAGACAGGGGCTCTGTCTTATTTTTTTTAAATTTTTTTAAAAAGTTATTGACAAAAACAATAATATGATATATATTAGTTAGCGTCAGCTAACCGATGACAAATTACATAAGGTTTTATATTAAGCAGTAAAAAAATCCTTCAAACCTCATTTGTCCATATGCCGCCAACGTATGGACCAACAAGACTTCATAAGACATTTTTGAGACCAATCATTTTACTTCTATTCTGCTTATTAAAAAACCTTCTGTAACTAAAGGAACTACAAAAGCCCGGGCAAATCTACCCGGGCTTTTTTCCTGTCTATACTCTCGGATCTATTGAATATACTTTATCAAATTCCAACTCTGCAAAAGGTCCCGGTATCACATCCTCACCTTGTCTCTCGTTTCCGAGGATATCGAGCTTAACTCTTGGATCTGCTGCCACTTTCTTAAGCTCCTTAGGATCTGTTACGTATCTGTCGGGAGCTGCCGGACCGAATCTGAACGGCATCATGGCACTCTTCTTTATCTTTAAGGTCAGCTTTTCCGTATCCACTTCAAAATCAAACCAGCCTTCGCATCCTGTCATATCAAAGCCGTAGAATTCACGCCACGACTTTAAGTCCAAACATACTTCGGGTGCAGGGTACATGATCCTTAGGTCTCCGCCCTTCGACTGCTTCACATACGCGTTACCTTCAGCTGCATTATCCTTAGTCGGGAAGCAGATACCTCCTACTCCGCAGTCATAGATCACATTATTGATCATCTTTGCATCACGCGATGTGCCGCCACGGTCCCCCGGTGATAATCTGAAAGGTACGGGCTTAGCATAGTAAGCATATGCGCGGCACTTTCCGATGAAGTTATTAACTACCTGGAGCCTGTCGGTACCCTCGCCATATACGGCATATCCGTTGATGGTATCATCCTCTACCAGCTTATACCATCCCGATGAGCCCGGTTCAAACTTGATCTTTTTGGCGTCAAACCTGCCCTCTACATTCCAGAAGATATTGTTGTCTATGAGATTGATGCCCTCTCTGGTACACTCGATAAATATAGCTTCACGCTGCTCGATACCGTCTAAGAAAAGGTTCTGTGTGATACGGTTATTGATGTTTCCGCAGTCGAGCCACAGATGGTCGGCACGGTAAGTGGTCTTAAAGATGTTTCTGCGGATCATACCGTCCACGCAGTTATGCAGCTTGATGGCTCCTGCTTCCCAGGAAAGCTCCATCTTCTGCCAGCCGGTACCCTCGATCACGTTATCCTCTATCAGCATATGCGTAGCAAAAAGTCCTGCTATGCCGCATACACCGGCGTCCTTTATGTGGCATCTCCTGATCACACTGTGACCTACCGTCTGGTTCGGATCAAAGTCATGATGCCAGCATTCGTTTCCTATATCTATACCGACCGCATTTGCCCAGTCCACAGTACAATCCTCTATTACCCAGTGGTGCCCGCGGAATGCTGATATGGATCCTCTCTGAGGTACGGGTGCTCCCATAGCGGCATGTGCACATACAAGTCCCTTTACCTTTATATATGAAAGGAACGGAACCTTAGGTGCAAAACACTGCTCGCGCACTGTAATCTCTATATCGTGATCTGCCGGATCGGCGTCTCCGGGTAATCTAAAATGTACAGTCTGTCCGTTCGCTTCTACCCAGTATGTACCCTCAGCGGTACTCAGCTGATTATATAAGGCCACCTGCTTTAACGGCTTTCCGTCACAGAAGATCATGCCGCGCCTGTTAAGATATGGCGTCATGTCGGTCTTGTCATACTCGATAAACAACCTGTCGTGCAGGATATTTACCGCACAAAACGGATTGTAACCGCGGAACATATCGGGGTCCAGATGATGGCACCATACCTTAGGAGTGACTGTCATGGAAGGTGCTCCGTATCCCCACAGTCTCCAGCCTTCACTCTTTTCAAAATCATGTATCTCTTCGGAAGCTTTGATGATAACCGTACCGGGCTCTTTTGCCTCGTAGCATATCATGCTCTCGGGACCGTCTCCGCCTTTCTTGGGCGATACGCATTCACGATACGTACCCGGAGCTATAAGTATATGTGTACCGGGCTCTGCTATATCTGCTGCTGCCTGTATGGTCTTAAACGGTGCGTTTATGCTTCCGTCATTGTCATCCGATGCCCCCGGATCATCGCATGCAACATAAAGTGTACGAACGTAGTTTACTTCCTTCTCCCAAAATCCGAATTCTTTTCCGTCTGCCAATTTGTTTTCCTGCATACATCCCATCCTTTCTCCGACCGGTCATTTACAGACCTGCTATTTACCCCAAGAACATTTTCATGTTCGTTTTTATTCTATCAATATTCCGGATACAAAGCAATCTTTTTAGCAGGTAAACATGAATCTGCCAAGATAATATCGGTATATACAAAATAAGACAGGGAATTGTCCCTGCCTTATCTTGTGTTACTGTTATTTTAGAGCTTCTTTCAGCACATCAAGGTTTTTCTCCATGATTGAAAGATATGTGGTACCGTTTTTCACATCCTTGGATGTGGTTGACTGCATTGAATCAAGCGTAAGGACCTGCTGATCTTTCGATGCGGTATTCTGTATGATGGTCTCAGCGATCCTGTGGTCGGTACCTTCTATCGTCATGACTGCATTCAGTCCGAGTTCATCCACTTTCTTTGACAGGAAGGTGATGGTTTCGAAGCTTGCCTCTGTCTCAGCCGAGCATCCGACAAATGCTGCATAATAAGACAGTCCGTAATCATCAACCAGATAACGGAACGGGAATCTGTCTCCGAAAAGGAGCGTTTTCTGTACTCCCAGCGCTACCTCTTCTTTATAACGGCTATCAAGTACATTCAGCTTCTCTATATATGCTGCTGTATTTTTCTTATATGTTTCGGCATTAGCACTATCGATCTTTTGTACGGCATCGGATATTTTCTGTACCAGTACGGCGGTATTTTTAAGAGAAAGCCATACATGTTCATCATATTCCGGTTCGTCTTCTTCATGTTCATGATCGTGATCTTCATCTTCGTCATGGTCATGGTCGTGATCATGTTCTTCCTCCGCCTGCATACCTTCGACGATCTCTTCCTCTTTCACAGAGTCGCCGAGCACCTCGAGGAGATTGACCACTGTCATGTTCTTATTTACTGCTCCCTTTAAAGCATCTTCCACCCATTCATCCGACTCTCCGCCTACATATATAAAAAGGTCGCAGGTCGAGATTTTAACTATATCGTCCGCCGTAGGCTGGTAGCTGTGCAGATCCACACCGTTGTCGAGCAGCATGGTCACTTCCGCACCGGCAGGGTTGTTGCCGAGTACGTTCATAACCCAGTCATATTCCGGGAAAATAGTTGTTACTACGCTGATCTTTCCTTGGTCTAACGCAGTTCCGCTTTTTTCGGATCCGCATGCCGAAAGGCATCCTATCATCATTACCGTAAAAAAAATCAATATATATCTTTTCACAAAAAAGACCTCCGCTAAATTGGATTTAAGACATGTCCTCAGCTCTCAATTTGAGAACCGTTCTCAATTATAGCGAGCAAGTTTTATATTGTCAAGTACTTTTTTGAGAAAGATTCCCAAATTCACATTTCCTCAGGTTTAAGCTCAATGGTCTCTTCCGTGTACTTACGCTCCATGTCATGACGTTTCTTGCGGTTTTCCACCGATTCAAAGATTATGGAGAAATCATAATCCTCCGGATAAAGCTCTTCCGCCTTGACATGCAGCTTGACACGCTTATGGTTAATCCATACCTTACGGTCAGCTATCTGTACGCGGAGCACGCCCTTATCGTTTACCGGTTCGCAGACTATCCCTATCTTTTTATCGGGATATACCATTACGCTGTCACCGATATTGTAAAGTGTACCTGTCTTGGTATTGACTGTTACCTTCTTTTCCTTGGTGATCTTTCGGCCGCCTGTCTTTTTAAGTTCTTTATTATTCTTAAACCCATATTTCTTAACAGCGTTTTTGCCGTATGCCGCTTTTACTGCCGTTTCCAGCATATGTACGGGCATGCCGAGGCGGTCGGCTATATAGAACGCACAGCTTTCTCCGGCTTCGCCGATCACCATCCTGTAGGTTGGCATCAGTGTTTCTTTGTCAAATGTCATCCTGGCATTTATTATATTCTCAGCCCTGTCCGCATAGTCCTTTATCTCGGGATAGTGAGTCGTAACCAGGAAATTGGCCTCGCTCTTTCTTAACTCCTCCAGGATGGCGGTGGCTATACCCATGCCTTCCGCAGGATCTGTACCGGAGCCAAGTTCATCCATGATGACAAAGCTATCCTTATTTACTACGCTCAATATCGCAAGCACGTTTTTAATATGTGCCGAAAATGTCGACAGGTTTTCGGAGATGTTCTGTCCGTCGCCGATATCACTCAAGTAATTGCTGTTCATGCATATATCCGCATTTTTACACGGGACATGGAGCCCGCACTGAGCCATATAACTGTTGATCATTACTGTTTTTATGGCTACGGTCTTTCCTCCCGTATTGGGGCCCGTGATGACGATACCTCTTATCCTTGCAGGATTGTCTTCAATATGGGAGACCGGATCATCTGTCTGCTTAGCTTTATTATTGATATTAGCCTTGATAGTATTATCATCAGCTTCTATATTTCCAAGTGTAAAATTCAGCGGGACATTGATATTTCTGTCCATCAAAGGGTGTCTGGCTTCATTAAGTATGATCCTTCTTTCAAGGTTGATGGCCGGTTCCACACAGTCAAGATCGATACTAAGCTTTCCCTTGGAAAAGATGAAGTCCAGCTTTTCTATCATGCGCATATTTTCTTCCATGACAGGGACTGTATCGGCTACCATGGCCGAAAGGGTATAAAGTATCTTATGTACCTCATTGTCCTCATCCACACGTAAAAGCTGGAGCTCTTCAAAGAGCTTGGCCACTCCCTGGGGTTCTACAAAGACCGTACTGCCTGTGGAAGACTTATCTATAACGCTGCCCGGGATCTTAAACCTGTATTCCTTTTTTACCGGCACACAGATCCTTCCGTTGCGGAGTGTATAATAGGTATCCGCCATACAGTCCTTATTGGTCCGGATAACCTGCTCCGCCTTTTGCTTCATGGCTTCTTCGATATTTACTATCTTTACCCTGATATCAAACAGTGTTTTGGACGCCCTGTCATCCACTTCTTCACACCTTATCTGCCTGCTTATCTCTTCTCTTAATTCGGGCAGTTCGTCAAGGTTTTCATCATAGTACGCCAGCGGATTTTCATACTGTTTGCCCCTGGCAAGATACAGCCGTAAACGTTCAACCACTACCAGCACCTTTTCCACTCTTTCAAGCTGGTATGGTGTTAGGCAATCGCCTCTGGCTGCCACCTGCAGGATCTCCTTTATCTCCGTTACATCCTGCAGAGGAGGATTCCCCAGTTTTTCGATCATCTTTTTAGAGTTGGTTGTCTCCTTCAGTTGCCTTCTAAGTTCTGTTTCATCCAATATTATAGCCGTTTCCGCGATCATTTCCTTTGCATAAGCCGTCACCGCGAGGTCCGACCATATTTCTTTTACTTTATCAAATTCTATCTGTTGTTCTGTATTCATTTCTTATTTCCCTTCTTTTTCAATCAGAGGGATTGTTCTGTGATCGATTTTTCTTATTGATCTATAATCTTTTGATCACCAATCCAACAAAGGATAGATACTTTCCCATCCCTCTGTCAAAGTAGTTTTTATCTTTAATACCATATTCATGTCCGGACATGAACCAGTCATTCCATGCCTCATCGAAGCAGTCCAGGTCAATGTCCATAACTATTTCAAAATCATCGCCTTTACCGATCATATCAACCCACCATTTCCTGGTTTGAAATGTTTCGTACGCTTCTTTATCGCCTTCGAACCATTCCATCATTATCTCATAGTCTTCGCCAATAGGCTTCTCTTTCAGCCCCGGAACCGCTATGACCAAAACTCCGCCTTTCTTAAGGTAAGGAAGTATTTTTTCCTGCATATAGCCCTTTTTAGCTGCAAAATAATGATAGGCGTCGATGCTTACGATAGCATCAAAATAATTTTCAGCATAAGGCAGATCATTCGCATCGGCATGTATGGGGATTATCCGGTTGTCAACTCCCCACTTTTTAAAGTTTTCCGCATTCTGTGTGGCCGATATCCAAAGATCGGTCGCAAATACATTAACCTTTGCTTCCTTTGCCAAAAACATACTGGTGATACCCATTCCGCAGCCAAGGTCCATAACACGGCCACCTTCCTTTAACGGATACTTGGTAAGCATCTCGTTAATTAAACGCAGACTGTTGGGTCCCATTAAATACTCTTTTGTGAAAAAATCTTTATAGTTTTCAATTCTGTTATTATTCATGTTTTCATCCTTTCTGTTCATACTCTTACTTTTTTTCCGTGATCTTACTTCCGATTACTGTAAAACCAATCTAAGTTACTTCCAAGGATATCTACATGGTCAAAAAAACAGACCATGACATCCATACGCAAAGATATCATGGTCTGATAGTTTTAGTATCGTCATCATGCTCCCGGCAACAGTACACTTGCAATCCATATATAGAAAATGAGCATGCAATTGTTACCCCGGAGCATCAAAAAAACGAGGGTATATATTTCCATGATATTAAGCGCAATTAACTAAGCCGGCAGTAAATACTGTCAACCAAAAAAGTTAAAATATTGCAATTCTCGTACTATGCCGAAAGTAAACTGCGTCGTACATAGTTGATCATGCAATGGTTATCTCACCACGCTTAACATAAAATACCTCGTTCTTTCATTTTTTTACATTATACAGTCAATATAAGATTATGTCAAGGGGAACCAAACTTATTCTATACTTCTAATTCTACCTATACTTCCATTTTTTTCAGAGCATTTTCCATTATCTTTTCCGTTTCGTCACCGTATATATCAAGTCCACATGCTTTTATCAGCCTGACATCCTTTATACCGTAAAAGTTTTCCGCCAGAGCTTTCACATATCCAAAGCCAAATTCTTCGGGGCAAAACTCTCCGCCTGCTGTCATAACGTAATACAGCTTATCAGCGTTACATAACCCCTTTGGATAGCCTTCCGGTGTATATAAAAATGTGATGCCCAGTACATTTATCTGCTCAAAATATGCCTTAAGGTTCGCCGGAAACGAAAGGTCCCAATACGGTGCGGCAATAACTACAGTATCAGCCTCGGCGAACTGGCGTGCCGGATCAAAAAGCGGATCGTCAAATGCCCGCTCAGCTATGAGACGATCTCTTTTCTTTAAAAAAGCCTCGTCCACTACAGGGAATGCGATATCTTCAAGCTTAACCTCAACTATGGTATCGTTCATCTTATCAAGAAGTGCTTCCGCCAGCCTTTTGGTACGCGATTCTTTACGTACGCAGGCGTTTATATATAGGATCATCTTAGTACCTCATTAGATATTTTTACGGTTTTTATTGTAACAAAAAACCCGGTCTTTTACAACCGGGTTTCCGTTAACACATGTTATTTCTTGATTCTCTTAAACTTTACAGTATCGCTTATACCTAATGCTTTAATGAGTTCAACAATTCTATTGTATTCATCTACATCAGCCTTTATCTTAATCACTGCATCCTTTGCGATTCCCGAGAATGCACCCTTACCAACCTTCTTTAATCCACCACCGTATATTACAATAGTCTTAAGGGCAGAAGCTTTCTTAAACGCATATGCACCGATAGTTGTAATGTTGGACTTAATAACAACCTTGGTGATATCTTTGTTTTTATAGAAGGCTTTCTTTCCTATAGCGGTAACTTCTAGCTTTCCGCTTTCAGTCTTTACTGTAGTAGGTATCGTAATACTTGCTTTGCCGGGACTATACTTTCTTATAGTAACCTTTGCCTTCTTGGATACAGAATACTTAAGCTTAACAGACCCATCTTTATTTGTCTTAACAAAGGTACCTGTGATAATAGCCGGTTTAGTCTCTTCAGGCTTGGTTTCTTCAGGTTTAACTTCCTCAGGTTTTGTCTCTTCAGGTTTGGTTTCCTCAGGCTTGGTTTCGCCTGTGCCTGTAGTATCTCCACCTGTAGTTGAAGGTACATAAGGAGCTATTGAACCTGAGCCGGATCCTGAACTACTACCACTACCCGAGCTGCTGCCGCTACCTGAACCAGAACTGCTACCTGAACCAGAACTACTGCCTGATCCAGAACTGCTGCCTGATCCAGAACTGCTGCCTGATCCAGAACTGCTGCCACTACCTGATCCGGATCCACTGCCAGAACCCGAACCGCTGCCTGAACTCGATCCGCTGCCTGAGCCTGATGTTGAACTTGCCTTAAATGTTACCGTAACGGTTACATTTGCTGCCGGCATGTTAAACTTCTTAGATGAGGTGATATCTACTTCACTACCATTCTCCGCCTTCCAAGTGATCTTTTCAATCTCATATCCGGTATTTGGAGTAGCTGTAACGGTAATTTCTGTATCTTCGGTTGCAGTAGTTGCAGAAGCGAGAACTGTTCCATTTGCATCTGCATTAAGTGTCACGGTGTAAGTAGTCGGAGCTACAGCCGCAATACTGATATCATATGTTGTAGTCTTGTCCTCGTATGTTATGGTAAGTGTCTGCTTATCTGTCGGTGAAGCAGAATCAAAACCACTGATCATTTCTGCTGTAACGGGAATAGTCTTGCTTGTAGCATCGGAATAATCCGCCTTAATTTCCATTCCATCAACATCCAGAGACTCGTTTACAAGATAATCCGTCTTACCGGTTTTAGTCAACTCGATCGCAGTGAGTGTCACAGGTTCAAACTTTGCATAAATTGTAGTATCAGCAGTAATAATTTCCTTTTTGAAATCGAATGCCGTGCTGAATGAATCATCTTTGTACCAGTCAATAAAGATAAATCCGGTTTTGCTTGGATCAGTCTCAGGTCTGGTAGCCGAATTTCCGTCGTTTACAGTCTGTGTGGAAAGCTCTGTATTTCCATCAATAAACTTAACTGTATATGTGACAATAGGTTCAAGTTTCTTAGATGAAAGCACGAAATCCGAGTTATGAGTTACAGGTACATCTATAAAGTGAGAACCGTTTACCTCATCATAAGCTACATAAAGATTTTCTTCCTCAAGTTTAAGCTCTGCAGGCTCGGAACTTTCTGACTCTGTATCATCATAATAATACAGTTGAATATCATACTCATTTTCAAAAAGTTTAACTTCTTCATCAGAAAGAGTCAAACGAACTGTAGTCTTTCCGGGAAGCTGACCGTTGTTCTCAAAACCAAGCTTTAGGCCTTCAAGCTCATTCTCCTCCATAACAGCATCAAGTTCTTCGTCTGTAAGTTCATCTCCTACTGCCACAGAAAGTGCTATGTCATTTGACATAGTGTTTGTCATATCATCAGCATTGAATTGCCATTCTGTATTATGAGAATCTTCAGAATTAGTAATAATAAAGATACTATTCTTCCCCCCGTTTTCCATATAACTGTTGATTACTTCGTCAGAGATAATTGCATTGTCACCCTTAAGATCAACCATCATGCTTTCTTCATCTCCAACTTCCTGAACTATCTCTTCAAGACTTGTCATAAGAGTTCCTGCAGGACAAACCTTAATCTTGAAGATTGCAAGTATATCTTCCCCCTGTTTGATAGTTACAGTATATGTAGTGATAGTACTAACGCTATCCGGAGCTACAAATAATTTTGTAACACCCTCATTAGTATTAGTTATCTCATACCCTTCAGGTCCATCAACGGAAATATTATCTATTCCATAATTCCAATATCCGTTAAGCAGTGTACTCATATCAAGAACCTGGCCTGCTTCAATAGCAGTAGTATTCATTATCTGGAATCGAGCACTTCCGCTGTATAAAACAGTAGATGTAGTATTGTCATTAAGGCTCATATACGTACACGGATAATAAGCAATGAGATTACCATTAAAAATACCGTTTTCGAATACAGGCTTAATGCCCTGCATTTCAACTTCATATTTTCCGCTTGTTATACCGTCATAAAGCATCTGAACATCATCCGGATTTGAAGTACTGATCAGATCGATAAGCTTTATCTTTCTCATATACGCCACAGGATATATCTGACTACCCTGACCGGAAATACTAAACGGTCTTCTATACCATAACATGAATGAATACTCATAGTCACGGCCACCCTTATTAAGAACGACTTTAAGTGTTCCGCTTATTATCTTATTATCAGCTTGAATTCCAATATCAATCTGAACCTTATCTTCAGCTTCTGTATAATTTACAGTTATAGGATCTCCATCATAATTTATAATCGTTGTTTTTGATCCCTCATCTGATGAAATAACTACGTCACTTTCACTTGCTCCATTAGCGGTAAGCGTGGCTTTTGAAACAGTAACTCCATCCGGAAGCTCAAAATTCATAGAAAAGTCTTTAAAGACATTTTTCCCTTCGGGATATACAGAATACTTTCCGGTATCGTTATCTCCTGTATCGCTGCTGATGCTGGATTCTTCATCAAGATTGAAATCTGTCATTACCAACGGCATTTCACCCGCAATCAACATATCTATAGAAAACTCATGCTGAATACCATTAAGCTTATTAACTAAATGTATTTCATTTTTTCCGGTCTGTTTAACTTCGAATTCTCCATAGTTTTCACTATTATCGGATTCAAATAACGGCTCAAGTGCAGATGCAGGTGTGGAATTAATACCATAATGCTCAATTCTAAAATCAGAACTATTGTATTTACCATTTTCTAATACATTTTCCTTTACTACATCTAAATTAAAGAAGTTGAAAGTTTCTCCAACATTAACTTCTAAGAAATAACTTCGAAAATCTTTATTAAGATGAAGTTGTACCGTTCCTGTTTCTTCACCTTTTTCATATGAAAGTACAATATCATCTCCCCATACTATATTAGTATAGGTTGCTCTATCAATGTAAATGGCTTTGTTTTGAAGCTCATCTTCTGAGAATCCTTCAAACAATGTATTGATTTTTTTAGGTACATTGTCTCCGGAATCATCATTAATCGATTTTATTACATCAGATAGCTTTTTTACCTCCAAAACAGTGTCTGTTTCATCCTTTTTATACTTTGCCCCGGTAAATGTCCAACCATCATCAGGTTCTATTGCTATCAAACCATATGTCCACTTGGTATTACCACCGGCGGATAATGAAATAGCCGATCCTGAAGCCACTTTTACTTCAGCATAATTACCTGATCCGGGAAATTCAGTAAGACTTGAAAAGTCAATTACTGTAATCTTACCCGGGATCTCATTCAACTCTTCCTGCGCTGCTGCCTCAACAGACGGAGCGAACTCAATGCCTGTCAGCATGCCCACGATAAGACACAGTACACAAATAATACTTGTTACCTTCTTCATTGCATCTACCTCCTTAACGTTTTGTGGACAAAGTACTTTTCGGTAAAAAAGTATTCTGTCCACGCTGGAGATATTTTACCATTTTTAGCTGAAAAAGTCTTACACCCACAGCGTAAAACAGGCAGGAGTTAGTCTCCTGCCTGCGTATCAATCATATGTATAATAGCTGTTTATAGAGTACTTCGGCTCCGAATGATCCGATAGCTTCGGTACTTCTTCGGGCATCTCACTTGCCGGAAAAGCCTTTAATTCAAAATCAAGATCCTTGTTTTCGTATATGATCTTGGCTTTTTCAAGCACCACATCCTCCATTCCGATTACGGAATGTTCATGCATAACACGTGAAGAATCCTGTATAAAAGTTAAATATAGCGGCGGATGAAAACCTCCGTTTTTAGCTGATACCATTATTACTACATCAAGTACATCTTCAAACCCAAACTTAGCTTTGACATAGTTTTCGAGTTCTTCCAGACTTTCAGTCTTAAACGGTACGTAGCTTTCCTCATACCATGTGCTCTTAAAATCATTGATCATAGTCTTAATATCAAGATAATAATACACTCCATCTTCGTAAAAATAGCAACGAATCCCACTCATTTTTCCATAGAATAGGAAATACCCACAATCCTCAAAGTCATCTCCAAGAAGATATATCAGCGCATCAGCCATAACACTGGTATACCCTTTATTTCCTTTAACTATCTCTGCACCGGAAACAGTCCATATCCACTCTATATTTGAATCAAAACACTCCAATATATCATCAGTGTACTCAAATTTTCTTTCCTGAAAAAATGCGATGGCATCCTGAAAAGTATTAATGTTTTGTTTCCAAAACTCAGGATCCGACGCTCTTTCATCTTTAGCAAGCATCTCTCTTATCTTTTCGCGTCCAAGCTCATAGTTTAATTCCGCCTGCTTTCCGTCATTAAAGGTAGTAACCAAAAACTCCCATTCCTTGACCGTTTCATTGCCGCTTTTTAGAGAAATACTGACAACGCCCTCTTTTTTACCTGTAACCAGGCCATCTGTAACTATTGCCGTTTCAGGGTCTGACGAAACCCAAGTATCCCCGGTCAACCCCTCAGAATTCAGCCTTCTTGGTAATCCTATATAAACAACATCCTTATCTTCTCCCATCCTTTTTCTAAAGGACGGGTTCTCGGAGTCACCTGTACTTGCTGATGTTCCTGTATTATCCACCGGCTCCTTTTCTTTGCTGCATGCTCCGGCAAATAGCATTACACTCAACAAAACAGCAATAATCCTTATCAGATTACCTCTGTTATTAAACCTGTTACCTTTCATGAGTAAAACTCTCAATCCTTCCCCAATATTTTCATTCCGTTTTCTGAAAGCTTATCATTCAGCTCTTCCAAGCGCATCTGATTTTTCAAGGCATAGAGAATATATGCATCTCTTCTGTCTCTCGGATACAGGACTGCTGTGCCTGCTTTTCGCAGTACCTGTTGAGTCTCATCTATGGTCAAAGGAAATGCCATACTTATCTGCAAAAGAATCTCTCTGGAAGGGCTCTTCTTATCATTTTTAAATATCTCATAGCCGTAATTGTTTCCTACCAGTCCTGCACGCCTAAAAAGATCTGCTCTCTTGACGTTATATTTTTCCAAAAGTCTGTCCAGATACCCGGATAGTGAAGGATCCCAAAGTTCATCCCTGTTTTCTTCCAGATACTCGTTTATGTCATCCTTTTGGATTATCTCGTTTAACAGTTCTTGAGTAGTTTTATTCCTAACAGCGTCCATCTCGCGACTCCTCCCGGGTTACTTTACAAAGCAGATAAAAAACTAGGAAATATACACTATCTTCCCATATGCCTTTTTGCCGTTTGTCATCTCAATTATGACATCCGATGCTTCGGTGGCACTATACTTTTCAAGGTTTACTCCTTTTAATATAACACCTTTTTTATCAAGCGTCAAAAGGAATTCCCCATCGGAAAGCTTTTTTCCATCTATGTATATACTCTTTGTTTCACAAAATGTATTATAGGTATTAAAGAAAATATCATTACCTGAAGACCTGCTATAATACTGAACAGGCTCTATAACGCAAGCTCCATATTCATCAGAGTTATCCCCTTTATCACAAACCTGCAGATAGAAATCCCTTTCTTTTTCTTCCGAAAAACAAATCTTTAGAATATATATACCGGGGTTCAAACTGCTCAAGGTATCTTCAAAGATACAAATACATCCATCCTTAATCTCAAAACCGGTTTCATCCATCAGTTTTAACCTATCCACCGGCTTTGCGCCGTTATCCGTAAACCTTATAAGTTCAACGGCATTTCCGGAAATGTTTTCAAATTCTGCAGAATAGAACAGAATGGCTCTCGGATCATCCTTCAAAAATCTTAAAAGAGGGTATTCAGCGCCTATGACGCACTCACTGTCGACAGTAAAATAGGTATCCGCACTTTTAATCTCTTCCCGCTTTAGTGCGACAGGCTTATATTCATACTCTTTAGGAAAAATCTCATAATCCTTATAATGTGTTTCTTCTATTGCAGGTATTGAGTTTTCATCAGTATTACTGTTCTCTGCCGGCCTTTTTATCAGGTATATCAAAAGCACAGTCAAAAGAAGAACTGCTATGCAGCCGGCAGTTATCTTCATACTTCCCGAGATTACGCCTTTCTTCTTATATAATATACCTGTCCCATTCTTTAACGCTTCATCAAAGGCAGCGATCATTTCATCCATATCCGAAAACCTTTGTTCCGGGTCAAACATGGTAGCTTTTGTTATAAAAGACTTTATACTTTCCTTTTTATCGTCGGCCACAGCCACCTTTTCAAATATCTGATTAATAACTATGCCCGTGGAATAGACATCGCTTCTCACATCAGTCTGGTTAAACCCAAACTGCTCCGGAGCCGCATAGCCTCTGGTCCCGATCAGGACGGTATCCTGTTCCTTACCTTCTTTGCTATATTCTCTGGCCGCCTCAAGATCTATGAGCATCAACCTGTTTTCATTTGAGATAAGTATGTTCTCAGGTTTTATGTCCCTGTGAATGAGCGGAGGCGTCATGCTATGCAGATCTCTTATAGCTTCCATGAGCTTTTTTGAAAAAAGCTCAGCTTCCTCCATACTTAATCCTTTATCTATTTTCTTCTCCAGATCGGTTCCTTCCACATACTCTTCCACAAGTTCAGTATAACCGTCCGAGTATGTAATAGTATATAGCTTTGGTAAACAATCAAAGCCATAGCTTTTCACTCTCTTATAAAGTTCGGTCTTATCCTCACCCGGAATCTTTTTATATATGACCGGCTCACCGTCTTCATTGGACGCCAGGTAAACTTCCGACCTGCTGCCCTCCGATATCCGCGTGACAATGCTTACTTTCTCTTTCAATTATGTATCCCCAATCACACAGTTATTGTTTCCCAATACTCTTTCTTACCTTTAATAATCTCTTTCAACCGCAAATTTTTATCGAATATATCCTCCGAGAGATTATTAACCTCTAAAAGCCCTTTAACACACCACTCCGGATCTTGAGTATGGTATGTATAATAGAGTGTATTTATTTGACTGTAACTAAATGTTTTCATCAAAAATTTTGTTGAAACATCTCGCGTATACGAAATATACCTGTACATATACCCAATCCAAAATAAGGAACTCTTAGGATATTTTAACTTTCCATATTCAGAATCCGTAAACTGTTCTGTTATACTATCTATACCTTCTTCTACATCCAATGATAACGCCGCAGGATTATTTGTATCTAATTTTTTTAGCAGATTTGAATGGAAGAACCTTCTCATAAATATACCTGTAGAACACTTTAAGCCAAACGATCTTTCAAAGAGCTTTCCTTGATATTCAGCCAGTAACAATCCGTCGTGATCGAATTTTCTCATTTTAATAACTCCTCTATATACAAACCACTTTTAAACTCTCTTTTGGCCAGTTTCAATTTGGTATCTATCTCATAGCTTCGCTCATTCAATACCTTTTTGCATTCTTCCCGTTCCGGATTGCAAAGATAATATCTTTCTACCGGAATCAACGTATCCAACGCCTTATCGGTTTTAAATATGTATTGAAGCCCCAAATTTGATGCAGATAATGAATGAAGCGCAACATCTGCATTGATTTCACCTTCGGTAAACTGTGCCATAATATAAAACATCTTATTATCAGCTATCGGTGCTATTACCACATCTGACGTATCAACTTCTGAAACAATATCATCTACCATCTTACTAGAAGCATACTCTCCCAATGTACCACGATAATAACAAATAGCAATCATCCACTCCAAAGAACAGTCAAATCTTTTTATCATCAGATTATCAAGAGAATACCTAAAAGAATACACTGAAGATTTTTCGTTTTCACAGACAAATGCTAACGCTTGACTGTATGTTTCCCCCATGTAAAAACCTTTTCCAAAATCACATCTGTCTCTCGAGCCACTCGAAACAATCTCTGACAATCCCTTTTTCGAACCGTGAAACAGTACATTTTTGTATTTTTCCTTTATCAGTTCTTCTTTAACAGAATTTAATCTGTATTTGTTATCATATGCATATGAATACAGTTTTTCACAAACACTGTCCGTTGTTGTTCCTTTTTTCATTATCTCATCCAATGTAACTCTTGATATCTTTGTTTTCTCAGAAAGCTCAGCATTGTTTATTTTTTCTGCTTCCAAGATAAATTCTATATCCTCTTTTATTCTGTAATCACATTTTACACTAACCATACTCTGCTTCCCTCCTTTACTGATTCCATTATAGCACAAAAAACTTGTTTGTACAAGTTGTACAAACAAGTTTTTATTATTTGTCTTTTTCTCGTTTCAAACTTGTTTGTACAACTTGTACAAACAAGTTTGAGCACAATCAAAAACAAGATACTTCATTGATATATAAAATAATCGTGATAAAATACCGTATGTATTTAAAGTTGTAAATACCTTAAGGCTTTACAATGACCAGTTCAGAGCCAGAAACTTCTATAATCTGATCCTGTCCAAGGGCAGTGGCAAAGCTTCCGATTGTATAGGATGCGGGCAGTGCGAGGGCGTTTGTCCCCAGCATCTTCCTATCATTGACCTGCTTAAAGAGGCAGCTGATATGCTCGACAAATAAAAAAATAACATCCTCCGGACTTTATGATCTTATCAAAAAATGATATGCCGTTTGACAAAAAACGAGATGCGGGTATCAAAACTTCTTGACAACCATCCCATTTAACGATATAATTAATTTTCCTGCACCACAAAAAAAGTAATGGGGGTGATTGCTTTGAGTTATATCGAAGTAGAGGGTTTACGAAAAACATTCACAGTCAGGAAAAAACGGGAAAAAGGCAAATTATTCAGAGAAAAGGAGATCGTCGAAGCGTTGAAGGGGATCTCCTTTACTGTTGAAAAAGGGGAGCTTGTGGGTTATATCGGCCCGAACGGCGCCGGAAAGTCCACTACCGTTAAGATCCTTTCGGGGATACTTACTCCTGAGAGCGGAAAGGCATTGGTCGGCGGCAGAGTCCCATGGAAAGACAGAAAAGACTATGTTAAACACATAGGAGTTGTATTCGGACAGCGCAGCCAACTATGGTGGGACGTACCCATCATCGACAGCTTTTCACTGCTAAAGGATATATACAAGATCCCAGAAAAAGACTACAAGACCAGGCTGTCGGAGCTTACGGAAGCGCTTCAGCTGGAAAATCTGATGCGTACGCCGCTGAGGCTTCTCAGCTTAGGACAGAAAATGCGCGCCGAGCTGTGCGGATCGCTTCTCCACAGACCAGAACTGCTTTTCCTGGATGAGCCGACCATAGGGTTGGATGCGGTGAGTAAGCTGGCATTAAGAGATTTCCTCAAGTGGGAAAACAAGGAACACGGTACCACTATCATGCTGACTACGCATGATATGGAAGATATCGCAGCTCTTTGTTCAAGAGTAATGGTGCTTGGGCACGGCCAGAAACTGTTTGACGGTCACCTAAACGACCTGCTGGAAAAATTCGATACGGTACGTACGGTATCGGTAAAATATGATACCTCTACACCGACATTAAACCTTCCGGACGGAGTAAAGGCAGATCAAAAAGACGGAGAGATACACATCACATATTCCCCGTCGGAGCTCCCGACCGCAAACATGCTGTCCATTCTTCAAAATGCAGGTAACATCCGTGAAATGACATTGGAATCGGAAAACATCGATCATCTGATCGCAGCCATGTATAAGGAGATGGATCTATGAGAGCTTACTTTTCCGTGTTTCGAATGAGATTGAAAATGGAGCTGCAGTACAGAGGAGCCATGATAGGCGGCATCATCTGTCAGATGTTTTTCGGAATAGTCCTGGTGGCTTTATACCATGCACTGTATGAAAGCAAAGCTCAGGCAATGCCGATAGAACAGGTCTCCACCTACGTGTGGCTGCAGCAGGCATTTTTCCGTATGATGGTGGCTACCGATCCCGATCTAAACGATAAGATAAAGAACGGCAGCATTTCCTACGATATGGGCAGACCGGTCAATCTCTACTGGTTTTACTATATAAGAGTTGCCGCCCAAAAGCTGATGGGAAGCCTGATGCGCGGCATACCCATGATGATAGTGGCTTTCCTTTTACCTAAGGGCTGGGGAATGTCATTACCTACTTCCGTTTCCGGACTGTGTTCCGGACTTGTGGCACTTTTCCTCGGATTGCTATGTATGTGTGCCCTGGAAAATATCACAATGGCATTTACCATGCGGACTCTTGACCCTAGAGGTATGCAGAGCCTGTTAAACCTTCTGATGGTTACGTTATCAGGTAACCTGCTTCCTTTGACACTATTCCCCGACAGTTGGCAGAAAGTAATAACGATGCTGCCTTACGCCCAATTGCTCGATGCTCCGATCAGGCTGTATTCGGGAGAATACCCTGTAAGCGATATGCCGGTCGTACTTTTACGGCAGGCCGGATGGGCGGCGGTATTAATACTGCTAGGTATATGGATGTGGGAATCAAACAGAAAAAAGATGATCATACAGGGAGGGTGAGGGAGCATGCTGAATACATTTCATTTATATATCAGATCCATGGGAATGCTTCTCAGAAGCCACCTTCAATACCCTGCCTCGTTTATCATGCAGACCCTGGCACAGCTCGTTATGGAAGGCGGCGAAATGCTGGCGGTAATCTTAGTCATCGACCGTTTTGAAAACCTAAAGCAATGGAGCGGATCAAACCTATTCTTCTTCTTTGGACTGATGTCGGTATCATTTTATATAACCGAGTTTTTCGGAAGAGGCATAACCGGCAACTTCCCTTCGATGGTAAGAAACGGGCAGCTGGACACACTGCTCCTGCGCCCCCGCGGAGTACTGACACAGGTACTGTGCAGCGGTGTTGACCCGAGACGTATCACCTGTATAGCGGTAGGTGTTACTGCCATGATCATGGGCAGCAATATGTCGGATGTATCCTGGAGTTTTCTAAAAGTCCTGGCACTTATCGAGTCCGTACTTACGAGCTGCATGCTGATACTCGGGCTTTTCATGATAGAAGGAATATTCTGTATACACAGCGTTAAATCGGTGGAGTTGGTAAATGCTCTGACTTACGGCGGACGCAGTGCCTGCCAGTATCCGATAGACATATACCCTAGGCCGCTTAAGATCCTGTTTTCCGTAGTGGCTCCTTTCGCACTCACCATGCATGTGCCTGCGGCATACATCTTGGATAAACCGCTGTACGGCTGGCCCACCTGGACTGTATTTGTAACCCCTCTTTCCGGTGTGGCGGTACTGTTTATCATGTCAATGCTGTTTAACAGAGGAATAAAATTCTATAGATCTACAGGAAGTTAACATAAAAAGCCCCGATCGCTCGGGGCTTTTACTTATATATATTCTCTTTCTACATTAAGCAGCTTATATCCTGTCTTTTCTATGATGGCGCGGAGTCTTTCGTCCGATACCACATCATCCGTATAAAACTCGGATATACCGGTTGCATGTGATGTTTTCAGCTTCCTGACACTTAATGCTGACCTGATGGCGTCATTGATATGGCTTTCGCACATACCGCACATCATTCCGTCTATTTTTAAGGTTATGTGTTTTACCACTTCACGGTCTTCCACCGGTACGGTCCCTGTTTTATCCGATCCGAACGCTGCATTATGACAGCTTCCGGCCATACCGCAGCCGGAGCAGCTTCCGCCACATGAGCAGGAGGATTTACCGGACTTTTTATCTTTGATCATCTTATAGATTATAAGCCCTACTATTATAACCAGTACGGCCAAAACCGCTAATGTACCGGGATTCATATGATCGGTCCTCCTCTCTGATTTACTCTTTTATAATACTATCATTTGTCAATTTATATTTCAATATAAATCAATGTCATCCTGAACACTTTGAAGGATCTTAAAGATTCTTCGCTGCGCTCAGAATGACATTTTTTATTTTCAATCAGAGAACCGTCCCTCTGATTGATGTTCATTATTTTAAGCTGCTTTCTTGGCTTCGCCCTTATATTTTGCGGTTCTGATATTTGCCTCTTTGTAAGGTCTGAACAGCATGTAGAACATACCAACTATAGCTGCTACAGATACTATAACACCTATAACGTTTGCTTCACCGGTGAACAGTCCTCCGATATGCATGATGCAAAGTGCTACAAGATAAGCGAATCCACACTGATACAGAATAGCAAACCATGTCCACTTAGGGCTGTTCATCTCACGCTTGATAGCTCCGATAGCTGCGAAGCAGGGTGCGCAAAGAAGGTTAAATACCAGGAATGACATACCTGCTATACCGGTAAATGCTGCGCCGAGTGTATCATATAAGTTTCCTGCACCACCGTAAAGAACACCCATGGTACCAACGATATTTTCCTTTGCAATAAGTCCTGTGATCGAAGCAACGACTGCCTGCCAGTTGCCCCATCCGAGAGGTGAGAAGATCCATGAGATTGCATTACCGATCTTGGCCAATATGCTGACATCAATCTCATCCTCTTCAAGCATCCTGAAGCCATCCTCTGCCCAACCGAATCCGCTTAAGAACCAGATAACGATCTGTGAAATAAGGATAACTGTTCCGGCCTTCTTGATAAAGCTCCATCCACGCTCCCACATGCTTCTAAGCACGTTACCGAGTGTAGGCATATGGTATGCGGGAAGCTCCATAACGAAAGGAGCGGGCTCGCCCGAGAACATCTTTGTTTTCTTTAACATGATACCGGAAATGATGATCGCTGCAAGTCCGATAAAGTATGCGCCTGTTGATATCCATGCCGAGCCGCCGAATATAGCGCCTGCCACCATGGCGATGAAAGGAAGCTTGGCTCCGCAAGGGATAAATGTTGTAGTGATAATGGTCATCCTTCGGTCACGCTCATTTTCAATTGTACGTGATGCCATGATACCGGGGATACCACAGCCCGTTCCGATAAGGATCGGGATAAATGACTTTCCTGAAAGACCGAACTTTCTGAATACCCTGTCAAGTACGAACGCGATACGAGCCATGTATCCGCATGCTTCAACAAATGCAAGCAAGAAGAATAATACGAGCATCTGGGGAACGAATCCGAGTACCGCACCTACACCGGCGATGATACCGTCAAGGATAAGGCTCTTCAGCCAGTCTGCACAGCCGATCTTGTCAAGAAGACCTTCTACAAGTACAGGGACGCCGGGTACCCATACACCGTAGTTGGCCGGGTCAACACCGCCCTCGTACTTTTCGAACATCTCGATGGCACCGTCCACGTCCTCTAAGGTAGCTGTTTCTTCGGTCACCTCCAGGGTTTCTTCATCCTCCAGCTCGTAAGGGATTTCCATGGACTTATCTGAGTAATTAGCCATAATGGCGTTTAATTCGTTTACTGCAACTGCAGCATCAAACTCTTCGGCTTCAGTATCCATAGCTTCTTCAGCAGCCGAAATATCTATACCGTCTTCATCAGCTTTTGCAAGGAAGCCTGCAAGGATGGCGTCTGTATCACCATACTCTTCTTCTGCTTCCTCGGTAGCACTGCCGCCGATACCGAACAGATGCCAGCCATCACCGAACAAACCGTCATTAGCCCAGTCCGTAGCGCTTGCGCCGACTGTAACCATAGCCAGGTAGTAAATAGCAAACATAACGGCTGCAAATATGGGAAGGCCGAGCCATCTGTTGGTTACAACCTTATCTATCTTGTCGGACATTGTAAGTCCGCCTTTATTCTTTTTCTTGTATGAAGCCTTTAATATCTCACCGATATATACATATCTCTCATTTGTGATAATGGATTCGGCATCATCGTCAAGTTCTGTTTCTGCCGCTTTGATATCTGCTTCGATATGCTTTAAAGTCTCTGAAGGGATATTCAGCTGCTTTAATACTTTCTCATCTCTCTCGAATATCTTGATAGCGTACCAGCGCTGCTGATCCTCAGGCATACCATGAATGGCAGCTTCTTCAATATGAGCTATCGCATGCTCTACGGGACCCGAGAAGGTATGTTGGGGAATGGTCTTGCCGTTCTTGGCTGCATTAATGGCTTCTTCGGCTGCTTCCATGATGCCTTCGCCCTTAAGAGCTGATATCTCAACTATCTTGCAGCCAAGCTGCTTTGAGAGCTGCTTAGTATCGATCTTATCGCCGTTCTTCCTTACCACATCCATCATGTTAATGGCAAGAACTACGGGAATACCGAGTTCTACAAGCTGCGTGGTAAGATAAAGGTTACGCTCTAAGTTCGTACCGTCAATGATGTTAAGTATCGCATCGGGACGCTCACTAACCAGATAATTTCTGGCTACAACTTCTTCAAGTGTGTAAGGGGAAAGTGAATAAATACCGGGAAGGTCGGTAATGGTAACGCCGTCATGTTTTTTAAGCTTACCTTCCTTCTTCTCTACTGTAACTCCGGGCCAGTTTCCTACGAACTGGTTGGAGCCTGTAAGTGCATTGAACAGGGTTGTCTTACCGCTGTTCGGGTTGCCCGCAAGGGCGATTCTTAAATCCATGTTGTACTCCTTATATGTTGAATTAATTTGCTGTGTACATATATTATGTGATTCGGTTACTTTTGGCTAACATACATGCCAAATAAATGTTACCCGCAGGTAACTCATGCTGTAAATAAAGATCCTTCGCTTACGCTCAGGATGACAATTTGGGGATAAGCCAAAGTTTTTCTTTTATCCAAATAAATAACCGTCTGTGTTCAATAATACTACTTCTGTAATATTACACGCACTCTATCAGTTCGGCATCGGCTTTTCTAAGTGAAAGTTCATAGCCTCTGACGGTAATCTCAACAGGGTCACCTAACGGTGCAACCTTGCGGACATATATCTCCACTCCCTTGGTGATACCCATGTCCATGATCCTTTTCTTGATGGCACCTTCACCGTGAAGCTTTTTCACCTTGGCGGTGCCGCCGATCTCCACATCTCTCAGTGTTTTCATGCTTGTTTAATATCTCCTTTCAAACATATATCTTAGCTGCCATCTCTTTACTTATGGCAACGCGTGATTCCTTAACATTTACTATCAGGTTACCTCCTATGGAAGAAACCACGGTAGCACATCCTCCTGCCACAAAACCCAGATTCTCCAGATGCTGCTTAACTTCAGGACTTCCACCGACTTTTTTTATTATAGATTCCACTCCCGGATCCGCTAAATTCAAAGGCATCATTTTTACCTCCTTATGGTTAGCTTTTGCTTACTTCGTAAGGTATTATAGTTAGTCACAGATAACTTGTCAAGAGATTTTTTATATTTTTTTAAGATTTAAAAGATATTATTGACCTTTCCTCTTACATTTACTATAATTTATATGGCTGAACTTTTAAACATAGCTATTATAATAGGAAGCGATCAAACAAAAACGGAGGCGGATTATGATTTTATTAGAATCAGGCGAGATGTATCTCGAGACCATACTTGTACTTCAACAGAAAAACGAAAAGGTAAGATCCATAGATATCAGTGCGGAGATGCAGTTTTCAAAACCCAGCGTAAGCCGTGCGGTAAAGCTGTTAAAAACCAACGGATATATAAATGTGGACTCCAACGGCTATATCACATTCACCGATAAAGGGCGCGAGGTGGCCGAGGATATATACGACAGGCACAATGTGCTTACCAAGTGTCTGATCTCA
>Ga0310696_10001718_pt1 | contig 31077 bp, 23 predicted proteins | sample AusTroGonzalo_MG_4_FD_203885 | JGI IMG/M metagenome (GOLD analysis project Ga0310696, IMG submission 203885) | Bovine rumen microbial communities from tropical cattle in Woodstock, Queensland, Australia - Gonzalo_02 (v2) (version 2) | ecosystem: Host-associated > Mammals > Digestive system >... | reverse complement strand
ACCGTGCATGATGCGGTAAATACTATCGGTGTCGATATTGTAGGTGAACACCTTGAAGGTGTCGGCATGCATGAAGAGCGAGTCTTTCTGCGAGTAATCCACAGCCATAGCCTTCTCCGTACACATTGCATAGCCTGTTGAGTCGTTGTAGAAACCGTAGTCGCAGAAGAGCATGTTGCTATTGACGGAGTCCTGGAAGATGACATTTACGAAGGCTTCGCTGATGCCAGTACGACCATCATGCCAGAGACTGTCGCCGGTAATGGTGCGTCCACCATTGTCGAGACGGGAGCGTTCAAGCAGTTCGGCTGCCTCGGTCTGCGTGTTGTAATAGCCCTGTTCGGAGTAGATGTGGCTGCGCCCGCTGTTGATGTCCGATGGGCCTACGATATGGGCCAGATGAGTGGCAGTATTGTAATAGAGGGAATCGGTGGTCAGCTCGAACTTCTTGTCCACCATCTTCACGTCTTCGCTGAAGAAAGCGTCCTTCGTGTCGGTATGATACTCGCCGAGATAGCTGGTGAGCGTCGTAGTGTTGTCCACAAGACGTCCGCCTGTGTCATAGTATCCCTTGTTCTCTATGCGGTCAAAGAAGAGCTGGTCTGTGTAGAGGGTCGTAGTGCGGTTGCGTAGGACAACCTTTTGCTTCGGATTGAAATGGGCATATTCCTCTGGATTAAGTATCTTGGCCTCAATCACCTTGTCGTTGCCGTCGTAGAAGCCATAGTCGCTGGTGAGCGAGAGGGTATCGCCCTGCACCATGCGCACGTTGCCCCAAGCCTCGAAAGAATTGCTGGCCTCAAAGAAGTTGGCGCTGTCGCAGTAAAGGTTTGCTCCGTCATGCTCAAAGTGCACGTTGCCAGTAAGTACCTGTGCATTGTTGTTGCGCCATTTGTCGTAGCGCAGCTCGTCAGAGTGAATGAGATAGACGCGGTCTTTATCGCGCTTCGCGCTAACGGAGGATGCGTGCTCTGCGCTAATGAACGATGCGCGCTCTGCGCTAATGAACAATGAAAAAATAATAAAGAATAAACCCAGCGGTAGCAACTTTTGGTTCAATAGTCGGTTTATATATTTCCACATCCTGAGTTTATTCATTATTCATTTTTCATTATTTTAGGGTTTATTCATTCTTCATTATTCTTTAGGGCGCAGCCCGCTACCTGATCCACCCCTCATACTCAAACTGGCAGTCTTTATACTCGTCGCCAATACGGACGTAGGTGCTCTTAATCTTGTTGACCACCCAGTCGTGGAGCTTTTTCTCACGGCGTTTCTGCATGACCACCTCCTTCATCACTTGGAAGTCCTCGGTGACGGTAGCCTTGTGACCCTCCGTGCGGCTCTTCAGCTTTGCGATGACGCATACGGTCTTATCCCGGTTGTTAATCATGGAGAAAGGCTGTGAGATTTCTCCCACTTGGAGGGTGTCTACTGCTCTGGCCACTTCTGGCGGAAGGTCTTGCAGACGGAAGCGCGATGTCTGTCCGTTCTCCGTGAGGTTAGCCATGAGGCCTCGGTTATTGCGGGTGTCCTTGTCATCGGAGAAGAACGAAACGCCGTCCTCGAAGGTGAAACGGTCGCCGAGGAAGAATCCCTTCAGCATTTCGGGCATCTGCTCCTTTCGTATGGCGGCAGCAATAGTGTCAAGCCGCAGGATGGTGGCGTTGACAGCCGAATCGCTGACGACAGGCTTGCGCAGGATATGGCGCACCTTCACTTTGTCGCCACGCTTGTCGATGAGCTGGATGATGTGGAATCCGAATTCAGATTCCACGACCTTCGAGATGACCTTCGGGTCGTTAAGGTTGAAGGCTACGGCAGCAAAGGCTGGGTCAAGAATGGCCCGACCAGTATAGTCGAGTTCTCCCCCCTGACGTCTTGTGCCTGGGTCTTCGCTGTAGAGTCGGGCCAGCGTCTGGAAGGAAGTCTCACCACGATTGATACGGTCGGTATACTCTCGTAGCTCATCCTTGACACGGTTGATTTCCTGGATGGTAATCTTCGGTGTTTGGGTGATAATCTGCACCTCGACCTCGGTAGGCACGAAGGGAATACTGTCCTGGGGCACATCCTTGAAGTAGCGGCGCACCTCGGCGGGTGTCACCACAATGTCGCTGACCAGCTTCTGCTTCATCTTCTGGATGAGCATCTGGTCGCGGAGGTCATCGTGCATCGACTGTTTTATCTGCGTCAGACTTTGCTTCCGGTATTCCTCAAGCTTCTCGCGGGAGCCTATCTGCTCTATCATGTAGTTGATACGTGCATCGAGCTGTGCGGTAATATCGGCCTCGGTGACATCCTTGTCGATACTGTCTATGGCTGCCTGGTGAAGGAACAGTTTCTGCACGGCAATCTGTTCGGGAATGGCACAGTCGGGGTTGCCCGTCCATTTCACACCCTCCATAGCAGCCTGTATGCGTGTCACCTCAATGTCACTACGCAGGATTGCCTCGTCGCCGACTATCCATACCACCTCGTCGATGACCTGCGCCCCTGCGGGGCTAGAGAATAAAGAAAAAATAATAAATAATAAACCCGACAACCATCCTCTGTTGTCGTTATGGTTCTCACTTCTCATGATTCTCTTCGTTGTCAAGCGTTTATTATTTGTTATTTATTATTTGTTAATTGTTATTTAGGCTGAAAGCCGCACTAGTGTTGGTTTATCGTTTTGAGCACAGCTTCATCGACGGTCCAAGTGTAGCGACGGCGGAGGTCAGCGACCCAGGCCTTTTCAAGTTCCTCCTGAAGGTCAGCAACGACGAGACCACGCACGTCGGTGTAGTCCTCAGGTCCTTTCTTCAGGATTTTGCCGTAGACGGCATCGATGGGGTAGTCCTTGAGGTGCTTCACGATGGTGTCCTTCTTGAACACGATGCTGTCGATGAGGGCGTTGTCTCCCTGCTTGAAGATTCCCTTCTCCACACGGATACGGATAACGCTGTCGCCGTTAAAGGTAGTGCGGAGCTTCTCTGCCCACTGGTCGAAAGGCAGTCCCTTCACACAGTCGGCCACAGCCTTCACGTCGGCCTGTTCCTTCACGTGGTAGGCCATTCCCTTATAGCGCGGCTCGTCCCACTTGTAGTTGTTCTTGTGCTTCTTGAAGTACTGTGCCAGCGCGGCATCGTCCTTGGCAGCCTTGTCCCATACGAGGCGGTTGCTGATTTCATAGAGCAGCAGTCCGTCATGGTATTCCTGAATGAGGTACTTCAAGTCTTGGTCGTTAGCTGCGAGCTCGGCAGCCTTCTGCTCCATGAGCTGTGCCTTGGTGACAGTGGTGTCGGCAGCCAGCAAGGTTTTAACCTTGTCCTCGGCAATCTTGTCGCGCATGTTGCGGCGCTCAATGAACTGCAGGATATTGTCGTGGTGATATTCGTAGGGCTCCAGCATCTTGCGTGCTCTCATCTGGATGATGTGGTATCCGAAGGAGGTCTGCACCACAGGCGAGATGTCGCCGGAATCCTTCAGCAGGAAAGCGGCATCTTCGAATTCCTTCACCAGCTGACCGCGTTGCACGAAGGGCAGCTCACCGCCTTTGCTTGCCGTACCGGGGTCTTGCGAAACCTTCTGTGCAAGCTCGGAGAAGTCGGCACCATTCAGCAAAGCCTGATAGACGGAGTCAATGCGCACACGGGCAGCATCCCACTCTTCCTGAGGAGCCTGCTGCTTGGCAGAGATAAGGATATGAGCCGTCTTTATCAGACCGTCTGGGCCTATGCGCTCTACCGTCTCGTCGTAGATTTTGTGAGCCTCGGCCTCAATGTCATCGTCGGTAACGAGCATGGGAAGCACCTGCTGGTCGCGGTACTGGGCAAACTCGTCCTTATAAGATTGCAGCGTGTCATAGTGGGCATCGAGGGCAGCGAAGACCTTCAGCTTGTAATTAATAAAAAGGTCTACGTATTCCTGTACCGTCTTCTTGTCGATGACACCCTCAGAGTTGTTCTTGTTAAAGGAGTATTCAAATTCTGAACGAGGCACGGACTGACCATTCACGATCATAATGATTGGATCAGTGGCTGTCTGTGCGCTAACGGCGGTGCTCATAAGGCAAGCCGCAAAAAGTGTTTTCAGTTTCATCGGTATTATTCGTGTAATTCGTGTAATTCGTTGTTCAAATTAATCGTTGGGGCGAGAGTAATTCGGCGCTTCACTGGTGATGGTGATGTCATGCGGATGGCTCTCGTTCACGCCGGCGTTGGTGATACGGGTGAACTTGGCATCGTGAAGAGCCTTGATGTCCTTGGCTCCACAGTAGCCCATGCCGGAGCGCAGACCACCCGTGAGCTGATAGATGACCTCCTGCACGGTTCCCTTGTAAGGAACACGACCGGCGATGCCCTCGGGCACCAGCTTCTTCACCTCCTTGGTGTCGCCTTGGAAGTAGCGGTCTTTCGAGCCGTGCTTCTGCTCCATAGCCTCCAGCGAGCCCATGCCGCGATAGCTCTTGAACTTACGTCCGTTATAGATAATGGTGTCGCCAGGACTCTCCTCAGTACCAGCCACGAGTGAGCCAATCATCACGCTGTTGCCACCAGCAGCCAAAGCTTTCACGATGTCGCCTGAGTAGCGCAGTCCTCCGTCAGCGATAAGGGGTATGTCTGTGCCTTTCAATGCGTTATACACATCATAGACGGCGGAAAGCTGAGGCACGCCCACACCTGCCACGATACGTGTGGTGCAGATACTACCAGGACCTATGCCCACCTTCACGGCGTCGGCGCCGTTCTCAACGAGCAGCCTTGCAGCCTCTCCCGTAGCGATGTTACCCACCACGATGTCGATGTCCTTGAACGAGGCCTTCGCCTCGCGCAGCTTCTCCACCACACCCTTGGAATGTCCGTGGGCGGTGTCTATCACGATGGCATCGGCTCCTGCATTTACCAGCTCTTGCATACGCTCCAGCGTGTCAGTGGTAACACCTACGCCAGCAGCCACACGCAGCCGACCTTTCTCGTCCTTGCAGGCCATAGGCTTGTCCTTCGCCTTGGTGATGTCCTTGTAGGTGATGAGGCCGATGAGGTGGTTGTCCTTGTCCACAACGGGCAGCTTCTCAATCTTGTTCTCCTGCAGAATCTGTGAGGCAGCGAAGAGGTCGGTCTGCTGGTGTGTGGTGACGAGGTTCTCCTTCGACATGATATCATCGACAGGACGGTCAAGACGACGCTCGAAGCGCAGGTCACGGTTGGTGACGATGCCCACCAGATGATTGTCATCATCAACAACGGGAATACCTCCGATGTGGTACTCGGCCATAATGTCGAGGGCCTGGGCAACGGTACTACCTCGCGGAATGGTGATAGGGTCGTAAATCATGCCGTTCTCGGCACGCTTCACGATGGCCACCTGACGAGCCTGGTCGTCGATGGACATATTCTTGTGAATCACTCCGATGCCACCCTCACGCGCAATGGCAATAGCCATCTGGCTCTCGGTGACGGTGTCCATAGCGGCCGTCACGAACGGGATATTCAGCTCGATGTTGCGAGAAAACTTTGTACGCAACTCTACTGTCTTGGGGAGCACCTCAGAATAAGCGGGAATCAACAGGACGTCGTCAAAGGTCAGGCCGTCCATCACAATTTTGTCAGCAATAAAAGATGCCATAATCAATAAAATGCATTTTAAATTGCGTGCAAAATTACTCATTATTTTCTACTTCATAGTTCCTTTTCTGTATAATTTCAACAGAATTAATACGTTTTAACTGAATATTGTTTGTCGTTTTCTGAAAAGTAGTTAGTTTTGCAATCCCAACTTTTAAGCCCCTAACATTTATGAAACGACTGGCGAGTTTATTATTTATTATTTTTTCATTATTCTCTAGCCCCGCAGGGGCGCAGGAGCTTCAGGCGAAGATAAACATCAACACGCAGCAGGTATCGACGGTTGACAAATCGGTGTTTGAGAACCTTCAGACCACGATGGAGCAGTTTATCAACGAGAAGCAATGGACGGCCCTGCAGTTCCAGGAGAACGAGCGCATACAATGTACGTTCAACCTCACCGTGACGAAGTACGACCAGAGTGCCAACCGTTTCACCTGTACCGCCCTCATACAGGCCAACCGTCCTGTCTATAACTCGGCCTACACCACAACTATTTATAATAACCGCGACAAGAACTTCGACTTCGACTTCGTGCAGTTCGACCAGCTGAACTTCAACGAGGAGGTCATCGACAACCAGCTCGTGGCCCTCATCGCCTATTATGCCTTCCTCATCATCGGCTTCGACCTAGACACCTTCTCACCAATGGGCGGAACTGACGTACTACAGCGATGCATGCAGCTGACCAACAACGCTCAAGACCTGGACTTCGCAGGATGGAAGTCGTTCGACGACTCACGCAACCGCTTCGCCATCATCAACGACTATCTCGACGAAGCGATGAAACCCTTCCGCCAGTTGCAATATGACTACTACCGTACAGGACTTGATGAAATGGCGCAGAACGTAGAGCGTGGACGCACCAACGTCACCACCGCCCTAGAGAGCGGCCTGAAGGTTGCCCACGAGGAGAAACCCCTCAGCATGCTCCCCCAGATTTGGACAGACTACAAGAAGGAAGAGCTGGCCAGCATCTACAAAGGCAAGGGCACGCCGAAAGAAAAAGAAAAGGTCTACGACATCCTTTTCAGCATCAATGCCTCACAGAACAACACGTGGGAGCAAATCAAGAAATAGGTGCGGCAAATGACTTATAGAGAAAGCCGTTTTCTTTATCAGACAAAGCCGTTTTGTCTAATAGAGAAAGCCGTTTTCTCTACCAGAAAAAGCCGTTTTGTCTCATAGAGAAAGCCGTTACTTCAGTTCTTCAGTTACTTCAGTTAGCTTTTGGGGGGTATGCAATTCTGTATTCTTCATATATATATTATATAACTAATTAATTATTAAGTAGTTATAAGTAATAAAGGATAGAATTGATGAATAACAACCCCCTAAAACCTAACTGAAGAACTGAAGTAACTGAAGTAACAGACAGGTATTAGGGGATTGTCCTGAATTCGTAGCCCTGTTCCTTGAGCCAGGCGATACTTTGGGGGAGTGCGGTACGGAGCTTGTCGATGGACTTCAGGGAGTCGTGGAAGGTGATGATGGAGCCGTTGCGGGCATAGCGTCGCACGTTGTTGACGATGTCGTCGGCAGTCATCCACTTGGAGTAGTCGCGGGTAACAAGGTCCCACATGACTACCTTGTAGCGACGGGAGAGCACGGCGTAGAGGGCATGGCGCATCCATCCGTGGGGTGGACGGAAATAAGGGCTGTGGATGTAGGCGTTGGCCTTTTCCACGTTGTACATGTAGTGCTTGATGGAATGACGCAATCCCCCGATGTGGTTGTGCGTGTGGTTGCCCACCTGATGTCCATCGGCGACTATCTGCTCGTAGAGCTCAGGATGTTTGCGCACGTTGTCGCCCACCATGAAGAAGGTGGCTTTCACCTGGTAATCACGCAATGTCTGAAGGATGAAGGGCGTGGCCTCTGGGATTGGCCCGTCGTCGAACGTGAGGTAAACTGCATGTTCGCGACGGTCCATTCTCCAAAGGGCCCTTGGGTAGAGCCAGCGCAGGTATATTGCGGGCTGCTCGATGAACATAGATTAGTACTGTGGCATTCTTCCTCCCTTGGCCACGAATATCTGTGCCTGCTCCTCAAGTCGATCCTGGAACTTGTCGGCAAGTTCGCTGTCGAAGATGTCGGCGATGCTGATGAGGCGTTGCATGATGTAGAACATGTGGAGGTGGCAGCTGGATTCGCTGTTCTTGAACTGTGCACCTTGCAGGGAGTTGTAGAAGGTCATGTACTGGTCGGAGTTGTCCCACAAGGCTTGGAGCACCTCGCGGGCCTTCTCTTCGTTGCCGATGAGGGCGTAGGTCTGGGCCATCTCTATGCTGCTGCCCTGATAGTCGTGGGGAACGTTCTCGGCGGGGAGTTCCAGCTCGCAACGTTCCAGCACCTTGGCAGCCTTCACGCTGTCGCCTTCGGCAACGAGATTGGAGGCCAGCTTCACCATGAGTCGGCGGTGGGTATAGCACATACGCATGACGGTCTCGTCGAGATAGATGCCCGGCGTGTTGGCACCACCAAACTTGAAGCGGTCCATCACGTTGTAGTAGGTCTTCTCGGTGTCGAAGTTGGTCATACCGTCAACGACACGTCCGTCGATGTTGGTGGTGAAGGGTGTGATGCGGTTGGTGAGGCCCTCTTGAACGAAGTTGTCGCCGAGGTTCATGTAGTTCTCCTCACCCACGGTGTAGGCCACGTAGAGGGGACGCTCCCAGTTGGCGTGTGCCAGCATCTCGAGCATCATCAGCTTGCTCTTGTCGAGGGAGCCGAGGCCTGAGAGGGAAATGGCCATGCGGTCGGGGATGGAGTCGCCCTGCAGCTTCATGCCGCTGCGTAGTACGGCCTCCTTGTCGATGGTGACGTAGAGGGTATCGGTGGGGATGACATTCAGCGACTGGTCGAGGTCGTAGTATGGGTCGTTGATGATCTCAGGCATCTGGGCAAAGGCCAGCTCGATAGCCTTGCGCTGGCGTGTGCGGAGGTCGTTGTCACGCTTGTTACGCACCCACTGGTCGAGGACGTTCTGCAGCTCGTAGGTGTTCTCGCCGAAGAGTTCCTTCACCTCGGCAGGATACTGTTTGCGGAGCAGCTCGATGGCCTTCTTGATTTTGCTGTCGATACGAACATATTCATTCGTACCAGAGCAGTACTCCAGTCGGCTCCAGGTGATGGGCAGCGACGGTGAGTCGTAGGCAGGACGGAGCATCTGGTCGATGTACCAGTCGGTCTGCAGGTAGGAGAGGTTGCAGACGCGGGCATCGGTGCCTACACCCTCGGTGTCCTGGTTGTACCAGAGGGGGAAGGTGTCGTTATCGCCGTTAGTGAAGATGATGGGATAGCAAGGACGGGTGTTGCCATTACTGTCGGTAACTTCCGACTGGAGCGACATGAGGTAGTTCTGTCCGAAGTCACGGCAGGTGTATCGTCCAGAGCGGTCGTGGTCGTCCCACGTCTGGCTTCCCATCTGGATGGGGATGGCTATAGTTGCTATAGTGACTATAGATGCTATAGCTACCGACTGTTTCTTCATCAGGTTGTTGAGCCAGCTGATGATGGCAGCCACGCCCAGGCCACACCAGATGGCGTAGGCGTAGAATGAGCCAGCATAGGCATAGTCGCGCTCACGGGGCTGTTCAGGCGTCTGGTTCAGGTAGATGACGATGGCCAGTCCTGTCATGAAGAAGAGGAAGAAAACCACCCAGAACTGCTTGATGCCTTTCGGGTTGCGCATCATCACTTGCCAGAAGATGCCGATGAGACCGAGGATAAGCGGCAGGCAGTAGAACACGTTGTGGCCCTTGTTGTTCTTCAGCACATCAGGCAAGAGATTCTGGTCACCGAGGCGGGCGTTGTCGATGAAAGATATGCCCGTGAGCCAGTTGCCGTGCTCCACCTCGCCTTGACCCTGTATGTCGTTCTGACGTCCGGCAAAGTTCCAGAGGAAGTAGCGCCAGTACATCCAGTTGCATTGGTAGGAGAAGAACCAGCGGAGGTTCTCAAACTGGGTGGGAATCTTCACGGTCTTGCCGTCGCGGTAGTTGGAGGGTTTTTCGTTGCCCTCGACACCTCCCAGCCAGCTCTCATAGAACTGTATGTGGCGTGGGCTGTTGCTGTACATACGGGGGAAGAGCATGTTCTGGGCGTAGACGGGCTTGTCTTTCGTCGAGACGATAAAGTAGCTGTCCTTCTCGTTGGCACTATGCTTTTCACGACGCTGGTACATGGGAGCACCCTCGTCCATAGTCACACGGCCGCTGTTATCTACGAGATATTCCGAGTTGTAGGCCTGTCCCCAGACAAGTGGACGGTAGCCATACTGGTCGCGGCTCAGGTAGTTACCGAGCGTAAAGATGTCCTCGGGCGAATTCTGATCCATAGGAGGATTGGCCGACGAACGGATAACGATGATGGCGTATGACGAGTAGCCAATCATCAGCATCAGCATGCAGAGCAACGTGGTGTTCTTCAGGCGGGCAGGAATCAGCGGGCCGGTCTTTGTACGACGGAAGAGCACAGCGGCGATGATGGCCAGCACGACAATACCGGTGAAGAAAGCACTCCAGCCGAAGCCGTAGAAGGGAACTCCAAGCATGGCAAAGGCCAGCAGGAAAGCAATATTCTGACGCATCCAACTCTGCTTGGTAGGCTGGGCATGCTGCGTCTCGTAGATGGCCCAGATGACAAGTGCCACGAGCAGGATGAGGTAGATGTATACGCCTGTGTTGAAGGACATTCCAATCGTGTTTACGAAGAACAGCTCGAACCATCCACCCACGGTGATGATGCCTGGCACCACGCCGTAGAGCACGGCAGCCAGCAACACAATACTGACTATAAGGGCGACAATGCTGCCCTTGACGTTGGCATTGGGGAAACGTTTGTAGTACCACACGAGCACGATGGCTGGCAGGCACAACAGGTTCAGCAGGTGCACGCCGATGGAGAGGCCCGTCATATACATGATGAGCACCAACCAGCGGTCTGAATGAGGCTCGTCGGCGTGTTCCTCCCACTTCAGGATGAGCCAGAACACCACAGCGGTAAAGGCCGAGGAGTAGGCATAGACCTCTCCCTCGACGGCTGAGAACCAGAAGGTGTCGCTGAACGTGTAGATAAGGGCTCCCACAAGGCCGCTGCCCTCAATGGCGATGAGCTTCCAAAGCGGAAGATTATCCTTGACGTTGTCAATCAGCAGTCGCCTAGCCAAGTGCGTGATGCTCCAGAAGAGGAACAGGATACACGTGGCAGAGAGCAGGGCGCTCATCATGTTCACCATGTAGGCTACTGTGGAGGGCGAACTGGCAAACTGCGAGAAGAGGTTGGCCGTGAGCATGAAGAAAGGTGCGCCAGGCGGGTGACCAACTTCCAGGCGATAGCCAGTGGTGATAAACTCGGGACAGTCCCAGAAAGAAGCCGTAGGCTCAATGGTGGAGCAATAGACAAAGGCAGCCACAAAAAATGTAAGCCACCCGATGATGTTGTCCACCAGACGGAATTGTTTCATTATTTATAAGTTTATAGTTCTCTCTTTATCTTGCAAAAGCGTGTCAGAATTTCTTTCCGAAAGCAATGTTGATGAATGTCTTTGCCAGTATCTTCGTGTCGAACCACCAGGAGCGATGCTCCAAGTAGTAGAGGTCTAGTTCCAGGCGCCTCAACATCTTTTCCAGCGTATCGGTATAACCATTATAGAGTGTAGCGTAGGAGGTAACCCCAGGACGTATCTGGTATAGATAGGCGTATCGTGGGTCGCGCTCCATAATCTGGTCGATGTAGTATTTGCGCTCCGGGCGCGGACCTATAAAGGCCATATCACCCTTCATAACGTTCCATAACTGTGGCAGTTCGTCGAGATGGTGGACACGCAGGTACCTGCCAATCTTCGTCATACGGTCATCCTTCTCATGCTGGTAGAGTGCAGGGCCTTTTGCCTCAGCATCGACGCGCATGGAGCGGAACTTGTAGATATAGAATGGACGACCAAAGCGACCTATGCGTTCTTGTTTGAAGATGGCTGGGCCGCCGTCTTCACGCCTGACCAGATAGTAGCAGATGAGGAAAAGCGGAGAAAAGACTACCAAGCAGATAATCGCAACGAAAAAGTCGTTAATCCGCTTGACGCTTCTCTCAATCTCGCTCATGCCGTCGAGCACATATCCGTTTTCAAGCTTCGTCATAGTATTCGCTTTCTAGAATAACGGACATTTAAGGAATTTTATTATAATGGCACAGATATTTTATTTCTATACACAAATTATTCGATAATTCCAGCCTCTTTCCACTTGACGATGAGCTGGTCAACATCGGTGCGTGCACTGGCCTCGTCAATCTCGTACTCTTCGAGCAGTAGGCTGACAAGCCGGTCGGCGTCGAATTCCTGTTCCTGAATGTTCCTCCAGAGATAGGCCGCACTCTCGTTCATGCTGATGATACGGCTGAAGTCGATGTTCTCTATGCCGTCAGCCACGATGATGTTCTCGTTGCAGACGTTGCGCAGTTTGAATCCTTTCTTAGCTTTCATTTTCGTTTTATTTTGTTTAATAATCTTTGTGGAATGTGCGGGTGAAATGCGAAGAGCAGATACCGCCGTATGGGAAGTAGGCGCATCCACCACCAGGAGTAAATACGCCATTTCCAGCCTTTTACGCTATCTGGCTCATTTCTTCCTTTTCGATAAAATGCAATAGCAAAGGCCTTGATGTCTTGGATGCGGCAGCTCTCTGTTCCCAGGTTACCGTCGCCCCGTAGGGTCACTCTGTCTCCCTTAATCTTAACGATGCGGTGTAGCACGAAGTGTCCTTTGCTGATTTCGGCCAGTACGGCATCGCCTACGCGGGGAGCCTCCTTGACAGCTGCGAGAATAGCCTTGTCGCGACCATCCTCCAGGAAGGGGCGCATGCTTCGTCCTCGCAGGGGCAGCGTCACGGTGTGGCCTTCGTTGAGTATCTGCACCACCTGGGGCAGAAACACTTCGTTGGCCATCATACGGGTCTCACAGTCCATCTCTTCGCGTTTAACGTTTATTGTTTAACGTTTATTGGTTATTGTCCAACGTTTATTGCTTAACGTTTATTGGTTATTGGTTATTGGTTATTGTTTATTGGTTACTGCCGCATGACACACCCGCGCCGCCTCTTCGTCGGGTAGGCAGTAGAGTGTATAGATGGGTGTGGTGGCAATGATTCGGGTGATGCTATTGCAGAGATTGTCGTAGATAGTGGTGTCCCACTTCATGCTTGAACAAGCCGGGAGCAACGTAGCAAAGGCCTCAACGGTGGCCAGCCTTTTAATGCTGTTCTGTGGTGCCCTTGCAATCTGCACGACGGCTCCTAGTGGTGCCATGATGTTGCGGTAGCAAGGTGTCTTTCCGCTCCAAGGTGAGCCATAGACGAATGGGACGGTCGGGGATTCCAGATTTCCTGGAACGGAATGTTGGATTCGGATGATGGGGTTGTCGTCGTTCATCAGCTGCGCATCCTCGATGTGCTTCATCCATAATGACGAGTGCGTGCTCTTACCCGTTCCGCTCTGGGCAATGAAAGGATAGGCACGCCCCTGATGGAGTATGCACGAGGCATGTATGAGCATGGTGCCAAAGAATGAGCCTGCAAAGGCATAGACAAGCATCAGCGCGTCGTTAAGCCCAAAGGAGCGCATCACCCAGTTGCCATTCAACGCACAACGGCATTGCGAGAAGTCACGGTTACAGATGAGCAGGCAGCAGTCGCCACCGCCGATGTCACGGATGATGTACTGGTAGCCGCCGTCGGGCAGCTGATAGACGAGGGTGTCGCCGTTGCCGGTGTCGAACTTCCTCACCAACGACCTCTTTTTCTCAGGCCTGAGCGTGTCGTCGACGTAGAGGGTAAAAAGAAGATTCTCTGGCTCGTCGTCGATACGAAAGGGTGCGAACGACGGCAGCAGAGAAATAGAATTCACACCACTTTCGGCAAAAGTGATGCATACATTATGCCCCCCGAAGCAGAAGTAGTGTTTATTATCCACGCGGTGGCCTCCTTTCTCCATCGGCGGGCTTGCCAGGCTTTGCAGGCAGGTCTTTCTTCGATTTCTTGTCTTTCTTCGGCTTCTTGTCTTTCTTCGAAGCATTTGCCGCAGCCTTCTGCTCCTCCTCTGCCTGTTGCCGTTGCTCAACGGTAGCGCTCATATTGACGGATTTGAAGCGGAAGTCCTTCTGCTCTATGTGGCGCACGTCATAGCTGCGTCCTTTCTTCGGGGGTGTGGTGTAGATGCGCATCATGCGGGCATACTTTTTCTCCAGCTTCTTGCGCTTCTTGTCATAGATGACTATGCAGGTGCGCTGGGGCATGAGCAACTGTGAGGAAAGGTATTCACGTAGCTGATAGGAGTACTCCTCACGCCCCATCAGGAAACGTTTCTTTTCTATCCACGCGCTGTCAACCTCCTCGATGGGCGTGAAGTGAACGATGGTATCGGTAAACGATGCCGCCATGCCGAAGATATAAATCTTCTGCACCTGGTTGTTTTTCTTTGCCTCCGCTCCGCTAACGCAGAGCAGCAAAGCCAGAATTGTTATTATAGTATGTTTCGCGTACATTATCATTTAAAAGTAATTCACCCAAGATAAGCCTTTAGGCTTTTGTTGCGACTGTTGTCCCGCAGCCGTTTTATTGCTTTTTCCCTTATCTGTCTGACACGTTCACGTGTCAGGCCGAACTTTGCGCCAATCTCCTCGAGTGTCAGCTCCTGCGTGCCCAACCCATAGTAGGCTTCTATGATGCTGCGTTCACGGTGGTTAAGCATCTTTAGTGCCGACCTAATCTCCTCTCGTAAAGATTCTCTCACAAGCTCACGGTCGGCCGATGGCGAGTTGTCGTTCACCATTACGTCAAGCAGGGAGTTGTCTTCTCCCTCGGCAAAGGGCGCATCTACCGACACGTGACGTCCGCTGGCGTTCATGGCCACATCAACCTTGTCTACAGGCAGGTCGAGTCGCTCGGAAATCTCTTCTGCCGACGGCCGGCGCTCGTTCTCTTGCTCAAACTTGCTCAGCACGCGTGCAATCTTGTTCACCGACCCCACCTGGTTTAGTGGTAGCCTCACGATGCGGCTCTGTTCGGCAATGGCCTGAAGGATGCTCTGACGAATCCACCACACGGCATAGCTGATGAACTTGAAGCCACGGGTCTCGTCAAACTTCTCCGCAGCCTTTATCAGGCCCACGTTGCCCTCGTTGATGAGGTCGGGCAACGACAGACCTTGGTTTTGATATTGCTTTGCCACAGACACGACGAAACGAAGATTTGCCCGTGTCAGCCGCTCCAGAGCACGTTGGTCGCCTTTGCGAATGCGCTGGGCAAGCTCCACCTCCTCATCGATGCTGATGAGTTCTTCATGGCCTATCTCTTGTAAATATTTATCGAGTGACTCACTCTCCCGATTAGTTATTGACTTTGTGATTTTCAGCTGCCTCATAGCATGGTATCAGTAAAAGATTTTCTTTTAAAGCGTGCAAATGTAGTAATAAAATTCAAATTACAAACATCATACACCATTATTTTATGTCCACTTGCTTTTTTTTAACATTTCATCCGTTAAAAAACAACTACTCAGTTCACCACCTGGCCCTGCCCCGAGCGAAACGGGAAATAACTTTTTTCATCCCTCCGCTCCAGATTCGCCTGAAAATAGTTCCTTTGCAACGGCAAGTAAGTAGACTATAGAGTGAATGGACTTCCGAGTACAATACTTAGTTTGGTTCCGCATGCCCGTAGAGTGATAATTGGTCGTTGGAGACCTTATAGGAGAGTACGCAGTTAGTTATTGACATTTCACTTTACACAACGAGTGTGAGCCTTCTATTCTTCTCAGACAGGTCAAAGCATAATTGCTCTCCTCGATGCCGCCACTCCTTGTGGAATGACGGGGCTAAGATAAGCATTTTACTTGAAAGATGCAACATTGTGAGCTGATTTTTTATTATGTGGGCAAAATTAATGTGAAAAAGGCGTTTACGCAAGTCCTTTTCTGTCCTTTTCGAGGAAGAAAGAGAAAGAAAAAGCGGAAATTATTTGGTTGTTTCGTCGGAAACCTTTACTATTGCAGGAAAATACGGAGTCGTACTCCTGATTTTACAGGAAAATACGGAGTTATCCTCCATAAATTACAAAGAAGAAATGATTGAAAGATTCTTGCAAGTAACTGATGCACAAGAGGAAAGCGTATTTCTTTTTGGCGCACGCCAGACGGGAAAGACGACTTTGCTTCTTCAGCTCTTCCCCAACAGCCGTTTCTATGATTTATTAGAAACAGACGTGTATGAGCGTCTGCGTCGCAACCCGTCGTTGTTAAGACAGGAACTGGCAACAGCGACAGAAGGGGAGATTGTCATTATCGACGAGATTCAGCTGGTACCCGAACTGCTCAATGAGGTTCACTGGCTCATCACCCGCCAAGGCTAGCATTTCATCCTGAGCGGCTCGAGTACAAGGAAGCTGAAACGCAAGGGTGTGAACACGCTTGGCGGGCGTGCCGTGAGGAATGTGCTCTATCCGTTGGTAAGTGCGGAGATTCCCGACTTTGACCTTATCAAGGCGATTAATCGCGGTACTCTGCCTACTCATTATCTGGCCACGAGCGAAAGGCAGCTGATGAAGCGCCTGCAGGCATACGTGTCGGTATATCTGAAAGAGGAAATCGCAGCCGAGGCATTGGTGCGCAAGCTGTCGTCGTTTAACAGGTTTATGGAGGTAGCTGCGCTTACTGACGGTGAGATGGTGAACTATAACGACATTGCGCAGGACTGCGGAATAGATGCAAAAACGGTCAAGGAATATTTCTCTATTTTGGAAGAAACACTTATAGGCTATATGGTTCCGGCGTTCACACGGACGGTGAAGCGTCGTCTGAACCAGGCCCCCCGTTTTTATTATTTCGATGTGTCGCTGCCAAATTATCTTTTGCACCGTCACCAAATGCAGCCGGGGGGAGATGATTTCGGTCATGCCTTTGAGCATCTGATGATTCAGGAAATCATGGCCTATCTGGGCTATCATGATTTGGACAATGCCCTTTCTTTCTGGCACACCTATTCGGGCTATGAAGTCGATGCCGTATTAGGCGATGGCAAGGTTGCCATAGAGTTCAAGTCGTGCAACGAGGTGCAATCGAAACATCTGCGGGGGCTGAAAGCATTTAAGGAGGAGCATCCAGATGCAAGGCTGATTGTCGTGTCGCTCGACCCGGCACCACGTCTGTTCCATGATGTGGAAGTGATGCCAGCCAACTATTTCTTACAAAAACTATGGGAGGGAGCTGTTTATGCATGATGGCCAGAAGAAACACGAGCATACTGTACCCTTTCATCGCCATTGCCGTTGTTTCTATAATTGCCCATGGCTATCACATCCACATAAAAGTCTCTGAGTAAGGATTCCCACGGTGGGAACAGAACATTCCCACGGTGGGAATAAAGTGTTCCCACGGTGGGAATAGAACGTTCCCACCGTGGGAATCCTGAATCATGCCGGTTACGAATTATTTCTTCAGCCAGCGGTCGAGCCAGTTGAAGTAGGTGCGCTGCCAGAGGATGCCGTTCTGAGGTTTGAGCACCCAGTGGTTCTCGTCGGGGAAGACGAGGAACTGGGCCTCGATGCCCTTCATGCGGGCGGCGTTGAAGGCCGACATGCCCTGGGTGTAGTTGATACGGTAGTCCTTCTCGCCGTGGATGCAGAGGATGGGGGTGTCCCAATTCTCCACCATCTTGTGGGGCGAGTCGTGATAGGTCTTCTTGGCGTTGGGCATTTGCGGGCGGTGCCAGTAGGCCTCGTCGTACTCCCAGTTGGAGAACCAGTTTTCCTCGGTCTCGGTGTACATAGAGGCGAGGTTGAAGGCTCCGTCGTGGGCGATGAAGCACTTGAAGCGCTTCTCATGGATGCCAGCAAGATAGTAAACGGAGAAGCCGCCGAAGCTGGCGCCGACGGCACCGAGGCGGTCGCGGTCTACATAGTCGAGGCTGTCGGCAGCGAAGTCGATGGCGGCGAGGTAGTCGCTCATGCACTGGCCAGTCCAGTCGCCAGAGATTTGCTCTTTCCACTCCTGTCCGAAGCCGGGCAAACCATGACGGTTAGGAGCAACGATGACATAGCCATGAGCGGCCATAATCTGGAAGTTCCAACGATAGCTCCAGAACTGCGAGACAGGACTCTGCGGGCCACCCTCGCAGAAGAGCAGCGTCGGATATTTCTTGCCTTTCTCGTAGTTGGAGGGCAGCATCACCCAGACAAGTTCCTTCTTGCCGTCGGAGGTTGGCACCCAGTACTGTTCCATCTTGCCGAGGGAGAGCTGGTCGAGGATGTGGTCGTTCTCATGGGTCATCTGCCATCTCTCGGCATTGGCCTTGTACACCTTGTCCTTGGGAGCGTCCTTCCGCAAGGCGAACTTTCCTGAAGGCAGCAAGTAATAGATGTCTGTAGGATGACTAAGACTCTGGCACGTAGCCAGCATGACGTTGCCCTTGTTTGCCATCTGCAGCGATGTCCAGTCGTGCCATCCTTCTGTCATTTGGATGATGTGGCCGCTGTTCAAGACGGAGTAGATGTTGCAGCAGCCTTCCCAGACGCTGAGGAAATAGAAACGGGGAGAAGACCAGATTGCCTTCTCGTTCAGTTTCTTGTTTTGTTTCCCCTGGTATGGTGCCCAGCAGAAGGCATCCACGTCGCTCTTCCAGTCTATGTAGCTCTTCTCGCCAGTGGCCAGGTCGTAGATGCAGAGGCGGTTGAGGTCGGACTCATAGCCGTCGCGCTCCATCGAGAGCCAGGCAATCTGCTTGCCGTCGGGCGAGAACTGCGGGTTCTGGTCGTAGCCCACATTATTTTTCAAGTTCTCAGGGGCGTTGACGGGCTGCACCTTCAAAGTCGTAGTGGGGTCGTTCTTCGGAGCCACGTAGTCAGCAGGCTTGCAGAGGTTTCGGGTGGTCTTGGTCTCCACGTCGTAGAGGAAGATGTCGGAGTCGGTAGAGATGCTGTACTCCAGACCGGTCTTCTTACGGCAAGTGTAGGCAATCTGCTTTGAATCGGGACTCCAGTCGAGCTGCTCGATGCCGCCGAAAGGCTCCATGGGGCATTCGTAGGGCTCGCCTTCGAGGATGTCCTTTTCATTGACCATTGACCATTGACCATTGACTGTTTCCACTTCAGCCACGAAGGGATGCTGGATGGACTCCACGTAGTGGTCCCAGTGGCGGAACATGGCATCGGTGACAAGACGGCCGGTGGCCTTGGGCAGGTCGTCGGGGTTCTTCTTGATGACCTCGTAGAAGGGGATGGACTTGAGGATGATGACCTTCTTGCCGTCGGGGGAGAACTTGAAGCCCTCTACCCCACCCTCAGTCTTCGATAGCTGCTGGCGTTCGGTGCCGTCGGCCTTCATGGCCCAAATCTCACCGCCGGTGATGAAGGCGATGCGACCATCAGGAAGCCATGCGGGGTCGGTCTCGTTCTTGGAGCTCGTCGTAAGCAACTGTTGGCCACTGCCTTCGCTGTCGCAGTTCATGACATAGAGCACCTGATGGCTCTTGTTGTGCTTCACGCTGTAGTAGCCCACCTGATAGACGACTTTCTGACCGTCGGGCGAGGCAGCATAGCCGCCGATGCGACCCATGGCCCAGAGCGCCTCGGGAGTCATCAGACCGCCGCTGACCTTGATGTTCTGTTTACCGATGTTCACGTTCTCTTCTGCTTTTGTTGTACTAGTCATGCCCAGAAGAAGGCACGATGCAATGAGGATAATAGTCTTTTTCATCATAACAAAGGATTATTTCGGGTGCAAAATTACACATTTTATTTTATTTGCTTGCGTATTTCTCAAAGATTTGCTAATTTTGCAGCATAATTCACATATTTTGCAATTTTGAATGAAGGAATTTGTTATTTCCGAGGCTAAGACTGAGACTGCGGTGCTGGTGGGACTCATCACGCCAAACCAGGACGAGGCCAAGACAAAAGAATATCTCGACGAATTGGAGTTCCTGGCCACGACTGCCGGTGCTCGTACCGTGAGGCGCTTCACACAACGAGTGGGCGGTCCTAGTAGCGTCACCTATATTGGTAGCGGAAAGCTACAGGAGATAAAGGAGTACATCAAGCAGCAGGAGGATGCCGACGAGGAAATAGGCATGGTCATCTTTGATGACGAGCTGACGGCCAAGCAGATTCGTAACATAGAGCACGAGCTGAAGGTGAAGATACTGGATCGCACGAGCCTCATCCTGGATATCTTCGCCATGCGAGCCCAGACGGCAGAGGCAAAGGCACAAGTAGAACTGGCCCAGCACCGCTACATGCTGCCCCGACTGCAAAGGCTTTGGACTCACCTGGAACGTCAGGGCGGTGGCTCTGGTGGCGGTGGCGGCAAGGGCACCGTAGGACTTCGTGGTCCTGGTGAGACGCAGCTGGAGATGGACCGCCGAATCATCCTACACCGTATTACCCTGCTCAAACAGCGGCTGGCAGAGATTGACCAACAGAAGACCACCCAGAGGAAAAACCGTGGAAGGCTCATCCGAGTGGCACTCGTGGGATATACCAACGTGGGGAAGTCGACGATGATGAACCTACTCTCGAAGAGCGAGGTCTTTGCCGAGAACAAGCTCTTTGCCACGCTCGACACCACCGTACGAAAAGTGACCATCGACAACCTGCCTTTCTTGCTGGCCGACACCGTGGGCTTCATCCGCAAACTACCCTCAGACCTCGTGGAGTCGTTCAAGAGCACCCTCGACGAGGTGCGCGAAGCCGACCTGCTAGTGCATGTGGTAGACATCTCCCACCCCGGCTTCGAGGAACAGATAAAAGTTGTGGAGCAGACGCTGGCCGAGCTGGGATGCCAGGAGACGCCGTCGATGGTGGTGTTCAACAAGGTGGATGCCTATCATTGGACTCCCCAGGACGAGGACGACCTGACGGAGCCTACCCGTGAGAACATTTCACTCGACGACCTGAAGCGAACATGGATGGCACGACTCAACGGCGACTGCCTCTTCATCTCGGCAAAGCAGAAGCAGAACGTCGACGAGCTGCGGCGTGTGCTCTACCAGAGGGTGAGGGAGCTGCATGTGCAGAAATACCCGTATAACGACTTCCTCTACAATATCGAAGATTAGTACTCCGATGGATGTTCCGAAACACGAATAACTTAAAACCTAAACAATATGAAACTTACAAACCTAAACAAACATTTCGCAGCTGTGCTCATCGCCCTCCTGCCTATCGGCTCTGCAATGGCCGCTAACACCAAGACCAGTGTGGTAAAGGTGACGACTGAAGTTTCCCTTACCGACGACGTGGACTACATCATCACCGATGCCACACCCTTCAGCGATAATGGCGTGGTGGACATCAAGAACACCGACCACGCCGTGCTCATCCTCAGCAACGTGAAGCCTTCGGCAGCCATCAAGCTGCTGGCCACACGAGTGAAAGTGAACGGTGAAAAGGCCGTGAACAACACCAACTGCCAGGTGAAGCTCTACAACCTCGGAAGTATCATCATGCCCTACGCCAAGGACATCAAGCCCCTCACCGTCTACTCTGAGCAGAACTTCCAGGGAGAATCATGTAACGATTTCGGACTGGAGAACAGCGGCGGCTACATGAACACCCTGACCACCGAGAAGCTGAACAACCGCATACGCTCGTTCAAGCTGAAGCGTGGTTACATGGTCACCTTTGCCAACCGTGCCAGCGGTCGTGGCTACAGCCGTTGCTTCATCGCCGCCGATGCCGATTTGGAAGTTGCTACCCTGCCTGGCATACTGGATAACAGCATTTCGTCGTACCGTGTGTTCAAATGGTACGACGCAGGAAAGAAGCAGCTGGCTAACGATTTGACCGCCACGACGTTGGCCGCCCTCAACGTACAGAGCAGCTACACCTGGAGTGAGGGACACGACATGGCCCCCGACTATGAATGTGTGCCCAACCACATCTATGAGGACTACCCATCATCGTCTGCCATTGGAAGGGCCACATGGTCACCCCACACAAAGAACAACAACGAACCACGCAATTCGTCCGACGACCACCCACAAGACCTTAACACCATCCTTAACAACTGGGAGAACATGATGCGCACTGGTATGCGTCTCTGCTCACCCGCCTCATGGGACGGCAGCGACTATTGGAACGCCACCGGTTTCCTCGCCGACTTCATGGACAGCATCGATGCCCGTGGCTGGCGATGCGACATCATCGACCTGCATTGCTATTGGCCAGAGGGTAACTTCGGCAACATCGCCAACTGGGCAAACAAATACAAGCGTCCCGTATGGATTTCAGAGTGGTGCTGGGGAGCATCATGGGGCAGCAACAACAGCAGCAAAGGAGCCTTTGCCGATGGCGTGACCGAGAACCAGGTGCGCGACGTCTTGGAGCGCATCTGTACTGGTCTGAACAACGCCGACTACGTGGAGCGCTACTACTACTGGAACGGTGAACGCGACCCGTCACGTCTTTATAAGAACGGAAAGCTCACACCAGCAGGAGAAATGTACGCAAACCTCGATGGTGGCCTGGCCTACAACGGCAAGTATAACTATGCTCCGAAGGTGCCCGCCCAGGGAGACCCCAGCAACCTCGTCGTAGATTTCGACAAGAACTCCCACACGGCAACCCTCACCTGGTATGACCCCAACGGCGAGATGAACGTCAGCGTAAGCGTTGAAAAGCGCAAGTCATCATCAGACTTCTGGGAAGAACTTGCCAAGACCACTATGAGGGAGACCCCAGAAAAATGCACCTATGCCGACGGCGAAGCCACCAACGGATGCCAGTATCGCATACACGTGGTCGATGCCAACCACAAGGACCGCTACTCGAACATCATAACGGCAGCAAGCGCAGACCTTGGAGCCGGTGACTCCGTAGAGTTGGATGGTGTGACGAAATACATCGGAGGCAACATCTTCACCAACGGAAACTTCGACATGGGAAGCTACGGATGGACCAACGGCACGGGCAACGCACTTGGTCAGCCCTGGTTCCAGGTGGTGCCAGTAGGCGGTTATGACGGTGGAACCTATCTGCAGACCTACGGCAATGGAATAGAAAATTCTGAGTCGGCCATCAAGACAGCCTTCGACGTGAAGCCCTCCACCGACTACTATTTCTCCACTTCTGCCTGCAACACTTCGGGAACGTTCTCCCAGCTTTGTTTCACCACCGACGGTACTACCAGAGCCAGTACCATCAAAAGCATACAGAACACATCCAGCAACTGGGCTACTGTTTTTGAGTCGTTCAACTCTGGCGATTATTCGAAGGTGCTTCTGTCGTGCCGAATGATGGGTTCAAAGACACAGTTCGACAACCTGCTCCTCGCCCAGCTGTTCGATACCGAGGAGGAAGCCATCGCCGACGGCGTGGAGAAAGCACGACTGAAAGCCGAAGCCTTCAAGGGCTACAACACCCTCTATCCTGACCTCAACTCTTACTTAGACGAAGTGTTAACGACCACTACCGCTACTGACCAAACCGCCTTGTTCGCATTAGAACGTGCCGTATCACAGGCCATACAGGCTTATAACATCATGCCGAAGCTGAACAAGCTTACAGAGCAAGCGACCGCTTTGGAGGTCTTGAAGCTCAATGGTAGTGACGAACTCAAGAGTGTTATTGAGACCTTTGGAAATGGGAATCCAGAATTCATCATCAATCACTATGCCGCCCTCCAGGCCGCCATCGACGAATACCTGCCTATGACGACTGCCGCCACACAACCCCAGCAACCTAAGTTTGCCAATGCTACGGGATGGACCACAAAGTGCGGAACCTACACCGGCGGCGACCAGCGCACCAACAGCAAGGACGGCGTGACCTTCTGGAACGCCTGGTGGAGCGGCATCAATGCCTCAGAAGGTACTGCCAAGACCATGGAGGTGAAGCAGGACGTGAAAGGACTTACTCACGGACTTTATGTACTGGAGTGCAAAAGTACCACCGAGCACTACTGTCTCAGCGACCAGCACGGATATATCTCTAACGGCAATGAGACATCCGTCACGCCCGCCCTTACCGCCGACTACTTCGACCTGCCCACCGTCACTACTGCCGACCGCTGGCAGACACTCTCTACCCTGCCCATTTACGTTGGCGAGGACGAAACCGTCACCATTGGCTTCGTAGGTTCCAAGCAGGGAGCCGTGGACAATGCCTGGCACGAGATAGGAAACACCAAGAGCACAGGCGACAAGCGCGAAGGATGGTGGTGCGCCACCGACTTCGTCCTCAAGCACATTCCACTCTACAAGACCACCGTGGAGCCAAACCAATGGAACGTCATCTGTCTCCCTTACGCCGTGACCTCTAACGACGATGTGACCATGTATCAGATTGTGGGCATCACCAGCGACTACACTCAGCTATGCGTAGAAACCATAGACAATGCCAAGGCCGGTGTGCCTTTCATCTACCGTTCTGCTACTGGCAATGCCATTTTCTACGAGAGTGGGAATGTCGTCACCATGGCCACCGATGGCAACGGCAATCTGCGTGGAAACCTTAAAAACAGGAATAACTACACGCCCCGTGTGTATGAGAACTATTATTACCTGGAGAATGAAGAGTGGCTCAAGTGTACCATGCCATTCGCCGAGAGGCCCTATATGGGCAGCTACACCGGTGTGATACGCCCCTTTAACGACAGCAACAGCCAGCCCGTGACTATCTATAAAGGCTGGAAGGGACTCACCATGCCCATCAACGGTGTCACCGAAGAGGAAAAAGAGTACAACGATTCGGTTGCCAAGGTTATCGTCGAAGGCAAGATGGGCGATGTCAATGGTGATAGTGTCGTCGACGTGGCCGACATTTCAAGTATCATTTCCTACATGGCTGGCGATTCCACCATTCCCGAGGAGAGTGCCGATGTCAATGGTGATGGTTTTGTAGATGTGGCCGACATCGCCTCCGTAATAACCATTATGGCTGAAGGTGAATAGTCTTAACTGATAGCCGACCAGTTGATATTAGTCTTGTGGAGTTGCTTCAGGCGGCTCCACAAGATTTCGTATTTCTGGGAGGTGCAAGTAGGGTCTTCATCGACAATGCGCTGGGCCTCGTCACGGGCCATCTGAACCAGCTGACCGTCACGGGCAATGTCGGCAATCTTCAGGTCGAAGGCCATGCCGCTCTGCTGTGTTCCCTCCAGGTCACCGGGGCCGCGCAACTTCAGGTCTGCCTCAGCAATGCGGAAGCCGTCGTTCGTCTCGCACATGATGTCAATCCGCTTACGTGTCACCTCAGATAGCTTATAGTTCGTAACCAAGATACAGAAGCTCTGGTCGGCGCCACGCCCTACCCTACCCCGCAACTGGTGAAGCTGCGACAGTCCAAAACGCTGGGCATCAATGATGACCATGACCGAGGCATTGGGCACATTCACACCCACCTCAATCACCGTCGTGGCCACCAGTATCTGAGTCTCACCGCGAACGAAACGTTGCATCTCCTCTTCTTTGTCCTTCGGTTTCATGCGACCGTGAACCTTGCTCAGATGGAACTCAGGAAACACCTGCCGCAGCATCTCGAAGCCCTGCTCCAGGTTCTTCAAGTCCATCTTCTCGCTCTCCTCTATCAGGGGGTAGACGATGTACACCTGCCGTCCTTGGTTTATCTGTCGCCGTATGCCATCGTAGAGCGATGCCATGCGGCTTTCAAAGACATGAGTGGTCTGTATGGGTTTGCGTCCAGGTGGCAGCTCGTCAATGACGCTCACATCAAGGTCGCCATAGAGTGTCATGGCCAATGTACGGGGAATAGGCGTAGCGGTCATCACGAGAACGTGAGGGAGTGAAGGGGGAGTGAAAGACTTCCCCCACAGCTTCGCCCTCTGTGCCACACCGAAACGATGCTGCTCGTCGATGACCACCATTCCCAGCTGACGGAACTGAACGGTGTCTTCGATGATGGCGTGCGTGCCCACGAGTATCTGCACGCAGCCGTCGAGCAGACCGTCCAGAATCTCCTGCCGCTTCTTCCCCTTCACCATTCCCGTGAGCAGTTCCACCCGCACGTCCATGCCCTGCAGCAGTTCGGCAATGGTGGCGAGGTGTTGCTCGGCCAGTATCTCCGTGGGAGCCATCATGCAAGCTTGGAAGCCATTGTCGATGGCTATCAGCATCGCCATGAGCGCCACAAGCGTCTTGCCGCTACCCACGTCGCCCTGCAACAGGCGGTTCATCTGCCGCCCTGAGGCCATGTCGCGGCGTATCTCGTGCATCACCCGCTTCTGCGCCCCAGTGAGGTTGAAGGGCAGGTGGTCGTAGTAGAACGTGTTGAACACCTCACCGATGCGGTTGAACACGAAGCCACGGTACTTGCGTCGCTGGTCGCTGGCATACCTTAATATATTAAGTTGTACGTAAAACAGCTCCTCAAACTTCAGCCTCACGCGTGCCCGTTCCAGCTCCTTTGCATCCTGCGGGTAGTGGATGGTTCGTAGGGCCTTGTCGCGGTTCATCAGGTGCAAGCGCGACGTGATGAAGTCTGGAATGGTCTCAGGCAACGGTTCCTTCAGCTTCTCCAGCAGGTTGCGCACCAGCTTTTCCACGCCCCTCGACGTGAGGCTGTACTTCTTCATCTTCTCCGTCGTGTTGTAATAGGGACGCATCGTCAGATGAGAAATGACAGATGACAAATTAGAAATATGATTACTTTCAGGAGCTTGAAGGTTATCATATTTATCATTTATCATTTCTGATTTCTCCTCTATTTCCGGATGCTGCACCTGAATCCTGTTATTGAACACCGACGGGCGGCCAAAGACGAGGTAGTCCTGTCCAATCCTGTAGTGCTCCTTGGCATACCTGCCACCATTGAACCACACCAAGTCCATGATACCCGTACCATCGCTGAAATGACCCACCACGCGCTCCTTACGAGGTCCCATGTCGAAGGTCTCGAAGCTCAGTATGTGCCCCACCACCTGCACGAAAGGCATCTCTCCCGTAAGCTCGCTGACCTTGTAAATCTTCGAGCGGTCAACGTACTTATAGGGATAGTACTCCAGCAGGTCGCCGAAGGTCTCAATGTCCAGTTCGCTGCTCAGCAGTTTCTTTCGATTGGGCCCTACGCCCGTCAAGTACATGATGTCCTGTGAGAGGATGTCCATATTCGTTACACACCTACCCAGCCGAATCTTCGAACTATCTCACGAAGCAGATTGCGATCGCCAATAGGAATGGTGATTGCAACAGTCTCTTTCTCCTTGCTCTCACTTGTTGCACTAGCAGACTCAAGTTCATACTGCGTTTGTGCAGACAACAGAATTTTTGCTGGCAAGCCGATGGTCGACTCAATCTTTACGGCCAAGTCTGTAGTAAGCGCGCGCTTGCCGTTCAGCACCTCACTCAGATGCGAAGCCTGAATGCCAACCATCTTGGCGTAATCCTTCTGACTGATTCCGCGTTCCTCCAGTTCTGGTTTAATCATCATACCAGGGTGCACTGCCATGAAGGGTGCAGGATTCTCATTTTTTGTTGCCATAATGCGTATCATCTAAACTTAAAACTGTTATACTTATTCCACCGTCAAATTCTCTAAAAATGATGCGCTCCACCATTCCATTAATCACCCTGATGGAACTCATTCCATTAGTTCCTGCCAGTTGTTCGTAATGAAGGAACGAGATTGCTCGCAGGTCGTTTGCCACGTCAACCAGTCGCATGTAGTTATATGCGGTTACGAGTGCCTTCATGAACTTCGCATTACGGGTGTACTTCTTGTATTTGCTGTTACGCCCCGTAGTAATCAGTTCTTCTAAATCCGTGTCCTCAAAGACTATTATCATCTTAATATCCTCATTTTGCTTGCAAATATAAGGTATAATTCCCAAAAACGGGAATAATCCCTTGGATAATTATCTCTTTTTAACTTATGGTATCTTCCTTCTGCCATCTTACACCATTCAGTCCCATCCAACTGCCGAAGACACCTCCAATTATTGTAGCACTTTTCTTTGGCAGTGTGAGAAATAATTCGTAACTTTTCCGCCGAACGCGAATTGACATGAATTAAACACTAATAATCAATAATGACTATGAAGAAAGTACTATCCTTTTTCATTCTGATGCTACTGCCGATGGTGGCGGGGACAGAGAGAGTGGAGGTTGATACGTCCGAAAGAAGATAATATAGAAATAATCCCGCGATTCTTTTGTGAGTCGTGGGATTATTTTTTGAATGCAATATGCAATATTGCAATATAGCGCTTAGGGTTGCAGCTTGCGGTACTTCCCCTTGTCCGCGCCCTGACGTATCTTCTGCGCCAGGCCATCGTCGCAGAGATGCTTCAGGCGGCTACAGACGCTGCCAATACTTTCGTAGCCATATTCACGCTTCACGTCGTCTGAGGTGAAGGGATTGGGCAGACGGCGGTAGGCTAAGAGTGTGCGTTGCTGGTGGTGTACGTTAGAGGCTTCGATGGCCTGACGGTCGTCATACAGTTTCTCACCCGTAGCGAGGAAGAAATGCTGCTGGAAAGCAAACTGGGCGTCACACAGTGCCAGCACCAGTTCGCGGTCAATCTTATCAGTCTTGAAGTCTGGGCCGCACACCATTCTCCCGCCGTCCTCTACCATTTTGTCCCAATGTCGGACAATAATGAAGCTTAAGGCCAGGCTAGCTGCAATCCAGCAGGGGCGCTTCACCAAGTCCTCGAGTGGCTTACTGCCCTCTTCCTTCGCGTCTATCATGCGGCGTTCCGTCCAGGCATGAAGGGCATCGCTGAGGTCTTTGCAGGGTATCTCGCCCTTGGTCGAGTCAAGGCGGTAACTCCATTCCACTAACTCCTGCTCACGTTGACGGTCTTCCTCAGTATAGGCACGGTTCTCGCGCATCTCAAAGTTCGTGTCGCCCATAGGCACACAGGCCAGACGCTGCAACAGTCCACGGGCAAAGTTCGACGTAGTGTTCTGCTTGTTCAGCGCATCCTCGGTGCCAGTATAAACACCATTGAAATGTACGTCGTACTCACCTACCATCGAGCTGCTGGTCTTCAAGAACGACCCTGCAGGCTCATTATGCAGACTCTTCAGAAAAAGCGCCTCAATGTTCATGTAGCCCTTCTTCTGTTGTGCCAAGAGGTCATCGAGCTCACTGTTGAACTGGCTTACATGGAGCGGCCACTCCTCGCCGTCAATCATCTCCTTGGCATTGAATTCAGCTTCCCTTATAGCAGCGGCACTGGCCTCTGATGGCAGACAACGCAGGATGCCCTTGGGTCTTGGTGCTTTGTTCTTCTCGCCACCCGACTTCTGATCTCGTTCCTCATTCCATCGGTTCAGAGCCTCCACCTGTGCGGCATCGGCTTTCTTCACAGGTTCCATCATCAGCCGGTAAAGGAACACGGCGATGTGCTTACCGCTACCTGACCGTCCAATGAGTTCCACGATGCTATTGAGGCGGCACTTCTGCGATGGCTCTGCCCAGAAGCGATACCACATACGGGTCATGAGCGTCATGCCGAAACCACCTCCGACGAACACTGCCGCTGCAAAGTGGCGACGCTTCAGACGGTAGCAAAGCAGACGCATCAGCACAAAGTACTTGAAAAGACGCTCCAAGCGCACGCCAATGCGTTCCAGCATGTTGCTGATGTCGTCGATGGCAGCAGCATCCTGTCCCAGGGCCTTGCTGCGTTCCTCACGAAGTAGCACGCTGTAGTCACGCCCTGTCACCGTCTTGATGGCACGGCGCATCTCCTTCGACGGCTGCGGGTCGTAGAGGTTCTCGGCCTCGCGCTTCTCCATGCGCTTCTTCGCGGCAGTGAGAATACGGTCTATCTCGGCCATGCCGCGCTCCGTGACAATGTCCTGCACCCACTGGCACGACAGCAGCAGTTTCCGCACGCGCTCCATGTCGCCGTCATAAAGGATAATGGCGTCGGTGGCCACCTTCAGCGCAAACTTGTGGCGTGAGCCTTCGGGAGCACCGTTAGGCAGCATCGTGTTTACGAAGTCCATTACCGAATAGCCGAACACGTCAAGTGTCAGCTCACGGTTGTTCTGCAGCACCTGCCGTGCCAGCTCCTTGGCCGTCTCGTTGTCAGAAGGGTCTGTCCCTACGTTGGGGGTTAACGATTCGCCACTGTTCTCAGCCGCCGCATTGCCAGGCAACACGTGTTCGGGATTCAGGGCACCACTGTTCTCATTGCGATAGTCATCACCATACAGGCGATTAACATCATTAATAGTATTATTTGACATAATAAATTAAAAAATTAAAGGGTTAAATATGAAAAAGATTTTCTTCGTCAATAAAGATAATATCCTGTAAACGAGGACAATACGAAAGTCTGTCAGCGTTCACACATGAGTTGTCTGTGACATGCTTACCCGTCGTCCCTATGACATCGAGCATACCAAGTTCTTTTGCCTGAAGGTACTGATTATCTGCTATTCGCCCTGCCTCTGGAATCCATTCTGATACCAGTCGCAGACCGAAGCCCGACGACGTGACGTGTGCCAGGCGCACTTTCCACGGAAAGCCCTTTGCGCGGGTACGTTCATAGAGTTCCTGCGGAGGGAAAGGCAGGTGGTCGTAGTCGCTCATAAACAATCCTGAGAGGCTGAGGATGTTGTCCTGTTTGCGTCGGCGGTACATCATGGGATGTCCGTCTTTGTCCAGCCTGGGGTTGCCGTTCTTGTCTGTACGCGGCACCAGTGCGAACTCGCTGACGGCAAATACAAAGTCGGGAAGACCGTTCTTCAGCGTCTGCACCCACTGTAGCAGCTTTACCGCCGTAGTCAGCTGTGCAAACTTCTCCCCAGCCTTGGGGCGGCTCTGCTGCATGATGCACCACTTCTGGAAGTCTACCATCTGCGTGAAGCGGTCAAGGGGTAGCCCCTCCCTGACAGCCTTCTCCACGGCCTGACGTGTACCAATCTTCCAATCTACCACACCACTGCGCACCTGTGTGCTGAACACCGAGGCCGTGCATGGTTCGCACGAACCCCAGTATTGATTTTCCTGCCAAACAAATCTGTACGGTTCCATAGTCATTTTACATTATTAACCCAAAAAGGTCTTTAGAAACAAATCTGAATAATTTGAAGACTCCGAGCTTGCTCGCCTGAGCACCTATGGAGCGCAAGAATTTCATCCACAAATTAAAATGAATAATTATAATTTACTCAACTTTCGCAAGTATGAAAAACGACCACAGATTTCACAGATCAAACAGATTACAGCGGCTATCGCCGCGATAATTTGGGATTTCACAGATTCCATGTTGCTTCATAATTGCGGCGTTAGCCGCTGTAATCCAATAATTAATCTGTGAAATAGCATAAACAACGCGCAGCCAAAATCTGTGAAATCTGCGAAATCTGTGGTGAAATATAACTTCAGAAACTTTAATTGATAATATCGGCCAAATGATACCGATGTTGTCGCTCAAATGATACCGATGTTTTCACTCCAAATGATACCACTTATATCACCCCAAATGATACCGCAATATCGTTGCAAAT
>Ga0310696_10001717_pt1 | contig 31084 bp, 15 predicted proteins | sample AusTroGonzalo_MG_4_FD_203885 | JGI IMG/M metagenome (GOLD analysis project Ga0310696, IMG submission 203885) | Bovine rumen microbial communities from tropical cattle in Woodstock, Queensland, Australia - Gonzalo_02 (v2) (version 2) | ecosystem: Host-associated > Mammals > Digestive system >... | reverse complement strand
GTCGAAGTTGTCGATAAGCACATCGGGAAGGATGGCACGAAGCAGAATTGTATGATCCATGCTGCAAAGGTACAACTTTATTCTTGATTAATCACCCTGCCAACCGGGAAAATCCGCTGACCCGTGTTTTGTTTTGACTCTACACCCAGGGCGTTGCCCTGGGCTGTTGATTTTTTGGCCTTTTAGGCCAATCTTTCGGGGCTTGCGAACCTTGAATCCGAAAGATGCCACCACGAAAGCCCGAAGGGCTGACAAGACTACAGGCAGGGGTGATAACCCCTGCTAACGGTTCGCAATGGTACACCAACCCCGAGGGGGTGACAGAGCCGTTCGACCCGTTCTGCCGCACCTTCGGCGCTCGTATAACTGGATGCCTCTGAACCGGGGGTTGCACCCCCGGCTGTGGTCTTTCCAGCCCTTCGGGCTTCCGAGGTGGAATTGCTGATAATCATTAACTATTTCTCACATGAATTGCCATGAGTGTCATTGCTTTTTTCACACGAATGACCATGAATTGAATCATAAATTTATCATAAATTCCGTTTATTGCAGTCCCTGGGTTTAATTCATGGATAATTTGTGGGTCAATTCATGGTCATTCGTGTGAAAAGGAGGGAAGCCTGAAATATCCGTTTATTGATTACCCGCAATCGTACCACCAACGGCCTGAAAGGCCAATAGTGATTAGCTCAGAACGGCCTGAAAGGCCAACAAGATAATAGCCCAGGGCAACGCCCTGGGTTTTTGCGATAATAAAACATCTCCGCCCTGCAAGGGCAAAAGCATTGATAATGAAGATGCTTTTGCCCTTGCAGGGCGGGTGTTTGGTATTGCCTCTACACCCAGGGCGTTGCCCTGGGCGAAGAGGGCCTTTAGAGGATTGCCCTTGGGCCATCCGTGCCCGATGAGGGGAGCCGTAACTCCTACGGCGACGGAGGGCCTGTTTTTGTTGCCCCTCCGGGGCGTCTTGACCCAGAACCGGATGATGGCCGGTGCTGCCCGCCTTCCTTACTGCGCCATGAAGCTGGTGGTGGTGCCGGTGCTGCCCCTCCGGGGCGTCTTACTGCGCCGTGAAGCTGGTGGTGCTGGTGGTGCCGGTGGCCGAGCTGCCGAGGTAGAGGCCGTGCCAGGCCGTCGTGGCATCGGTGGGAGCCGTGGTGGAGTACTTGATGGTGTAGGTCGAACCCTTGACCATTCCCGTGGCCGTGATGAGGCTCAGGGAGCTGCTGATGCTGGCGGGGAAGCTGTAGGTCACCAGGTTCTTGCCGCTGCTGTCTGCCAAGGTGTAATAGCGGCTGGCCGTGTAGCTGATACTGGAGGTGAGGAGGGCGTAGCCCTGCTTGGCGTTTGAGATGGAGCTACTGCTGCTGCCGCCCCAGCCGCCACCGCCGCCCTGGCTGCCGCCTGCGCTGATAGCGACACCCGTGCCGGTGATTTGAATGTACGAGTTGTTGTCGCAGTCCAATCCTTCTTCCGGGCTTCCTTTGGTGGTGTAGGCCATGACGGCTCCGTTGCCGATGGTGATGGCACCTGTGCGCCCGGCGTTGCTGTCGACGGCATCGTTGCCGTTGCTGTAGCAGACGGTGACTCCGCCGTTGAAGTAAATGTTGCCGCTGCTGTTGATGCAGTCGTCGTAGCAGAAGAAATAATGCTTGCCGCCCTCGATGTAGATGGCCGTCTTGGATTCCAGCCCTTCGGCACCGTCGGTGGAGGTGTAGACTTCGGTCTCGCCGCCGTAGATGGTCACATTGCCCTGTACCTTGATGCCCTTGGCACTGGAGCCGCCACTGGACTGTCCCGGTCCGCCCCATCCGCCTCCGCTGTTGCCGCCGAGGCTGCTGCCTGTGGTCTTCACGTAGAGCGTCGGTCCGCTGCCGTCGTTCTTACCTTGGGTGTAGGTGCCTGCGCTCTTGATACCCTTGCCGCCGGAGCCGCTCATGGTGATGGTGATGGTGCCTGCGTTGAGGGCAATGGACTGGTCGGCCTTCAACCCCTTGCTGGTGTAGCTGTCATTTGTGCCGCTCTGCCCGGCTCCCGTACCCGTGATGGTCAGCGTGCCGCCGTTTGTCGCGATATTGTCGGCCGACACGCCACGGCTGGCAGCTCCCGAGGCCGTGATTTGTAGCTGGCCGTCGTTCAGCGTGAAGTCGTCGCACTTGATACCCGAGCTGTAGGAAGCGTCGTTGTTGATGACCTGCATGGCGCCGCTGGGTTTCAGGGTGACGGTGCCGCCGTCGATGCTGACGTTCTTCTTCGACTTGATACTCTTGCTCATGGCACCGCTGTTGGCCACGGTGACGGTGCCTGCACCGATGACGATATCCTTGTCTGCCTTCAGGCCGATGGCGTTGTAGGCCGTGCCGTTATCCTCGCTCACATCGCTGGTGCCGCCATAGGTGTTGGTGACGTTGGAGAGCGAGTAGGTGCGGGTGGTGCCGCTCGTCGTGTAGCTGTTGCTGATGCTGTAGTAGACGTCCGTGCCCGAGGTGGGGGCTGCGAAGGTGGCCGACTTAATCGCATAGGTCGTTCCGCGGCTGTTGTAGTCGTCGCCCTTCAGGTAGTACGACACGCTGGTGTCGGCGTCCTTGAAGTCGTAGTAGTAGAAGGTCAGGGTAGAGTAGCCGCTGCTCTTCGTGACCGTGTTGGTCAAGGCTGCAATCCGGGTTCCGTTGCTGCTGTAGAGCACGGGGTTCTTCCACGCGCTGCCTCCGCCGCCGGGACCGCCAGGGCCACCGCCTCCCTGTGTGGGCAGGCTGATATAGACTTTGTAGGACGCTGCGGGCTCGTCGGAGTTCCCGCTGCCCGTTGTCTCTGCCGTGCCGCCCTTGCCGTTGGCCTTGACGTCGATGACGGTGGTTGCCGTGGCCTCGTTGATGGTCAGGGTGCCTTCGGCACTGATACCCTTGCCGCCCTCGGCGGTGTTGGTGATGTTGATGGTGCCGCCCGTGATGGCGATGTCGCCGTCGCTCTTCAGGCAGGTCGGGTAGCTGATGTCATCCCCGTCCACTTCAATGCCGCCCGTCTGCGTCACGGTGATGGTGCCGCCCTGCACCAGGAGGTCGCCGTCGGCCTTCACGCCCTTGGCCGCATTGGCCGAGACGGTGATATCCAGCGTACCGCCTTCGAGGGTGAAGGCTCCCGTGTCCTCGGCGTCGCGGTCGGCTTCCACCTCCTCTTCGTAGGAGACTTGGATGCCGTCGGAGCCTACGCCCTTTATGGTCAGGGCGCCGCTCTCCATCGCAAAGTACTGGTTGCAGTTCACGCCGTCCTTCACGGCGGCGAGCACGTTGATGGTGCAGTTCTTCACCGTCACGTATTCCTTGCTCCAGATGCCGTGGGCCGTCTTGCCGTAGACGTTCAGCGTGCCCTTGCCTTTGAACTCGGTGTGTCCTTTCGAGACGAAGGCCGCCTTCTGCGAGCCGCCCGTGCCGTCGGTCAGGGTGTTCACGGTGCCACTCTTCACGCTCACTTCGATGCGCTTGCCGTCCTGGATGTTGATGGCGGCGCCGCTGGGGTTCGTCAGCTCCAGTCCACGCAGCTCCACCGTTGCCTTGTAGCTTCCTTCGAGGGTGAAGGAGCCGTCGGTGCTGCTGCCCGCGAGGCTGTAGGTGATTTCGCCACAGGTGTCTTCGCCGACCTCCGCGCTCTGCATGAGGCTTACGTGGGCGCCGCTGACCGTCGGGGTGATGTAGCGGGCAATGTTTCCGGCCACCTTCACGGCAGCAGTTGTGCCGTCGTAGGTGACGCTGACCAGATTATCTTCCACCTCGGCCTGATCGACGTACATGCGGGTGACGTCGCTGAGGGGGTACACCTTATTTAATATACAAACGCTGGTGCCTTCGGCGTACACCATCTGTCCGGCCTGAGCGGCAGGAATCTGATAGGTGACGCTGCCCACTTCCACGTTCAGCGTCTGGGCCACGACGGCCACGGTGGCCGCGATGGCGAGCAGGAAAGAGACGAGCCGCTTCATTTCACAAGGATTTTAGAGGTGGAACCATCGGCCTTGCGCACCACGTAGACGCCCTTGCGCAAGGGGCCGTTGACCGGACGGCCCGACATATCGTAGGCACTCACTTCGGAATCGCCTCCCTTTCGCACGCTCTCCACGCCGTCCACGATGCCCGTATTGCTCTCGGAGAACTGCATGGTGGCCAGGTCGGCGAGGTCGAAGGTGGCTTGGCCGTTGGCATTCTTGGCCACCAGCTTGCCGTCCTCGAAGGTCATTTCCAACTGCTCTACAGCCAGTGCCGTTTGCTGACCGTTGCTGGTGGTCAGAACCAGGAAGGGGAAGGTCACGTCGTCGGCTTGCACCTGGAGGGCAACCATCAGCAGGGCGAGGCCGGCGAACCTTTTTACGCTTGTTTTCATATACTTTGTTGTCTTGAATGAGGCCGCAAAGGTACGCATAAAGTCCCACAGACACCTCCCCTCCCCCTCTTTTTTCAACGAAACGGCACAATTCACGAACGAAACGAATGGAAAAGAATACCCTAAAGACAAAAAAGAATCCTAATTATTAGGCTGATACCACAAACTTTTCTTACCTTTGCCGCGTGCTTTTCCTTGAAAAAGGAATTTGCACGACATTTTATTTGCTCAATCGCTTCACGAACTACCACCTCGGAAAATGATTGAAGAGCATTTAAAAACAACAATCATGGAGTTCGCACATAGAGTGCGGATTTCCTCATAGATTGTTGTGGGCTGTGGTAGGCCTGTGAAGCGTATGACGGAAGTCTGCGCTTTTCTTTTTGTCCATAAGTTTGTGCAGGTTCCCTTCATTGAAATTGACTAACACATTAAAAAATTAAAAGCAAATAAAATGAAACATCTATTGTTCTTATTGTTGTTCCTGTGTTCGACTAGTGTGTTTGCACAGGATGTAATTGTCAAGAAGGACGGTTCGACCGCACTTTGCCGTGTTGTGGAACTGACAGAATCGGAAATCATTTACAAGAAATGGTCAGACCTGAATGGTTCAAACTATGTGATGGAACGGTCTGTAGCCTCAACCATTAATTATGAGAATGGGAAAAAGATTAACCTTTCAGAAACTACGAATCTCTATCAACCTGGAAATCAAAACGACGGAATACAGCGGTATAATGATAAGGCTTTATTAGGCTTAGATGCGGACTATCAACGAGGGCTAATGAAGGTCAAAAAATTGAAAAGAACTGCATGGATAGGAGGCATATCTTTGTTTGCTGCAGGAGCAATATTGTGTGCTGTTTATCCTTCGACAAATGAACCGAAATCTACATGGAAGGGCGGAGGATATGTTGATGAAAACAATTATAAAACAGAATGCCTTATAGTAGGAGTTGCCTTGGCTGGTACCGGGGCTATTTGGACAACAGCGTTTCTCATAGCTGCTAATAATCAGCAGAAGAAGTTAGATAACTTTATAACAAATGCTCCATTGTTGAATCATGAATTTGACTTCAACAATGGTAAAACTCTGATGACGAGTATTGACGTGCTCAAATATAATTATACTCAGCAACCAACCCTCGGTATAGGCTTACGTTACAATTTCTAAACTACACGGATATCATGAATAAGAATATTTTTTTGATGGTTTTGGCTGCTACTGCTATATTGATTAGCTCTTGTGGAAGCACACGTTCTGGTGCTGGTGGCATGGATACAGGCATGGGGGTTGATGCTATTGGGCGGAGTATTAATGACTACGATTTAGTACCTGTGGGCGATCGTATTACTTACACGATAGACATTTCCACACCAGAGGGAAAACAAAAACTATATAAGTTGACTCTAGCTGAAGCTAAACGATTGGCTGAAACCGAAGCCACGCGCAAGTATAATTGTGACCGTCTTATCGATCCCCGTTTCGATTATCTAAATAATGGCAAACGTATTCTTCGTATCACCGTTGATGGCCGTCCTGCTAACTATCGGGTTCGGAATAATCAATATGATTCAAGAACCCGACAGGAAATAGATATTAACGTAAGACACTAGTTTACCTTAATTAACAAGGAATGTTATGAAACAGAGTATTATTCTTGGAATTATCATTTCCATGACAATTGGTATTAACGGTCTGTTCGCCCAGGAAGCGGGATGGTATCGCCTCACTAAACATTGTGGCGAAGATGGGAAATACATTTTACCTCCAAAGAACTGGGAGATTTATAAAAATCTTTTTGAAAATGGTCATGGAAATATGACGATGTTTCATTATCGGATAGACGACACCTATAGTGTGTTCGATAATGAAGTAAGGTTTACATGCTGGTATGACACCGTATCTACAATTTGTACGAATTTGAATCTTTTGCCTAAGAGCATTGTTGAAGCAGGGTGGGGTGTTTATGAGCCTACTGAGAATGATTTTAAGATTCGTTGGTTCAATAACCAACCTCAATATAAAATTTTCCCGCAGAACACATGGGTTACAGAAGTGTTGACCAAAGTGAAGCCTTCAGCAACAGTAGAAGCAATAGATGAATTGCTCAGTGTAGACTTTGAAGAAAAAGATACAACCAGTTTATTGGGAAAATGGGAATGTACAGGTTTGGTCGTTGATGGCACAATCGTAAAGCCTAATGTTCGGAATATAAAAGTCTATGGTGAGCACCTGTCTCTCCTTTATACACGTCCAAAGGAATATACTGAAGAGGGTGGTATTCCACCATCGGTTATGTTTCACGGATCGATTCGCAGGGTAGAATACATTTCCAAAGAAATGACCCGTATTTTTGATACAAAACTAGAAGCGTATACATCAAAAGACGTAATCCGTGAGAATGATAATCCTTGCATTGTATATTGGATAGGTTGCAACAAATACCACTTGGTATATATCAATGGTGTCGACACTCCTGTGGAAGAAATCTGGGAGAGAAGATGATTATCCGCAATTTGTACCATCAAAAGTGCCGTAGGCATCAGATAGGGGTTGCCAGCCAATGAATTCGCTGGCAACCCCTATCATGCCACGCTGGGGCTTCCGTGGTGGTAGATGGATGATAATTTTTGAGAGGATATGCAATTCGTTGTTTCGTGAAATAGCTCTATCGCGTACACCCGTACACAGAATATTTGTGGGCCTGCGTCAATTAGGGTGGAAAGTAACCACCTAATTCGACACAAAAAAAGTTTTAGTCGAAAAAGGGCGTTTACCGTCACCTTTCCTTCTACCCGTCCGATAGTCAAGAAGTTACGGGTGACGGTAAGGTGACGGTAACGTGTATTTTTGGCAAATAGTAATCCGATGTGGCTGATAATGAGGATCAAAGTTTTAATTTACCGTCACCTTTTTGGCATGAAGGCCAAAAGGCTTGCAAGAATGGAAAGAAATTATATGGAACGGGTAAGAAAAGAAACAAATTGGCAAATAAGTTGCAAATTTTGACCACAACATTGAAAAAGAAAAGAATGCGCAAGAATTGGCTAGAATTTCGGTCAACAATAAGCAAAGAATCTTTAGGTGACTGCAGACAGGGGAATCCGAAGAATCTGCGTAATCTGTGGTGTTCATCATCAAAAGTCCCGGCGGGTGGCGTCTGAACCCTTAAGGGTTGAGGCCTGAACCCTTAAGGGTTATAGCGGGAACCCTTAAGGGTTCGGACGTGTATCACTTGTGAGATAGGTTTGCAGCATGAATGAAGAAACACCTTTTACCATCACCTACCGTCACCTTACTGTCACCACCTAATCGGCTACATAGCAATTGATTGGGCGAAAAAGGTGACGGGTGACGGTAAATTTTACAACAAACTTTTTCTGCGCCAATTTTATTGAATCAGCACCGATTCATGCGGGAAAAAGGGGCTCGCAGGCGAATATTTTGCGGTTTTGGCTTGCAAGCCAAAATAATTGCGTATATTTGCACACGCATTCCTACCTGAGTGACGGGTGTGGAAGACCTTGGAAACTACTAACTAAACAGAATAGACGATGAACACACAAGCGAAACATCCGAAACGGCTCATACGACCCTGGCTGGCAGTTGTGCTGCTGGCAGTTGTGGCATGGGTTGTCCCCAAGGCGGCGAGTGCTGCCGACGGAATTTTCGACACTCCCAGTCAGGCGTTCTCCTGGTACTCGAAAGGGCCGGGGTGCATCCACCTGAAAATCCTCGTCCACGACGCCGATGCCAAGCGTTCGCTGAAATATGCCGTTTTCGGCGTGAAGGACAGCAAGGAGAGCGTGGACTTCATGAAGGTGAGCGAGAACACGTCGGGGAACGAGAACTACATGGTGACCGACTTCGATAACCTGCGGGCGTCTGCGGACGGCCAGATTATCAACCTGACGAACGACTACAACATCAAACCCTTCTACTATATCGGTAGTGTCGCTCAGACGCGCAATGTGGAACGCGTGAACAAGGGTGGCAACAGCTATGCCGAGCTGGACTGGTACTATCCCACACGCCTTTCGGGGAGGAAGATGACGCTGTTCCTGCACGATGCCCACCTGTGGGAAATCGGGCAGGGCAAGAGCCACGAATACACGGCCGGCAACAAGGACTTGGGCACCATCGAGTTCAGCGAAATCATGCTCGAAGCCTACGACCCCATCCCCGGCACGGAGGAGGCGGACTTCGGCACGCTGCGCATCCCCGTGGCCAGCGACCACGTGATGAACTGGGTGGAGGCGAAGTACAAGAACAGCGACGGCCTGTGGAAGAGCGTGCCGCGCGTGACGCTGGAGAAGAACAGCTATTCGGCCTTTGTCCGCATACCCTCGTATGAGGCGCACGACAGCCTGACAATCACGGCCAACGTGCAGTCGGGCTCTATCGACAAGAGCGACCTGCCCGACCAGCAATGGCCGTCGGAGGTCACGGGCCAACTGACGACGCTCGTGGGCAAGGTGGGACTCATCCACGGCCCCAGGTTCCTGACGGCGGAGGTGGACAGCACGGGAGCCGTGAAACTGCACTGGCAGGTGAGCGACCCGGATGCCGCGGACGTGCTGGACGGCGACCTGTTCGACATCCAGCGCTCGCTGACCGGACGGACCGAGGACTACGAGAGCATCGGACAGGAGCTGTACGACAGCGACAGCCTCGAATACACCTTTCGCGACGAGACGCTCATCGCCTCGCTGACGAAGGAGCTGCTGGACGCCAAGCTGGGCATCCCCCTCGTGCGCTACCGCGTCGTCCGAGCCACCACCCAGCAGCTCTGGGGCACGGAGAGGAATCCCGCGATGGCATTCGTGCAGCCGCAGTTCAACACGTTGTCGCTGCTCCAGCCCAAGGACGCCGGTGCCGTGTGGACGGACACCCTGGAGCGGGAGGTGATGGTGAGCTGGGACTACGAGAAGAGGACGGACAGCGCCACCTACGTCTGGGACAGCCGCGCCACGATGCGCCTGGAGATGAAGCTCTACAACCGCGCCGGAAAGCAGGTGGACAGCCTGGCCTACACGCTGACGGAAGAGCAGATCAAGGCCCGGAAGATTGAGGTGGGGCTAACCCGCTCGTGCGTGACGTATGACCTCAGCATCGTGGTCGATGCCAAGGATTCGCCCATCGGACGAGGCGAAGGCGACATTTTCGTGACGCTGGGCAGCAAGGAGGACTACAACGCCTTCGTCAACCGCGTGAACAACGGCGAGACAGGGCTGAACGCCATCCTGACCAGCGACATCAACCGGGGACAACTGGACGTGAAATACAACCAGGACAATTCCCACATGTTTATCGGCTTCAACCAGGACAAGCCCTACACGGGCAACTTCAACGGCAACGGACATACGCTGAAGATGAGCCTCGTGAACTATCCTTCCGCCTACGTTGCCGTGCAGCGCTTCGCTCCTTTCCGCTTTGCGGGAGGGGGTGCCGTCATCACCAACCTCGCCACGGAGGGAAAAGTGGAGTCCCTCCACATGTTCATCGGCGGCCTCGTGGGCAGTGCCGAAGACGGCGAACTGCATATCGAGAACTGCCGCGCGGGAATGCTCATCGATCAGGGAATCTACTACAAGGACGGCACTTCGGGCGGCGTGGTCGCCGTGGCCGACAAGACCGACGGCAACACCCGGCTGTTCGTCACCAACAGCCTGGTCGACGGCTCGTTCGATTGTGACAAGGCAGGCGGCATCAGCGGCTTCGTGGGCTATCGCTCCCCGGAGGTCTTTGCCGTCCTGGACAACTGCTATTTCAACCCGTCGTCCATTGGCTACCCGTATAACTATCCTCCGAATGCCACCTTCATGCGCAGCGGCGGGGAGGACATCCTGCATGGAATCATCCAGGACTGCCTCTACTCCAAGACCTACGGAGCGGTGCAGGGCAAGTACTCGGCCACCGCACCCGTCAACGGCTGCTGGGACAACGGCAAGCCTGCCGTGAAGCAGATGCGGTTCTCCACGCCCGCAGCAGGCAGCGTTACTCCCGTCAGCATTCCGGCCGACCGCTTCTACTACCAGAGCTCCGGCAAGGTGGACACGGCATCGCTGGAGGCCAGGACGCGGCAAAGCTCCGTCCTGCTGCGCTGGCAGAAGACCGAGGGAGCCATCGACTACTTCGAGGTACACCGCCGCACGACAGACGAGAACAGCGAGTGGGAAATCATCGCCACACAGCTCACCGACTTGGAGTACGAGGACAAGACCGTCTCGCCCGTGGCCGACTACTATTACAAGGTCAGCTCCAACAACGACTGCGAAGGCCGTCAGGTCACCTTCACCGACTCCGTGCCGGGCAACTGCGTGAAGACGGGCAAGGTGGAGGGCTACGTGCGCTTTGCCGACGGAACGGGTATTCCGGGCGTCAGCGTCACGGCTTCGCCCTCCGGCGAGAAAGCCGACCCCAAGTACGAGCGCAGCACCCTCACCGACGAGTCCGGCTTCTACTGCATCGACAGCCTGGCATACTGGGGTCCTCAGCAGGGAGCCTACCAACTGACCGTCAACGGCGTCAGCGGCGAGGCCCTGGCCGAGAACTGCAAGGACGGCCTCCCCGTCACCTTCGACGCCACGTCGAACTACGAGAAGGGCTACACGTTCACCGTCGTGAAGGGCGTCAGGTTCTCCGGCTTGGTGATGTACCAGGGCACGAGTATTCCCGTGCATGGGGCCCGCTTCCTGGTCGATGGCCGCGAAGTGCGGTCGGGCAGCGGTGCCGTGGAGAGCGACTTCGAGGGTAAGTTCTCCTTCCGGATGCTGGCAGGACGGCACACCATCCAGGCCGTCATGGACGGCCACACGTTCTGCGAGAAAGGTTTCTACTCGGAGAAGAACCAGACGGAGGTCAAGTTCGACGTCGACGTGGCCAACATTTATTTCTACGACAACACCCGCGTGAAGCTCGTCGGCCGCGTGGCCGGAGGACGGAAGCAGGGCGACCTGCCCCTCGAAAACTCGCTCTCGACGAACAACCTGGGCGACAACCTGAAGATGGTGCTCACGCTGGAAGGCGACAACGCCTCGTGGCTCGTCTTCGACAACGTGCACCGTTCCATCATTGAACGCGACACCACTTACATCCACAAGAAGCACGGCACCCTGGACAAGAACGAGTACAAGACCCGCGTACACACCACACGCCATCGCATGGAAGTGTGGCCCGATTCCCTCACCGGAGAGTATCAGGTGCTGCTGCCGCCCGTGAAGTGGAAAATCCAGCAGATTACCGCCGAGGGCTACGCCACCCTGTTCCAGGAGGGCAAGACCAGCGACGTCATTGACCTCACAGACTCACTGACCCTGCACAGCGACACCCTCGTTGGCAAATGGAAGACCCGCACCAACGAGGACGTAAAGAAACTGGTGGTCAGCTACCACGCACAGTACAACCGCATCTACCGCTCGCCAATCGTGCTCGACCGCCAGCAGGTGGGCTACGACAACTTCGACTACTTCGGCGAGAAGAACTACACCATGCGCACGATGACAGGCGAGAAGAAGGTCGCCCCCATCGCCTACCCCGTGACAACCAAGGACCCGAAGACGGGCAAGGAGGTCACCAAGACCCGCTACACCTTCGACTACCCCGTCTTCAGCACCGACCGGGGCTACACCCTCCGGCTCTCTGCCGTAGAACGCTACTATTATAACAACAACGTGAACAGCGACACCGTGGACGTCGTGAAACGCGACGGTGGTTTCGTCACCATCCGCAACGGTTTCATCAGCGGCACCCATCGCGACACCCTCTCCCTCGACAGCATCGGCGAAGGCAGCTACATCCTGCGGGCTGAACAGCGTCCCTACCTGCTGACGGGAAAGGACGCCCTCAACACCGTGAGCTTCACCCTGGAATACGACGGCGTGACCTGCGAAGCCGAACCGCTGAAAGGCTACGTCTTCAGCCAGTACGCCAAGCAGGGTGCCAAGGACGTTATGAGCATCGACCGTCCCGTGCTGGTAGACATCCTGCGCGACCCGCCCGGTGCCTCTTCCACGGCCAAACTGAGCAAGGGCTCCACGCTGAAGCTGGCCTATCAGATGGACATGGCCTGGAGTGCCGGACTGACCATCGGCATCGGTGCCGGTGGCGGCATGAACGCCTATACGGGTGTGGTCGCCGCACCAATGGGTGCCGGTGCCACCTGGGGTGTCAACTACTCCACGTCGAGCATCTTCAACACCTCGTTCGACATCATCTTCTCCGGCACGGGACAGCGGGCCTTCTCCTACACCATGACGGCCAACGAGGACATTTCGACCGACGGAGGCACCACGATGGTGGGAGCCGATGCCGACCTGTATATGGGTATGGAAACAAACCTGTTCGTGCGCCCGTCGGTGGCCATACAAGCCATCAACGATTCCGTGTTCCAGACCATGGGCGGTGCCCTGGCAGCCGGGAACCTGATGGAGATTGCGCGTGGACGCGACGATAAGGACAGCGTCTTCCACCTGGTGCGCAGCGAGGTTCTGAGCTATGGACAGAAAATCAACTCCACCTTCGTCCACTCGCAGCAATACATCGTGAAACAGCTCATGCCCAACATCGCCAAGGAGATAGAGTCGCTGATGTTCACCGGCACGGAAACCGAAGCCCAGACGCTGGCCGACGCTACAGGCAAGCCCGTCTATCTATCGCTCATCGACGACGTGAAGAGCAAACGCTTCGCGGCCATCAACAGCGACTCGGAGAACAACGACGCTTACGTCTACAACACCAACAGGAAGAGGTTCAGCGACCAGTCACGGATGAACTACCTCATCGTGCTGCCAACCGACTATAACGACGCAAGTCAGGAAGACCGCGTTCACGACCTGAGCAACACCCTGTATACCTGGGCCAGCATGATTGCCCGCAACGAGAAAGAAAAGCTGCAGGCCACCGAGCTGGTGAAGAATTTCGACGTCGATGGCGGCAGCAGCATCAGCTACAGCGAAGACTTCGCATCAGAATATTCCAACACCTCGACCTACAACTGGCTGCTGACTGACGTCTCGCACAACTACTTCGACGAACCCACGGCATCGCAAGGCGACCAACTACTCAACAACGAGCTAAACAGGCTCGCTGGAGCGGCCAACATCTTAGGGCCGACCATCAGCAAACTGCTGGGTGCCGTCATGAAGACGACTTCCGGAAGCGTAGGAGCCTACACCGCACCGGCCGGCCAGGGGAAAGTGCCCGACCCGCTCAAGAAGTACGACATCAACTTCGTCGGCATCAAGTTCAACTTCTCGTTCACCCCCGTCATCTCCTACAAGCTGACGCCCAAGCTCACAGAGAACGAGAAGTACAACCGCAAGGAAAGCTTCACCATCAAAATGGACAAGAAGTCGCACCTCGACTTCGACCTCTACCGGGTCAAGGTCATCGACACCCGCGACTCTACGACGGTGGACAGCCGCACGGACGTGTTTGTGGAAGAGAACTTCCTCAACAGCAAGGAATACGTGGAACACTTCATCGACCGGGGAGTAGGCTCGCGCGACATCAGCAAATACTTCGAAGAACCCCGCAGCTTTGTCTACCGCACCCGTGGCGGTGCCACCGTCCGCACGTGGGAACCCGAACGCAGGACGAAGTTCTACCGCAGCGGAACCGTGCTCGACGAGCGCACGAAGAAGATTGAGAACCCCGTCATCAGAATGGACAAACAGAGCATCACCGGAGTGCCTGCCGATGCGCCTGCCCGCTTCAAAATCTATCTGACCAACGAGAGCGAGGCTCCCGAAGCCATCGGCGGAGCCTTGCAGTACTTTACCCTCTACCACGACGACACCTCGAATCCGAACGGTGCAAGGCTGCTGGTGGACGGAATGCCGCTCTCGCGAGGTGGAATGACCGTCAAGGCCGTACCGGGAGAGATTACGGAAAAGACGCTGGAAGTGTGGGCTGGCGAGGAATTCGACTACGAGAACCTGAAAATCGGACTTATCTCGCCGGCTGATGTGCAGTGTGTCCAGGAGATTGCATTCTCCGTCCACTTCCTGCGCACGGCGGGCAACGTGGAGATTGCCACACCGGGCGACAAGTGGATCATGAACACCGATGCCCCGTCCGACAAGCAGCGCGGATGGTACTTGCCTGTCATCATTAGCGGATTCGACAAGAACCAGAAGAACTTCGACCACATCGAATTCCAATACAAGGAGTCGACGCGCGGCGACGACTACTGGACCAACCTCTGCGCCTTCTACGCCGACTCCGCCCTCTACCGTCAGGCCACCGGCACGCACGAAATGATTCCCGAGAACGGCAATATCGTTACCCGATTTTATGGCGAGGGCACCGTGATGGAGAAAGCCTACGACCTGCGTGCCCGCCTCTACTGCCGCAACGGAAACAGCTTCCTCACCAACGACTCGAAGGTGCTCTCCGGAATCAAGGACACGCGACGTCCGCAGCTCTTCGGCACGCCGGAACCGACCGACGGAATCATAGGAGCCGGGGAGAACATCGTCTTCAACTTCTCCGAGGCCATCGAGCACAACTACCTGCAGCAGGCCACGAACTTCGAGGTCGTCGGCGAGACCAACGAGACGGCCATCAGCGAGGAACCGTCGTTGCTCTTCAGCGGAAAAGGGTATGCAGAGACCGACGCACGGCGCAACTTCGCGGGCAAGAACATAACCATAGACCTCATGGTACATCCCGAGGTGGTGGACCGCGACATGCCGCTCTTCTCCCACGGCACCGACGGACGCAACCTGCAACTGTGGCTCACGAAGGAGTGGCATCTGCGCGCTGTCATCGACAGTATCTCTTTCGAGAGCAAGAAGGCTATCGGCAAGGGAGAGCTGAAGCAGGTGGCACTGATCCTGGACAACGAACACAAACAGGCCCTGCTCTACAACGACTCCATCATCGGCACGTGCGACAGCGTAGCGTATGCCGGCTATGGCACACTCATCTTCGGCTCCACCAACGAAGTGGATGTCAGCGACCGTCGGTATTACAGCGGCCGCATGTTGGAGGCGCGCCTGTGGAACCGCACCATGACCACGTCTTTGCTCACCAGCTACGGCAAGCGCCAGTTGACGGGCTACGAGCTGGGGCTGGCCGACTATTATCCCATGAACGACGGCGAGACACTCTATGCCGTTGACAAGGCACAGGGAGCCAATGCCTCGCTGCACGGGGCCACTTGGGTCTTGCCACGAGGCATGTCTCTACGTCTGGACTTCGACGAGCAGAAGGCGGTGAAAGGAATGAAACTGGATAACAAGTTCATGGAACGCAGTGCCGAACACGACTATACGCTGATGTTCTGGTTCAAGACCGACGAACGCGGACAGGGTGCCTTGTTGAGCAACGGTTCCGGACGGAAGACGGACAGCGACGCACGCAACAAGTTCTTCATCGGCTTCGAGTCCGGACAACTGAAGTACCGCACCAACGGACGCGAAGTATTGCTCGGCAAGCAATGGGCCGACGACACGTGGCACCACTTCGCCATCACCGTAGACCGCTCGCACAAGGTCGCAAACATTTACGTCGACCGCGTACTGCGCTCTTCCTTCTCCACCGACACGCTGGGTGGCATGATCAGCAAGGACTTCTACGTCGGCAACATGGTCTGGCACGAGGCCGGGGCAAATACCACCCTGTACAGCCAGAATGCTCTCTCGGGCAACATCGACGAGCTGTGCCTCTTTGCACAAGCCCTGCCTCCGACGCTGCTCCGACGCTACAGCACCAAGAGTCCCGGCGGATTGGAGAAAGGTCTCCTCGTTTACCTGGGCTTCAACCGCCAGGAACGGCAGCAGGACAACAAGCTGGAGCTGAAGCCTTATGCCCTGAACCAGCTCATCCATTGCGATTTGGACGGCAATCCTACCGACGAACATGATTCCGTCTTTGCCGAGCCGCTGGCCTACGTCTTGGAACACATCGACCAGGACCTGGGTGCACCCGTGCAACCCGGTAAGGAATTGCGCAATCTGAACTTCAGCTTCGTGGGACGCGACAACAGCCTGCTCGTGAACATCGACGAACTGGATGCCCGCATCAACAAGCGGAACATTTACGTCACCGTGACGGATATTCCCGACATGAACGGAAACTACATGGCCTCGCCTGCCACCGTGGAGTACTTCGTCAACCGCAACCCGCTACGCTGGGACCGCAAGAGCTGCTCGGAGGAAATTTATGACTTCAGGCAAGACTACGACGAAGATTTCGAGGTCAAGGTGTTGAACAATAGCGGTTCTGCGCACACTTACACCATCGAGAACCTGCCGCGCTGGCTCACCGTAGACCGGCAGACTGATATCATCGAGCCACAGGACGAGCACGTACTGCACTTTAACGTGAACGCAGACCTGAACGTAGGAACCTACGACGAGGTCATCTACCTCACAGACGAGAAAGGCCTGGCAGAACCGCTGTCCCTGAGTATCCGTAAAAACGGATCGGCACCGTCGTGGTACGTCCCGTCAGACAGGAAGCACTTCTCCATGAACCTTGTCGGACAGGTGCGTATGGGCGACGCTTTAGTGACAGACCGCCAGGATATGGTCGGAGCCTTTGACAGCGAGGGCAACTGCGTGGGAACGGCTTATGTGGACTTCAACTCCACGACAGGCCGCAGTATGCTATTCATCACCATCTTCAATGTCTCACCAGTCTCAGATGACGCGCTGACCTTCAAGCTGTGGCACAATGAGACGGGCCAGATTCTCCTGCTGGAGCTCGACCGCGACGTGACGTTCACGTCCAGCCAAGTTATCGGATCCGTGGATGCGCCCATCGTCATGAAGGCCGGTTCGCTCTACTACCAGCAGTTGGAAATCACGCCCGGATGGAATTGGGTTTCCTTCAACGTGTCCAACAAAGACTTCCGCACTCCCATGAAGTTGCTCTCACGCTATGAGTGGGAGGATGGCGACATCGTCACAGACGACACCGAGGACTTCACCTTTATCTACAACAGGGCACTCGGCACGTGGCTCTCCAACAAAGGCGAGAAAGCCACAGGCATGAGCATTTCCAACAAACACAGCTATCGCATCTACGTACAGCGCTACGCCACGGTGGAAATCCCCGGTTACCCGCTGAGGGACGAGGCCCTGCGCACCATCCCCATCAAACACGGATGGAACAATATCGGCTACACACCGATGGTGAACCTCCCCGTCTCCACCGCCCTGGCCGACTACACCGGCGTTGCACGCAACCGCGACGTGGTGAAGAGCCGCGAGGAATTCGCCGTATTCACCGAGACTTCAGCCGGTGCAGGCTACTGGTCTGGCTCCTTGCAGTACATGAAACCCGGCGAAGGCTATATGCTCTACCATGGCGACGAGAAAGAAACTTCGTTCCGCTATCCGTATTACGAGCCCGGAAGCACCTTCTTCGAGAAGAGCGTGGCACAAGCTCCCGCCCGCTCACTGTTTACCCACGCGTACCCCAACAACATGTCGTTGGCGGCCAGCATCAGGGGCATCGACCTCGAGGAAGGCGATCGTCTGCTGGCCTTCTGCGGCGGGGAACTGCGAGGCGAAGCCGCTGCCACCGACTCGGTCTTCTACCTCAGCATCGCCGGACAGCAGAAGGCTCCACTCTCCTTCGCCATCGAACGCGACGGCAAAATCGTGGCCACCGCGAACGAGGTCATGGACTATGAAAGCAATGCGGTGAGCGGGTCGCCCGCAGAACCGACCGCCATCAGCTTCGTGACGGACGACCTGCCGCAGTACGGCTGGTACACCATCGAAGGCTACAAGCTGGAGGGAAAGCCCCAGCGCAAGGGCGTGTATATTCATAACGGTAAGAAACAAGTAGTGAAATGAAAGATTTCAGATGGATTATGACGTTCGCAGCAGTCCTCACCCTCGCGTGGGGCTGCTCGTCGGACGATGAAGAAGGCGACGACCGTGCCGCCACCTTCAAAAACAGTACAATACCCGTGTGGGTCGTTGACATGAACAGCAACCAGGAACCGCCGCAGTGGACGGCACCCAAGCCGTCAGACTACGAAAACAACCTGATTGTCCTGCTGCGCCTGCAAGACGAACTGGTGCCCTACTCCACGGCCGATGACCTCGCAGCCGTCTTCGTGGGGGACGAATGCCGTGCGCTCTCACAACGTTCCGGCGACAGCAACGCCGTCTACTTTGTGTTGAACATCCGTGGCAACAGCGGACGCGCCACCGAACGCTTCCGTCTGAGCTATTACAGCGCAGGACTCCACCAGCTCTTCTCCCTCGTCGGCGAGGAAACGTTTATGGATGAGATGAGAATAGGCATCGATGACGAATTCTCGCCCCCGCTCCTCTACGGATCCACCAAGTACCCCGTGAAGACGCAGATTACTGTCAACCCCGAATCGCTCAATTCCACGGACTTCGAGACCAGCGAACTTGACCGCGTGGCCGTCTTCGTGGGCGACGAGTGCCGGGGTGTGGGCACTCCCTCCACCCCATTCGTCGTCTTCGGCTACAACAAGGAGGAAGTGGGAAAAGTCCTCTACTACAGCCACCAGAAAGAAGGTATCTACACTTCTAGACAGGACGTTGCCCTCAAAGGCGAGACCATCACCCATCGCATCGAATTCTGAATCCTAAGCAATAATCCATATAATGAAAAAGAACTTCTTGCTATCTGTCATGCTCCTCTTCACGATGACTGCAGGAGCACAGATTCTCAATGTACATAAGACCGACGGAACCATGTATTCCATTCCCACCGACGAGATAGATTACATCAACTTCATTCCTCGAGATTCTGTCAGGCGCATCCACGTGGAGGTCGGCATCGCAGATGAGGCGACCACAACCCGAATCGGACAAAGACGAGCCCCCGTCACCACAAAATCAACCTTGACAAGCTTCTCGATGCACGGCGTCTATTCAGGTATTTATAACTATGAAGCATCGCGGGCGACAGAAGAGTATCCGTGGATATTAAACCGCGACACATGGCCAGATGAAGTGAGCGACAAAACGCTTGTTCCCTTCTACGCCCACGATGGCGGCGAGTTCATCAATGGAGCAGATCCATACATCCGGTTCACCATTGCCGAAGACGCCTCCAACCAGCACGACCTGCTGGTGGCAAGCGACACCGTAGCCTATGCCGGTACTAATGACGTGGGCGTAGTCCCCCTCATCTTCGACCATGCTTGTGCTGCCGTGAACTTCAACGTCCTGATGTCGAACAAGCTGGCGACCGATCCTGCTTGGGGTGGCAAGACGCTCACTGTGAACAGCATCATTTTAAGAAATGTCTATTGGGACGGAAAGTATTACTTCAACAACCCTCATTGGGATATCGTCACCGGCAGTGGTTTCGCCTACTATACCCTTACCAATGGAGACATCACAGTCACCACCGTAGAACAGGCCCTGCCCAGCAACAGCCTCTTCATCATCCCTCAAAACCGCACAGCCAGCGACTCACTTAACACAACAACGGATATGTATCTGGAGGTGAACTATACTGTCACTGGAAAGGATCCCGCCTCTGTCAACATTCCCCTTTCCGTCAACTGGGTGCAGGGTCGCCAATACACCATCAACATCAAACTCGGAACCACACTAATAAAATATCAATGAAAAGAGCATACAACCTACCCACCACGACGGTCATCCCCCTGACAATGCAGCACCCTCTGCTCAACTATAGCGTCAATAGTTATAAGGATGGAGGCACCACGACCGTTGGCGACGACGAAGACGCCCCCAAGCCTGCACCCCGGCGTCATTACGACGTCTGGGAGACAGACTACAGCGCCGATAACTCATCGAACAAATAATCTTTTACCACACAGTAAGTTTTAAGATTCTGCGTCAATTAAGGTGGTGAAAGAGCATAAACAGAGATTATTGGTTCAGTGTCAATTCAGGCGCAAAATAGCCTGAATTGACACTGAACCAGAAATTTATGCACGAGAGAGGTGCGGATTACTGCTGGACGATGAAGTCGGCCATCTCCTGCTTCAGGGCATAGGCGCTCTTGAAGAGGGTGAGCTGGTTCTTCACGCGGTCGAGGTTGTGCTCGGGGTACTTGCACTTCCAATACTTATCGCCGCTGATGTAGTCCCAAAGGAAGCGGACGGCCTGCATGTAGGGGAAGAGGGTGGCGGCGTAGGGCAACAGCTCCTTTTCGGTGGGCGTCAGGAAGCTCTTGGCCGATCGGAGGTAGCCACGGGTGAAGGCCTTGAAAATCTCCATATTGAAGCCTACCTTCGAGAGGTCGGGGTCGTCCTCAGCCGTGAAATTGGCAGCCGTGCGCAGGAAATCGCCGTAGTCGGAGAAGATGAAATTGGGCATGACGGTGTCGAGGTCAATGACGCAGAGCACGCGGTCTTGCTTGTCGAACATCATGTTGTTGACCTTCGTGTCGCAGTGGCAGATGCGTTTGGGCAGCTTGCCCTCGCGTCCGAGTCGTTCGGCAAGAGTCATTTCGTCGGCATAGGAGAGCAGTTCGTCGATGATGGGCTGCACACTGGTAACGCGACCTGCGGGGTCAAGGGCAATGACTTCCTTGAGTTGCTGGAGGCGGAACTCCATGTTGTGGAAGTCCTTGATGGTCTCGCCAAGCTGCACGGGGATGTCGGCGAGCATGGCCTGAAACTCACCGAAGGCCTCGCCAGCGGCTTCGCTACTCTCGGGGTTCACGGCCTGCTTCGTCACGGCGTCGTTGATGAAGACCATGAGGCGCCAAGGCTCACCCTCGACGGTGGTGTAGAGCTTGGTAGCGTCGGCCTTCAGGGGCACGAAGGTAAGCACCTTGCGGTCGATGTCCTGTTCGCCGCGTGCTTCGAGCTTCTGGCGGATGTGGCCGGTGACGGCGCGAATGTTGTTCATCAGCATGTCCACGTCGGGGAAGACGTTGGTGTTCACGCGCTGGAGCACGTAGTTCGGTGCGTCGGCCTCAGCGGTCTTGACGAGCAGAGTGTCGTTGATGAGTCCCTCGCCGAGGGGCTTGATTTCTGCGACCGTGCCACGGATGGCGAACTGGTCGACAATGGAAAGCAGTTTTTCGTTCATAATAATAAGTAGAAGACCCACCCCGACCTGCCCGCCCTCGTATTAGGAGATAATCCTCGGTCGCTCGGGCGTGATGACATTTAGTCATCCCGCTGTTTCCTCGCTACCCATGAGGGAGGGGAGCTGCTAGCGCTTGGAGGTTTATTGGGTCATTATTAAGGGTTAATTAGTTAATGGTGATTATTTCTTTTAGGTCTTTAATTGGTGATGAGCGTCCCGTCCATCATCTGCCCGTTGGCCTCCACGGCGATGGTCGTGGCCTTGCTGCCCGTGAAGAAACTGACGGTGGCGTGGCCTTCGGCGTCGAGCTGCATGTCTGGGTTCCAGTAGAGGGTGCGTCGGTAGTCCTTCTCCCAACCCTCGGGAGGATAGAGTTTGTAGTTGGGCTGGTAGAAGTCCTCGGCGACGTTGAAACCCTGGAGGATGTAGCGGCGGTCGCGGTAGGTGACGCGCATCCCTTCGTTCTCAAAGCGACGGAGGTTCACGGTGACCGTGGGCTGATTGCTCTGGCTGAAAGCCTGAAGCCCCTCGCGACGAGGCGAGTAGTCGGTGTAAAGATACACCTTGTCCAAGTTGAACAGGTGGTTGTAGGCATCGATGGCTGTGGCCGAATGGAAGTAGGTGCTGTTTCGGTCGTTGTAGCGTGGCTCGATAGCGTAGGCACGCTCCATGTTCATATCGCCGATATAGGTACGGGCGATGTCGTTGATGTAATGGCTGTGACCCTGATACCACGCCACACAGATTCCGGCGTCAGCAGCTTCGTTGAAAGCCTCGTAGGCGTCTTTGACGAACGCGGGCTTCGAAGCGTCGAAGCGCCTCAGTCCGCTCCGCCGCTTGGCCTGTACGGTGACGGCCTGCATCGTCGTACAATCGTTGGACATGAAGTCCTCGTCCACAACGACACCGGCGGGAACGGGTGCTTGCAGGGTCTGGTAGAAGTTGTAGGGCTTGACGAAGCGAGGATAGGGGAAACTGAGCCGGACATAGTACTCGGGGTAGTCGTCCTCATCGGCAGAGACCCATGCGGGTTGCTTGCCGTCCTTCCATTTGGTGGTGTCTGAAGCCGCGAGGAAGAAGACGCAGAAGCCTTGGAAGTAAGGAGCTTGCAGGCGGAAGCGTCCACGGTCGGTGTCTACATCGCCCACCAGAGGCTCGCTGCCAGGTTGGGCAAATTCAGCATGAACGCGGACTTCCCGCTTCAGGTTTCCCTCGTCCTCGAAGTAGCGGCTCGACGCCAAGCGTCCGTCGGCCTTATATTGGCCTTCGCGGACGATGTCGTTCTTGGTTTTCTCCACCAACTGCTCGAAGGTCTCGCTCGGATTATAGGCGCCCTCCTGCTCGGCTGCGGCGTCTGCGGCATCCCATTGAGCCTGCAAGTCCCCGGCATCCTCCTCCATGAACTTTGCATGTTCCTGGAGTGCGGCGTCGCCCATTTCATTCTGTTTCAACTCGGCCGTGTACTTGTGAACGGCTCCCGAGAGGAACTGGGTCTGTGTTTCGGCCGGATGGTTGAGGACGAAGGCTCCGGGAACAGCCATCGTCGTCCAGTCGAAGCGGCGCCAGCCCTGCGTCATCAGCAGCAGGTCGAGGGCGGTGCGGTGTTCCTCGTCGTCGGCCTCAAAGAAGTAGCCGGGGTCGGGCACAAAGCCCTTGATTTCGGAAGCCAGCAGCATCTCGGTGAGGATGGAGCCATTGTCGTATGTGTAGTCTTGGGTAGCTGCGTCGCGGACAGCCAGAGAGAAAGAGCCGGGCTGACCCTGCAAGGAGGGAGCCGACACCTGCAAGGTGACTTCCTCGAAGGGTTCATACTGACTCTTGATGCCTTGTACCGACAAAGAAGCCTGGTTCATTACTGCCCCCGGAACAAAGAAAAGGCGGTCGGCCCATACACGGCCTGATGCATCGAAGACAGTGACCTGGTGCACACCTGTTTTCAGGCTGCTGCGAGGTATCCTACACGGGGCAGTCCCTATGGCCTCGAAATGCTGCATCACGCCCTCGTGCTGTATGGTTAGTCCGAGTTTCTCGCTGGCGACACTGCCCTGAGCCTGAACGGTTATCAGGTAGTCGTCGCCCTGACGTTCGACGTGTAGTGCCACGCCATCGGCTGACACCCGCTTGATGGTTGCCTTGGCCGTGCGTCCGTCCGTGGCGGTGAAGAGGGCGTCGTACCCCTCGCCTCCTTGAGGCGTGAAGGCCAGCACACCACGGCCTCTGTTGACGGTTTCCACGCTCTCAACCTCCTCGCCCTGGGCATTCGTGATTTTTATCTTCTCATTTCTATTTATCAGCTCCAACTTCCCTTCCATCCATGCTCCCCGGTCGTCGGTAGCCTCGAAGGCCATGTGGCATTCGGCTCCTCCCACCAGCTTGCCACCTTCGGGGTAGAAACTGATAAGGATTTCCTTGCCCTCGGCGTCCTCCTTGTAGTTGCGTCGCAACGGACGGGTCGTCATGTCGTGGAAGAACTCGCCGGCGTGGGCAGGCTTGTCATAGACGGGAAAGACACGGGAGTAGAGTTTGTCGTAATCGCGGTAGTATTCGCGGGCCATGGCGCGTGTGAAGAACCATTCCTCGGCGTACTTCGTATGCGGATGCTGAGTCAGACCCCAGTTCAATTGCCATCGGGTGTAGGCCCGGAGTTCGTAGTAGCCGCCGTAGAGCGTGTCAGCCAGAGCAAAGCACCCATGGCCGTGGCCACCTTTCATCTCCACCAACTGTCGCTCGACGAGGTAGCCGTCCTGATTATAGAGTTCGGCATAGAGCACACGGCTGACGCCCGAAGGGATGTCCTTGTCGGTGCGACGGGTGTAGGCCGCATACCAGATGGTATCGCCAAGGAAGTAGCAAGTATTGTCGAGGTGTACGTAGACCTTCTCCTGGGGAACGGCCTTGCCGAAACGCTGAAGGCGGTCTGCCCAACCCTCGAGCGTGGTGGGGCGGGAAACAGACGAGGCGGTCTGGGCTGTGAGGGAAGGACACCAACCAATGAGAAATACAAGAAAGAGTGCGTGTGCACGCAAGTTCAGACATTTCATGGGTGTAAAAAACATGAATCTGGGGGCAAAGATAATGTTTTTTTCTCATCTTTATGCGCAGAGTTATAAAAAATAGTTACCTTTGCCCCAAATAAACCCGAAATCATCACTTCTTAACTACAATAGCAAATTGCAAATCTTTAAATCGTATAATCTTCAAATTGTAAAATCGTAAACTATTATGACTCTTATCAAATCTATTTCCGGCATCCGCGGCACCATCGGTGGCCGTGCCGGTGACACCCTGAATCCTCTGGATATTGTTAAATTCGTTTCGGCCTACGCCACCCTCATCCGCAAGACAGACAAGATTGGCTCGAACAAGATTGTCGTAGGTCGCGACGCCCGTATCTCCGGCGAGATGGTGAAGAACGTCGTCTGCGGCACGCTCATGGGCATGGGCTTCGATGTCGTGAACATCGGCCTCGCCACGACGCCAACGACGGAGCTGGCCGTGACGATGGAGGGAGCCTGCGGCGGTATTATCCTGACTGCTTCGCACAATCCCCGCCAGTGGAACGCCCTGAAGCTGCTGAACAGCGACGGCGAATTTTTGAACGCTGCTGAAGGTGCCGAAGTGCTGCGCATCGCAGCTGCCGAGGACTTTGAGTATGCCGACGTAGACCATCTGGGCAAGTACCGCGAGGACAACAGCTACGACCAGAAACACATCGACCTCGTCAAAGACCTCGCCCTCGTGGATGTCGAGGCCATCAAGAAGGCGGGCTTCCGCGTAGCCCTCGACACGGTGAACTCCGTTGGCGGCGTTATCCTGCCGAAGCTGCTGGAGCAGCTGGGCGTGAAGACCGTGACCTGCCTCTATGGCGAACCCACCGGCGACTTCCAGCACAACCCCGAACCGTTGGAGAAGAATCTCGGCGACATCAAAGCCCTGATGCAGAAGGGCGGCTACGACATCGCCTTCGTGGTTGACCCCGACGTGGACCGTCTGGCCCTGTTCTGCGAAGATGGCACGATGTACGGCGAGGAATACACGCTCGTCACCGTGGCCGACTACATCCTGCAACACACACCTGGCAACACCGTCTCGAACCTCTCCTCGACCCGTGCCCTGCGCGACGTTACCCGTAAGTATGGCTGCGAATACAACGCCGCTGCCGTGGGCGAAGTGAACGTGGTCACGAAAATGAAGGCCACCAACGCCGTCATTGGCGGCGAAGGCAATGGCGGCGTCATCTATCCAGCCGCACATTACGGCCGCGACGCCCTCGTTGGCATCGCCCTTATCCTGACCTATCTGGCCAAGAAGGGAATGAAGACCAGCGAGTTGCGCGCTACCTATCCTCCCTACTGCATCGCCAAGAACCGCATTGACCTCACCCCCGACACCGACGTGGATGCCATCCTGGCCAAGGTGAAAGAGCTCTACAAAAACGAGGAGGTCAACGACATCGACGGCGTGAAGATTGACTTCCCCGATAAGTGGGTGCACCTGCGCAAGTCGAACACCGAGCCCATCATCCGCGTTTACAGCGAGGCTGCCACTATGGAGGCCGCCGACGCTATCGGTAAAGAGATTATGGATGTGGTCTATTCCATGACGAAGTAAGCCTCCTCTCCCCCACCCTATTGCCTTCACGCCGCGAGCGTGAAGGCAATATTATAAAACATCTTCTCTTATATGAGCAGAACTCTTTACCACGGAAGCAGCGTAAAAGTAGAAAAACCGCAAGTGAAGGTGGCCGGATTCTTCAAGGACTTCGGCTATGGCTTCTATTGCACAGAATTGGAACGGCAGGCCCGGCGATGGGCAGCCACCAAGCGACCACAGCACATTGTGAATGTCTATCACTTTGAGCAGCAGGACAATCTTCGCATACTGCAATTTCCGAAGATGACGGATGAATGGCTGGACTTTGTGATAGGCTGTCGCCGTGGTAATGAGCACACGTTCGACATTGTGGAGGGGCCGATGGCCGACGATGCCATTTGGGACTATGTGGAAGACTTCATGAATGGCGACATTACCCGAGAGGCTTTCTGGGTCTTGGCAAAGTTCAAACATCCGACCCATCAGATAGTTTTCTGCACGGAACAGGCCATCCGTTGTCTCACTTTTATAAGCAGTTACGAACTATGAAAAACGTGTTCTTCCCTGACGAAGAGATAACTTCAGACGATTTGCGTTTTGTCTGCTACATTATTGAACGTACAGCCCGCGAAGTAAAACAGCCCAATAGTTACGTGGTCAATAAGATGGGAAAACGCGAACTGGCCAAGCGTCTCTCCGTGGCGAATGTACAGCACGCAGAAAATCCGAATGCTGTTGTACAGCAATGGACAGATGAATACCATTTAGAATCAGGCGTACACGATGTTTTGAATGTCAATCCTGACTACTGCACCACACCACCCACGGCCCTGCAAATGGGAAAGGTCTATGCTCGCCTTATCGAGCAAACCCTTTCCTCCAATGAGGACTATGCCGATGCCATTCTCCGCGTCTACAATTCACCGATCTGTGAATTTCTTGATGACTATAACTCCAGCGCATACTACGAACCCTCCTATTATATTACAAGAGCTTATTATCAAGGGAACTTTAACTGACAAATAAGTATACTCCATGAAATGTGAAACATCCTGGATTCTACTCCTCGCGGCACAGACGCCTTTAATGGCACAGGTAAACCGCCCGAATATCGTCTACATTATGACGGACGACCACACAGCGCAGATGATGTCGTGCTACGACACCCGCTTTGTGGAGACACCCAACCTGGACAGGATTGCGAGGGATGGTGTGCGCTTCACGCACAGCTACGTGGCCAACTCGTTGAGCGGACCGAGCCGAGCCTGTATGCTGACGGGAAAGCATTCGCACAAGAACGGCTTCACGAACAACGAGCACGGCATCTTCGATGGTTCGCAACAGACGATGCCCAAGTTGTTGCAGAAGGCGGGTTATGAGACGTGCCTCATCGGCAAGTGGCACCTCGTCAGCACTCCCACGGGCTTCGACCATTGGGAAATCCTGCCGGCACAGGGCGACTACTACAACCCCACGTTCATCCACATGGACGGTACCCGCTCCGCCGACAGCGGCTACGTCACCCGCATCATCACCGACAAGGCCATCGACTGGATGAATCGGCATACAGGTTCTGTGTCCAACGGTACTTCCGCCGGAGCCTCCAAGCCTTTCGCCCTCTTCGTCCACCACAAGGCCTGCCACCGCGCCTGGCTGCCAGCTTTAGAGGATTTACGCCTCTATGAGAACAAGACCTTCGCCCTGCCGCCCGAGTTCCACGACGATTACGCCACCCGCGAGGCAGCAGGCAAGACGGAGATGGAAATCGGCAAGGACATGGACATCGTCTATGACACCAAAATGTTCGTCAGCCCCGAGGAGACACCAAAGACCCGCCTCTCTGGCAGCTATCAGAACATGATTGGTCGTCTCTCAAAAACCGGACGAAAGCAGTACGATGACTTCTATGTTCCCCTTTCCCGCGAGTTCTACCAGAAGTGGGGCACCGACTACAACTTCCTGCCGAAGCAACCGAGCAGCAGCAAGCCCGGCAGCCGCGATGCAGAATTGCTGGAATGGAAGTACCAGCGCTATATGCGCGACTACGCCAAGGTCGTCCACGCCCTCGACCAAGAGGTTGGACGCCTGCTCGACTATCTCGAAAAGACGGGGTTGCTGGACAACACCCTTGTTGTCTACACCTCTGACCAAGGCTTCTACATGGGCGAGCATGGTTGGTTCGACAAGCGCTTCATGTATGAGGAAAGCCTTTCGACTCCCCTCGTTATGCACCTACCCAAAGGCTACGAACGCCGTGGAACCATCGATGAAATGGTGCAAAACATCGACTATGCACCTACTTTCCTGGAACTGGCCGGAGCCCCCATCCCTGCCGACATCCAAGGTATGTCGCTGGCTCCGCTGCTGAAGGGTAAGGCTGCCACAAAGCAGGACAAGGAGCGAATCAAGCACTGGCGCGATGCCGTCTATTACCATTATTATGAGTACCCCGCCGAGCACGATGTCCGCCGCCACTACGGCATCCGCACCGACCGCTACAAGCTCATCCACTTCTACGGCCATGACGTCAACGCCTGGGAGCTCTTTGACCTGAAGAACGACCCACATGAGCTGCACAACCTCTACGGCCAGCCAGGTTACGAGAAGCTTCTGCGCGAACTCCACCAAAAGCTCGAAGCTTTGCAGATTCAATACGACGACCCGCAACGCTAAGAAGCCAACGGGTGATGCTCTTTCTGCTCTAAAGAAGGAGGACACCGGAGTTTGTTCGTTCGCGAAACGGTAAAAATGGTATTATGCAAAAGGAAAAAGCGGGGAAACAGACCTCGCTCGGCTACATTTCGTGCCGAAACGAGTAATATTTGAAATATTATATGTACTTTTGTCCTCAATTCATCAAGTACAGGTTTGTAAATAACTCATCTGAAGACTATGCAAGATAAGAAATTCAAGAGAACTACCGTCACCTCTGCCCTGCCCTACGCCAACGGCGGCGTGCACATCGGGCATCTCGCAGGCGTGTACGTGCCTGCGGATATCTATGTCAGGTACTTGCGCCTGAAGGGCGAGGATGTGATGTTCATTGGCGGATCGGACGAGCACGGAGTACCCGTGACCCAGCGCGCCCGTAAGGAAGGCATCACCCCGCAGCAGGTCGTCGACCGCTACCACAAGATGATTAAGGACAGCTTCGAGGAATTCGGCATCTCGTTCGACGTTTACAGCCGAACGACCTCCAAGACCCACCATAAGTTTGCCTCGGACTTCTTCCGCAAGCTCTACGACGACGGCAAACTGATTGAAAAGACCACAAAGCAGTTCTACGACGAGCAGACAGGCACCTTCAAGACCGACCGCGACATCGTGGGCGAATGTCCCCACTGCCACGCCGAGGCCAACGGCGACCAATGCGAGAAGTGCGGCCGCGACCTCGACCCAACCGAGCTCATTAACCCTCGCTCGAAAGAGAACGGTGCAAAGCTCATCCTCAAGGACACCACAAACTGGTTCCTGCCCCTGAACGAGTACGAGGGTTGGCTGAAGGAGTGGATTCTCGAAAACCACAAAGAATGGCGCTCGAACGTCTATGGTCAGTGCAAGAGCTGGCTGGATATGGAGCTGCAACCCCGCGCCATGACGCGCGACCTCGACTGGGGTATTCCGGTGCCCGTGGAGGGTGCCGACGGCAAGGTGCTCTACGTCTGGTTTGACGCTCCCATTGGATATATCTCCAACACGAAGGAGCTGTGCGAGTCGAATCCCGAACGCTGGGGAACGTGGCAGCGTTGGTGGCAGGACGAGGAAACGCGCCTTGTCCACTTCATTGGTAAGGACAACATTGTCTTCCACTGCATCATCTTCCCCGTGATGATGAAAGCCCACGGAGGCTACATCATGCCCGATAACGTGCCCGCCAACGAATTCCTGAACCTCGAAGGAGATAAGATTTCGACATCGCGCAACTGGGCTGTATGGCTCCACGAGTACCTTGTCGATTTCCCAGGCAAGCAGGACGTCCTGCGTTATGCTCTTACCGCTTCGGCTCCCGAGACCAAGGACAACGATTTCACGTGGGCCGAGTTCCAGGCTCGTAACAACAACGAACTGGTGGCCGTCTACGGCAACTTCGTCAACCGCGCTCTGCAACTGACGCAGAAGTACTACGACGGCGTGGTGCCTGCCTGTGGCGAACTGACGGACTACGACCGCGAGACCATCGCTGAGTTCAAGGACGTCAAGGCCAAGGTAGAAGCTCTGCTCGACGTCTTCAAGTTCCGTGACGCACAGAAGGAGGCCATGAACCTCGCCCGCATCGGCAACAAATATATCGCCGACTGCGAGCCTTGGAAGGTCATCAAGACCGACCCCGAACGCGTGAAGACCATCATCAACCTCAGCCTTCAGCTCACCGCCAACCTCGCCATCGCCTTCGAACCCTTCCTGCCCTTCAGCAGTAAGAAGCTCTATGGAATGTTGAATGTCAACGCGCTCGGATGGGAGAATCTCGGTAGCGTGGAGCTGTTGAAGCCCGGGCACCAGCTGGCCAAGCCCGAACTCCTCTTCGAAAAGATTGAGGATGACGCCATTCAGGCACAGATGGACCGCCTCGCTCGCATAAAGAAGGAGAACGAGGAGGCAAACTACAAGGCAGCCGAGGTGAAGAAACCCGTCACCTTCGACGACTTCGAGAAGCTGGATATCCGCGTCGGCACCGTTCTCTCCTGCGAACGCGTGAAGAAGAGCAACAAGCTCCTGAAGTTTGAGATTGCCGACGGACTGGAGAACCGCACCATCCTCAGCGGCATTGCCCAGTATTACAACCCCGAAGAACTCGTTGGCAAGCAGATCTGCTTCATCGCCAACTTCCCGCCCCGCAAGATGATGGGGCTCGAAAGCCAAGGCATGATTCTTTCCGCCGTCAACTTCGACGGAAGTCTCTCCGTCATCACTCCGCAGCGCGAGGTGAAGTCTGGAAGTCAGGTCGGATAAGAATACTTCCGGTTACAGATTACAGGTAAGCATCCGATAAACTACCCGTTGTAGCAGTTGTAGTTTCGCTGTACCTTTGCCGCCGCAATAGTGCACGCAACAACAACAGTTACATTTATGACTCAAGAAGAATTTCTGCAGTTACAGTCGG
>Ga0310696_10001716_pt1 | contig 31087 bp, 23 predicted proteins | sample AusTroGonzalo_MG_4_FD_203885 | JGI IMG/M metagenome (GOLD analysis project Ga0310696, IMG submission 203885) | Bovine rumen microbial communities from tropical cattle in Woodstock, Queensland, Australia - Gonzalo_02 (v2) (version 2) | ecosystem: Host-associated > Mammals > Digestive system >... | reverse complement strand
GTTTTCAATAAAAGGACACCCGAATCATGAAAGCCGATATCGCTGCCCATCTGAAGGAACTCCTCGAACTCGAGGATGACGAAATCCAGGAATTCTACGATGCCTTCATCAAGGAATTCGACAAATCCTGCACCGAACTGCAGGAGCCGGGCGTCGACTCCGACTACCAGAAGCTGAGGATCATCACGCACACCATGTTCGGGTACTGCGAAAACATGGGCGCCATGGACCTCTTCGCGCTGGCCAAGGAGCTCAACACCGCCGCGAAGGCCGCCGACACGCCCGCCTGCCAGGCGTCCATTCAGAAGATCTTCCGGATGCACGATGCCTACCTCGCCGAAGCCTGAGGCTGTATTCGCGCATCGCCGCTCCGGCGGATTTCTTTCTCCTGTTCCGCAGTCATGACCGTTTCCGTCGTCCTCCCCACGTTCCGGGAAAAAGAGAGCATCCCGTCGATGCTCCGCGCTCTTGACGCCCTTGACCTGCCCGGCATGGAGATTATCGTCGCCGACGATCATTCCCCGGACGGCACCGAGGCCGCCGCGCTCGAAACGGCGAAGACCATGCGGACGCCTGTCCGCGTCGAACAGAACCCGGGGGCCCGCGGGCTTGCCCCCAGCGTAGTCCGGGGATTCTCGAAGGCGTCCGGCGAGATCCTCGTCTGCATGGACGCCGACGGCCAGCACAGGCCGGAGGACCTCCCGGGACTGCTCGCGGAATTCGAACGCGATCCGGCGCTCTCCATGGCGGTCGGATCCCGGCATGTGCCCGGCGGCGGCTTCACCGAAAAATGGAACTTCTTCCGCGTGATGTGCAGTGACGGCGCGGCGTTCATGGCGCGTCTGGCGCTCGGGATCCCCCTGAAGGATCCGATGTCCGGTTTCTTCGCCATCCGCCGTCCGGCTTTCGACCGCGTGAAATCCTGCATGTCTCCCGAAGGCTTCAAGATCATGCTCGAGCTGGCGTTCCTGCTCTCCCTGACCGGACGGGACAAGGTGCTGGAGCATCCCATCACATTCGCCATGCGCAAACAGGGCGAAAGCAAGCTCTCCGGGCGCGTGATCGTGCAGTATCTGGCGATGCTCGGCCGGTTCGTCCGGACGAAAAAAACGATCCGGCGCAAGCTCGCCGCCCCGCAGACCCAGCCGTAATCGCGCGGAAAGATGAGTCCCATCAGCACATTCCATCTTTTTTCTGCGGAATATATAAAAATCATTTGAAATTATCATACCGGACGGTATATTGATAAATTAAACAAACGCAGCTTAACAAAAACAACGGGAAAGGACCGACGAATGCCGAACTACGAGGAAGATTACGACAGCTCATGGCAGAATTTGCTCGAAGACGGAAGCATGGATCTGTACGACGAATCCATCTACGATACCCTGATGGACGGCTCCATCGGCGAATGGGATTCCATCGACTACTGCCGGTTTACCCTCGCCGGCACGGCGAAACTGAGCTTCTCGGTCAACGCCGACGGCGCGGCGAAGTTCACCATCTACAAGCTCAATGGAAGCGAACCGGATTACAGCCTGAAGCAGCTCCAGTCCACGTCGCTCAAGAAAAACAAGACCACGAAATACAAGGACGAGGAGGGCGAGTGGATCTATGTGGTGCCCGACTATGCCTATTCCCTCACGACGAAGAGCCTTCTGCTTGAGGAAGGGGAGTATTTCATTTCCGTTCAGACGACGAATAAGACCGGGGATGAAGCATGGTACCAGGTCGGCCTCGACTCCTCCAGCGCGTTCTTCGGCGGGAAGGGCGACACCATGGACGACGACTGGAAGCCCATCGCGAAAGGTCCGGTGAACGACGAGGACTACGATTATTTCTACAACTACGGCGAATACGACCTCGGCGCTCTGACGGTGCTTCAGGACATCACCCTGTTCGAAAACTGGGTCGGTTACGGCGACGATACCGACTACCGGATGTTCTCCCTCGAAAATGTGGCGAAACTCTGCTTCTCGGTCTCCGCGGACGACGCCTCGAAATTCACGGTCTACAAGCTCAACACCGACGGCTCGAAACAATCCCTGTCGAAGATCCAGTCCACGACGCTTTCCAAGGTCACGGTCGCCTCAGGCGAAGAGGACGAGGACCGTCCTTCGTACCTCGCGACGCCCAAGGGGCTTCTGCTCGAGGCGGGGACCTATTTCGTCAGCATGGTGTCCAGCAACGCCGCAAAGGGCGGAAACGCCGCGTACAGCGTGAACCTCACCGCCGAAAGCACGTTCTTCTCCGACAAGGGCGACCGGGGAGACGACGACTGGAACCCCATCGCGGCCAAACCGGGCGAGGGCGAGGACGACACGGAGTACCAGGAGAAATACGGCGCATACGACCTCGGGACGATCCAGGATTTCTACCATCTTGACGTCGAGAACTGGGTCGGCTACGGCGATCCCGTCGACTACAGGATGTTCTCGCTCGAAGGCGCGGCGAAGCTCTGCCTCACCGTCAATGCCTCCGACCTGTCGAAATTCACGATCTGTAAGCTCAATCCCAACGGAAGCAAAAAACCGCTCACCCAGCTTCAGTCCACCGTGCTCTCGAAGACCAAGGTCACGAAAATCAAAAACGAGGACGGAGACTGGGAATACATCTACCCCGAGGCGGCCTACTCCCTTACGACAAAAACCATGCTCCTCGAAGCCGGGACCTACATCTTCTCCATGCAGTCCACCAACGCAGACAAAGGCGGAAACGCCGATTACCATGTGTATGCCGACGAGGAGAAAAGTTTGTTCTACGGCAATCTGGCCGACAACAGCGACGACGGGACCCGCAGCCCGAATGAAGACGGGACGCCCGGTTTCCATGTCTTCGGACAACTCCTGCCCGGTGCGGCAAATGTGATGAATGACTGGGTCGGATTCGGCGACGAATACGACTACATGCAGTTCACCCTGGACGGCACGGCGAAACTGAGCTTCACCATCAACGCCTCCGACGCAGTGAAGATCTCCATCTGCAAGCTCAACGACAAGGACGGCGTTTATTCGTTCTCCACCCTCCAGGCCACGACCGCCACGAAAAACAAGGGCACTTGGTACAATGACGACGGGGAAAAATGGTTCGAGGAGCCGGACTGGAACTATTCCGCGACGACCAAGCCCCTGAAGCTCTCCTCCGGCGAGTATTACATCTGCGTGCAGTCCACCAACGCCGCGAAGGGCGGATACGCCGATTATTTCGTGATCCTCGATGAGAAGAGCACGTTCGAGCAGGTCAACTACCCCGTTTATGGACCGGACCAGAAATCCCCCGACGACGGCTGGAACAACTGGCTGTACAACAAGAAAGTCGGGGTGAATCAGATGCTTCTCGAATCCGACGGTGTCATCTGCGGGCCGGGCGTCTCGGAAATCCTCGTGGACAACCCCATCGATCCGGAATATGAGGATTATCACAATTTCGTCGGTCAGGGTGACGAGATCGATTACGCGAAGATCACGCTGCAATCCGCGGCGAAACTGAGCTTCCGTATCGAATCCACCGACGCCGCAAGGTTCACGATTTCCCGCCTCACCACAGCCTACGACAAAAAAGGAACCATTTCCTATTCCCTGCAATCCATTCAGGTGGCGTCGCTCGTCCTGAACCAGAACACGGACACGTTCTCCGTGACGACGCAGAGCTTCCTGCTCGATGCTGGCGAATACTACATCTCCATGCAGTCGAGCAATGCGGCCCGGGGCGGCAGCGCGTATTACAATGTGTACCTCGACGAGAGCAGCGTATTCTTCGCGGATGCGGATGACGGCTCGAACAACTGGCTGTACGACAAGAACACAAAATCTTTGAATTCACATCTTGTCAGTGGATCCGCAACTGTGATCGATCCGTCTACCAATTACATCCAGATGGACCGAAATGTCGTTTCCTATAATTCCGGCTACAGCGAATACACCAACTTCGTCGGGTTCGGCGACCGGACCGACTATGCGAAGATCCATCTGGATTCCGACGGAATGGTAAGTTTCCAGATCCAATCCACCGACGATGCAGTCTTCTCGGTTTACAGCCTCACGAACAAGGACGGAGCCTACACCTTGAACACACTTCAGACGACGACGCTCAAGATAGAAAAAAACTCCGGGGCTTATTACGTGTCCACCAAGAAGCTCCCTCTTTCCGCGGGCGACTACTACATCTCGATGGAATCTACGAATGCAGCCCAGGGCGGCAGCGCGTATTACAACGTGTCCCTCGACATGAATAGCGTATTCTTCGTGGACGCGCTCGACGGCGACTTCGGCTCAGGTTATACGGAAACGTCGTTTATGTCGGAACCGGATCTCGGCGGCGCTCTGTCAGACGGACTGGAGATTCAGGACTATGCCGGGACTTCCGCCTTCGGTCTCGCCGACGTCCGGCTGGACGACATGCCGATCTCCGGCCAGGGGAACGCTCTCCTGGCATAACGGACCTCACCCTCGTTCCGATTCGAACACTTCCCGCCCCCGGACCCTCCTCTGCGGTCCCGGGGGCGTTTTCGTTTTCCGGGCCCGGTGGACGGATGGCGGAAACCGCCGGAAGGAACCGGAAAAACAGTTTTTTCGGATAAAATACTTTTTTTCCGCTAAGATTTCAGCCGTTCGCGGGGACTAATCTTGCGGAAACACGATTTGAAACCGTTCATTTTCACCAGGGCATCCCGATCCGGAGAAGCCCGCAAGGAGTCACCGACCATGAAGAAAAGATTATTCCACACCGCTCTCTGCGCCATGAGCCTCGCGCTTCCGGCGTTCGCCGACGAAGCCGCCGAAAAAGCCGCGGCGGCCGACATGAACCGCAAGGGCTTCGACCTCTTCGAGACCGTCTGCAAGGCGGACGCGAAAAAGAACATGTTCATCTCGCCGTACAGCATCGACGGCGCGTTCGGCATGGTCTACTGCGGCGCGAAGGGCAGGACCGCCGAGGAAATCCGCGCGACACTCGGACTGCCCGCCGATCCCGCCGACTGCGGCGCGTTCTTCGCCTCCCTGACGAAACAGTACGCCGAAGCGGAAAAGACCGAGATCCTGGTCTCGAATTCCGTCTGGACCGACACGAAGCAGAACGTGCTCCCCGAGTTCACGGCAATGATCGAAAAATACTACGGCGGAGCGTTCTACAAGGAGGATTTCGGACAGTCCGCGAAGGTCGCCGCGAAGATCAACGCCTATGTCGAGGCCCGCACGAAAAACATGATCAAGGACCTGCTTACGCCCGATTTCTTCAGCAAGGACACGTCCATGGTCCTGCTGAACACGCTGTACTTCGAGGCGAAATGGCAGAACCCGTTCCCGAAGGACAACACGAAGCCCATGCAGTTCCACAAATTCGGCGATCAGGACAAGGAAGTCCAGATGATGCACCAGAAGAGCAACGGCATCGCCTACTACGCCGATTATCAGGACAACGTCCACGCGATCGTCCTGCCCTATGAAAACCGTCGTTTCGAGCTCGTCGCTCTGATGCCCGTCCGTGACGAAGGCGACCGTGGCGAGGCCGCTCTGAACGACATCGTGGGCAAGATCGGCACGAAGCTCGATTCCTGGCTGGGACGCCGCATGCGCGGCGAAACGCGCGTCTGGCTCCCGAAGACCGACCTGACCTGCAAGCTCGACCTCGGCAAGACGCTCCAGGGACTCGGCATGAAGACCCCGTTCTCCAACTTCGCCGATTTCTCCGGCATCGACACGGAAGAGGCGCTCAAGATCGAAAACGTGGTCCACAAGACCGCCCTGAAAATGGACGAAGTCTCCACGAAGGCCGCGGCCGCCACCGCCATCGGCATGGCGAGGATCACTTCCATCGGCATGCCCGACCCGGTCAACGAATTCCGCGCCGACCGTCCGTTCCTCGTGCTCATCCGCGACAGCGAGACTGGACTCATCCTCTTCATGGGCCGCATCAACGACCCCGGCGACGCGAAGTGACCCGCCCGCGCGGAATCATCCGCGTCTACCGTTCCCGCCCGGCAGTTTCCACGGAAATCGCCGGGCTTCTTTTGCGCCGGGTCCGGCGGCCGGATCCGCGGCTTCATTTCCCGCGGCAGCCGGAATGTATCTTTTTTTGAAAATATTGAAAACAGGATATTGAAAATCCGGCGGGAAAAAGGTATATTAATCTAAATACCGGTTTCCGGCGTTTCAAACATGACCGGAGCTATAGTAAATCAAGGGAAATAGAACCAGCAAAGGCCGGGAGGACCTGAACGGATCCCGGGCCGGAAGGAGAACAGCATGGGGCGTTTATTCGGAACCGACGGCATCCGCGGCAAGGCCAATGAATTTCCCATCACGCCCGAGCTTGCCCTGCTGGTGGGAAAAGCCGTCGCCCGGCATTTCTGCCGCAACGCCGCGAAAGACGACGTGTTCGGTCAACGAGGCAATCCCCGTGCCATCGTCGGCAAAGACACACGCATCTCCGGCTACATGCTCGAAACCGCGCTCGTGAGCGGACTCGTGAGCATGGGCATGGACGCCTACGAGATCGGGCCCATGCCGACTCCCGCCGTGGCCAGCCTCACCGGCTCCATGTGCGCCGACTGCGGCATCATGATCACCGCATCCCACAATCCCGCCTCCGACAACGGCATCAAGCTTTTCAATTCCGAAGGGTTCAAGCTCCCGGACGAGGTCGAAGACGACATCGAACGGGCCATTTTCTCCATGATGGAGCATCCGGCCGACGGCACCCCGGACATCGGAAAGGCGTTCCGTGTGGACGATGCCCGCGGCCGCTACATCCACCTCGCCAAACGCTCCATCGACTACACCTCGCTGAAGGGCATGAAGATCGTGCTCGACTGCGCGAACGGCGCGGCCTACTACGTGGCGCCCATCGTCATGCGCGAACTCGGCGCCGAAGTCATCACCGCCGGAGTCAGCCCCGACGGCCTCAATATCAACGACGGCTGCGGTGCGCTCCACCCGGAAAACATGTGCCGGCTGGTGAAAGAACACGGCGCCGACATCGGCATATCGTTCGACGGCGACGCCGACCGCGTGCAGTTCTGCGACCACACGGGAACCATCATCAACTGCGACCGCATCATCGGCCTGTGCGCCCTGGACTACAAATCGCGCGGCCAGCTGAACAACGACACGATCGCCGTCACATCCATCAGCAACCTCGGACTGCACGACGCCATGCGCGAGGCCGGCATCAAAGTCGAAGTCACCAATGTCGGCGACCGCTACGTCATCGAACGCATGCGCGAAAGATCGCTGAACCTGGGCGGCGAGCAGACCGGGCACCTCATCTTCCTGGAGCACTCCCCGACCGGCGACGGCCTCATCTCCGCTCTGCACGTGCTCCGCATCATGAACAAGACCGGAAAATCCATCGCCGAGCTCGCCGGATTCATGCACGAATACCCGCAGATCCAGAGCTCGCTCCGCATCGCCGAGCGCGTGCCGTTCGACGATCTGCCGGAACTTTCCAAGTGCATCCGCGAGGCCAGACTGGACCTCGGGGACGCCGGACGCGTGATCGTCCGCTACTCCGGCACCGAAAACAAGCTTCGCATCCTCGCCGAAGCCCGTACGGAATCCGCCGCGCGGCTCTGGCATGACAAAATTGCGGGCGTTGCCGCCCGCGAACTGGAGGTTATCCCCTAATGGAATCGTTCGCATTTGAAATCTTCGAGCATGGCGACCCCGTCCTGCTGGAACCCCTGACCTGCAAAAAGCCCGCTCTCGAGCTGGAACTCGCCGCCGGCACGCTGGAATCAACCCTGCTGAGCCGCTGGTCCGCGCTTCAGAACGCCGCCGGCCCAGGCTGCCGTCTCCGCCTCGCCTCCGACTTCTGGCCCTCCAAGGCCCTGCTTGAAAAGGCTGCCGCCGCGCTCGCCGCCGGACAGTCCTTCACCGTGACCGATGCCGACGGAGTCGCTGCCGAATGCGGCTGCACCGGCTGCGGTTCCGAGACCGCCGCTATCTCCGCCGACGAAGCGTCCTTCCGCATCCGCTATCCGTGGGATCTTCTGAAGATCAACGAGGAATTCCTCGCCGGCTACACGGAAAACGACATCAAGGGAACCGTCCGCGAACGCGTCACGCTCGACGGCGTGGTCATCCTCGGCGAGGGCTCCGTGCTGCTCCCCGGCGTCTACATCGAGGGCGTCGCCGTCATCGGCAAGAACTGCAAGATCGGTCCGAACTGCTATCTCCGCGGTTACAACTTCATCTCCGACAAGTGCCACATCGGGCAGGCCGTCGAGATCAAGAACTCCATCCTCATGACGCACGTCGCCGCCGGACATCTCTCCTACATCGGCGACTCCATCGTGTGCCAGAACGTCAATTTCGGCGCGGGCACCATCACCTCGAATTTCCGCCATGACGGCAAAAACCACCGTTCCATGGTCCAAGGCTGCCTCATCGATACCGGACGCCGCAAATTCGGCTCCATCATCGGCGAAAACGTCCACACCGGCATCCATACGTCGATCTACCCCGGACGCAAGATCTGGGCCGACGTCCAGACCCGCCCCGGCGACGTGGTCCAGCTCGACCTCATGAAGTAAGACGATCCACCCTCCCGCCGCCGGTCCCGGTCTCAGCCCCCGTATCCGGCGGCGGTTTTTCCTTCCCGAAAAGGCAGGTCCATGTCCAGCATCCTGAAAACCATTCTGGCCGCGTTCAGCTTCGGCACACGCTTCCGCGGTCCCGTGAAACCGGACTCGCCCCGCGTGTTCTCTGTTGCGCTGGCGATGCAGCCTCTGATCGGACTCCTGCTCGGCATAGCCGCTGCTCTCCTGCCGCTCTTTATGGCTTTCAGTTTCCGCGATTTGCAGGGACTCGTGCTTTTCGCCTCGGGCATCTACCTTTTCCTGGTCGAATGGCTCACCCGTTTCGACAATCTCCATGGATTCGACGCCGCCTGCCGCGCGCTCGCCGGAGTGGAAGCGCCCCCGGAGGAACGCCTCCAACGCCTTGACCGGCCCGGCTCGTCCCCCTGCACGGCATTGCTCGTCGGCCTGAAGATCATGCTCCTGTATCTGATCTTCCTCCGGATCGCGCTGTTCGGCGACTGGATGCTGCTGGCATCCATCCTCGTCATCGTGCCGTTCTTCGGCCGGATCGCGATGCTGTTCGCATATCCCTCGGCCCCCGGGAAACAGCCCGGTTCCGTCGGGATCGCGGTCAAAATCTTCTGGACGCTTGCGGCGCTGGTGCTGCTGGCGTTCATCCTCGGATGGCTTCGGACCACCGGCGGCATTTTCTTCTCGTTCCGCTCCATGAAGCTCACGATGTCCGGGTTCAACCTCGCCCCCACCGGCTTCGGCGGAGTTCCCCCGCTCATCACGATCATCAGCCTCGGCATCCAGGACACATTCACGTTCTTCATGTCCGGGTATCTGGCGGCGATGTACTGGAATATCGAAGCTCAGTTCAAGCTCAGGATGAAACCCGCTCCCTGTTTCGCCGGCGCGATCTGCGAAACCGCCGAACTCGCCGCAATGATCGTCTTCCTCATCCTGACCAGCGACCTGATCGCCTGATCTGTGCGGAAGTGCCCCCCGCTACCCCCTGCGCGTACCGGATGGCGGAAGCCCTTTTTCCGCCTCATGTGTGGCTCGCTACCAGGTACACCGTGTATGCGATGTACGCCAGAAGCAGCAAGGCGCCCTGGACCCGGTTCAGGCGCTTTCCGAACACTCCGAACAGGAACAGTGCGCCCGAAGTTCCCAGCATGACCGCGAAATCCGACGAGGCGATGTTCTCTCCCTTCAGCGGCGAGATCAGCGGCACGATGCCGAGGATGCAGAACACGTTGAAGATGTTCGACCCCACGATGTTCCCGATGGCGATGTCGTTTTCGCCTTTCAGCGCGGCCACAAACGACGTCGCGAGTTCGGGCAGGCTCGTCCCGACCGCCACGATCGTCAGCCCCGTGACCGCATCGCTGATGCCCGCCGCTTTCGCAAACGCCACGGCTGAGATCCGGAACGCTTCCGCGCCGGCGACCAGCATCACCACCCCGCCTGCCACCGCCAGAAGGGCAAACGACATGCCGAGCGGCTTCTCCATGCTTTCCGCGACTTCGGGATCGACATTCGTCTCCCCTTTGCCGTCCGCAGCCTTTTTTGCCTCCTGTTTCTTCGACATGATCACGTTCAGCGAGGTATAGGCGAGGATGCAGAGAAAGAAGAACAGACCTTCCCACCTGTTGATGCCGTGGCTCAGGTAATATGCCCCGGTCAGCGACAGCATGGCAAACATCATCACCGGCAAGTCGAACCTCTTCAGGTTCGCGTGGAACGGCATCGGGCGCAGAAGTGCACACAGCCCGAGGATCAGCGCCACGTTGCAGACGTTCGACCCGATCACGTTGCCCAGGCTGATGTCCGCGGATTTGTGCAGGGCGGAAACGATGCTCACGACCAGTTCCGGCGAGCTCGTGGCAAACGCCGCAAGCGTGAGTCCGATCACGAGGCGGGAAATGTGCGCCTTCAGGGCCAGCGAAACTCCCCCGCGGACCAGAAACTCCGCCCCGTAGTACAGCAGCGCCACCCCGAGGACGGCAAGCCCGAGATTGCGGAATATGTCAAGTGTCGGCATAGTCGGTCAGAAACTCCAGAATGCGGTCAACGCCCCGCGGCCCGCCGGATTTTCCGGCCGCCCCGGGTCGATTTATCCTCTTAATCTACACGTTTTTTTCCGGAATTCAAGTTTTTTCCCGTTTTCCGCTTGCTTTTCCCCGTTTTTGTGATAACTTTATAGGATTGTACGCCTCCCGCGCACCCGTCCGAAAACCGAACCCGACGAAACCGGAAAGGAACCGGATTATGAAGCTGCACATCGTTCTCGCCGCCTTCCTCTGCCTGGCCGCCTGCTCCCTTCAGGCCCGGAGTCGGACCACAGGACAGGGCAACGGCAATTCAAGGGACGGGCTCCTGTCGTCGCCCCCCTCCGGACGCTCCGCCGCGAGACAGTCCGCAAACGATTCCGCCAGGAGAGGCATTTTCGACATCGCCACAAAAAACGAACAGAGCGGAAACAATAGTCAGACCGCACCCGCCGCAGGCAGGTCCTCCACCTCCGCTTCCCCGTTCGGCACGACCTCCCCGCGTACCAGAAACTCGTCCGCACGCCGCTGGAAAACCACCAGCAAGCTCGCAGACTGCATCCGCGAAAAGGCCGTCCCCGCCAACACAAATTTCTCGTTCTCCGGCACGGTCACCGGCATCGTGACCGACGGCCGCTATACCATCCTCACGATGTTCGACTCCGTATCGACCACGGCGGAAAACGGCGCAACCGGCGACGTCCCCGTCACGTTCACCGTCGTGATGGACGCCCAGATCGCCGGAAACACGACGATCAAGGAAAACGCACGCAAGAGCTTCACCGTCGACAGCAACTATGTGTATTTCGTCTGGAACGACACAGGATGCACCGTCCGCGCGGTCGACAATTCCCTGACCGAACCGGACCCCGTCGCACCCTCCGCCACGAACAAGCGCTGACCGAGATAGCATCCTCATCACGCAAAGCCGATCCAGCTGTTTTCGTCGCACCCTCCGTTACCCGGAAGCGCTGACCCGCCTGAAACAGCCACGGCCTTCGCCCTCTGCTCATTACGTCCTCAGCCACACTAACGACCCCAGCCTTCTCCATCACACCCCCCGCTCCGCGACGAAACGCCGATAACCGGCACGGCTTCCCAAACACCGAAAACCAAACGTCAGGTTCTCTCTTTTTTGCCAGTCTCTTTCCGGCTGCACCCATTATGACAATTCGTCATATTGGAAACAATAAACTCATCGCAAGACAAAAGATAGAAATATTAACGATCATTTCTGAACAACTGCGCATTTTCGAAAGTACAAAGCAAAAAAAAGGAATGACGGATCATCCGTCAATTTCATCCGTCAGTCCGACATGCAGATCGGAAATACATTTTTGTTTCATCGTGTTATAGAATGACGGATAGAACGTCATTTCATGCCACCCCCTTTATGAAACACCCCCTGATCACCCGAAGAAAACAATCATTATTCCATTGATAGACGCAGCGGAACAGGATGCTTTTCCGCGACAAGTTTTTCGGCTTCCTCCGTGGTCATGGCTTCGACTGTTCCGTCCGAATAGAGGACCGGCGTCTTTTGCTTTTCGCCGTGCGTGCCGGGTGGACACATGAGGATCGGGACAGGCTGCGGAAGCGACTTATCGAACACGGCCGAGGCGGGCACAGGAAACACCAGGTACTGCCGGACGACTTCCGTACGTTTGCGGCGAATATGGAATGCTTTGCGCTCGTAATGAACACTCCGGCAGAGATAATCCTTTTCCAGGCGATGTCCCATTTCGGCGACGGATTCCCCCGGCCGAGGCTGGTGCGTTTGGAAATCCTTCCCCGCCGCCGCCCGGATCAGATCGGCGACAGTCCATTCCGGCGGCAGGTCGAACCCCTCTTCGCCGGAGAATTCGCACACGAGCTTGTAGATTTGTTTCTGATTGTTCGCGCAGTTGGCGCGGTAAGCCGCGGATACCGCCTCAGGATTTGGTCCGGAGGGGATCAGAATCAATATAAACAAATTGAACGCGAGCAAAAGGAGAACGATGCAGGTATCCCGGCGGTTGAGACCACGCCCCATGAAATGCTGTTTCCAAACCATCGTCATTTCTCCACAAAGGGTTGGTAAGTCCGCGCATGAACACAAAACGAGAGCCGGGGCCAAGTGGCATTTTGCACATGAGTGTGCAACATTGCCGCGGGATTTGGAACGCGCGTGTTCCAAATCCCGGTGGTCAGGCGGGAAATGAGCTTATTCCTCTTCGGCGCGGGAGATGAGCTCTTCGCGGAACGCCTTGGTGTAGAAAGCGCCGCAGTGGCCGCCATTGGAAAGCCACGTGATGCGGTCGCCGAGCGTCTCGTCGAGGAACGCGCGGTCGGCATCGGTGATGAGGATGTCGTCCCAGGAATGGATCATGCGGACGGACTTGTTGTTGCGGAGAGTGTCCTGAACGGCGCGGAGGCCGGATTCGGCTGCGAGCACGTCGAGGTCATCGGCGGTCTTTCCGAGTTGCGGGAAGAGGAAGCGCGTGATGTATTCGCGGAAGCCGATGCCGCCGATCTCGCGATAGAAGTCCTCGCGGTTGAACATGGTGCACGGGGCGGTGATGCCGGGGAGCGGCGTGTCGCTTTCGCGCTGGGCTTTCTCGAGGAGCTCGGTGATGCATCCCTGCAGGGCAAAGGAGATGAAGAAGCCGGCGGTGTCTTCAGGAACGTACGGCGGCCGGGTGAACGTTTCGGGCTCGTTGGGGTCGAACGGCGGGATCACGCGGTCGGTGAGGACGTACTGAAGCCCGGCTCCGGTGGAGACCTTTTCCACGGCCTCCTCGAACGTCCAGTCGTTCGTCATGGAGGCGAAATGCTCGGACTGTTCGATCGCGACGAGGAGGTCGGCAGGCGGGTTGAGCGGGAGATAACGGGAGATGCCGAGGGTGTTCTCCTTTTCCTCCATGGCGGCAATGTGACAGGCCTCGAGAGCGCCCATGGACCAGCCGGTGAGGACGATGCGCGGATTATTGATCTTGCCGTCGGCGCGGAGGTCGTCCAGGACCTTGCGGATGGCGGAGCGCACCTTGGCGGCGTCTTTCGGGGTGTACCCGGGGAAATCCCCGTCTGTGGAGAGCATGAAGCGCCAGTTGAACGCGTTGTCCATGAGGACGACGGCATATCCGGCATTGTAGAACTCCTCGGCGGTGGCGACCGCGGTCGCGCTGTTGTAGATGCCGCCGACGCCGGGCAGGACGATGGCAAGCTTTTCAGGCAGGACCTCGTTTTCGTCTTCGGGTTCCGGGGCCTCGAAGAAACCGTATTTGAGGCGGGAACGGTCGGGATCGTCGCTGACCGTGACCTTGCGGTTGTACATCTTATCCTCGAAATCGGAGTTGAAGATGGAGAGACGCGCATACCAGAAATCGCGGTCTTTCTGAGGCACATAATAGATGGCGCGGAGCGTGTCGGCCGCAGGCCCGAGCGAATAATACCCTTCGAGCACCCTGCGGCGTCCGTGCAGTTTTTCGGGCATCGTGGATTCCTGAGGCGGCGGGAGCTCGGGCAGGCGGTCGTACTGGACGTCTTTGGCGAAATCGTAGTACCATTTCTCGAGCTGGAGCTGGCGGTTCAGGAGCGACATCATCACGTAAGTGCGGTAGGGATCGGCGGACCCCTTGATGACCGACACGAACCGCGGATGCAGAGAAACGACGTTGTTCACGTAAGCCCAGCTGGAATAGGGCAGATAGGTGCGGATATCGAACAGATAGTCGAAAATACTGCCGACGTCGTCGCGGACGTTGATGTGGCGGCTGCCGGGGATGATGAGGCGGCAGCCCGGGTCGATACCCCATGTGGCGAACATGCGCCCGAAATCGGCGTCGGTCTTGTGGAGGTCGAACCAGTGTTCCGCCGGGTCGAACAGCCCGAGGATGCCGACGGTCGAGTTCAGCAGGAAGCGCCCCGTCTCGACGCCCGCGCATTCCCATTCGGCGCTGCCGAGGGAGGAGATGAGGCGGCCGGGGAACGCGAGGTTATGGCAGGCGTTTTCGATGCAGTCGATGACGGGTTTGGGCAGCACGCTCGCCCAGATCCAGCCCAGCGGACGCGCGATGTAATCCATGATCACGCAGTCCACCTCGAACATGCTCCGGTTGAAGCCTTCCAGCGGGTCGTGCCCGGAGAGGTCGCCCACGAGACGCGCGGTATTCCAGGGACCTTCGGGCCCCATCGCCGCGGCATCCGCATTCGCCTCGGGAGAAGTGCTCTGGCAGGCGCTCAGGAGAAGCGCGATGGCGATCATGCATGCGGCCAGCAGACAGTTCCAGTGTTTCAATCTCATAACAGCGGCTCCTTTCCCGGTTCGGACAAATGATTATTTCAGTTCGGTTTCAGGCAAAAACAAGGCCGGAGATTATGCCCCGGCTTTCCCGGTCTTTTCCGCCGCGTCGGGCTCTTCCGAGGGGCAGGCGCAGCCGATCCACTTGGCGCAGCCGGTCGGATCGCAGCCGTCGAAGCAGAAGGTGCAGAGCTTGCATTTCGGCAGTCCGATGGCCTCGACGAGCTGGTCGATGGTCTGGTATTTCAGGGTGGTGAGACCGAGTTTCTGGCGGATCTTCTCGACCATGCGTTCGTAGCGGGGCGTCCCGGCGGTGATGTATTCGCGCAGGATTTCGGGCGTAGGTTCGCCGCCCTCGAGTTCGGCGATGATGCGGCGGGCCGCCAGATCCATGACGGAACGCGAGCGCGAGAAGTTGAGGAAGAGACATGGGAACGCGAGCGGCGGCGAGGCGGAGCGCAGATGCACTTCCTTCGCGCCGCGGTTGAGCAGACGCCGCGTGACGTCGCGGAACTGCGTGCCGCGGACGATGGAATCGTCGCAGAAGAGGAGGCGTTTTCCCTCGATCTGGTCCTGCACGGGGAGCAGCTTCATTTTCGCGATGAGGTTGCGATGGGACTGCACCTGGGGCATGAAGCTGCGAAGCCAGGTGGGCGTGTACTTCACAAGGGCGCGAAGATACGGACGGCCCTTCTTGTTCGAGTAGCCTATGGCGTGGGCCACGCCGGAATCGGGCACGCCGCAGACGGAGTCGACCTCGACGCCGTCGTGCGCGGCGATGCGGGCGCCGTTGGCGTAGCGCACGGTCTCGGTGTTGCGGCCCTCGTAGTCGGAGGAGGGATAGCCGAAGTAGACCCAGAGGAACGAACAGATCTGCATGGTCTCCTCGGGCTCCTTGAGCTGAACGACGTTTTCCGCGTCGACGAGCACGATCTCGCCGGGCCCCAGGTCGCGGACGAACTCGTAGTCGAGGTTCGGATAGGCCGATGTCTCCATGGAGACGGCCATGGCGCCGGGCTTCTTCGCGAGGGAAACGGGGGTGCGGCCGTAGCGGTCGCGCGCCGCATAAATCTTGCCGTCGGCCATCACAAGCATGGAGCAGGAGCCCTTGATGCGGTGCATGGCGTAGGCGATGCCGTCCTGGATGGTGTTCTGGGTATTGATGAGGGATGCGACGACCTCGGTCGGGTTGTGTTCGCCGTTGCTGTGCTCGGCGAAATGGATATGATGCTCCTCGATGGCCTGCCGCGTGAGCTCTTCGATATTGTTGAGCTTGCCGACGGTCACGATGCTGTACATGCCGAGGTGGGATGCGATCAGGAGAGGCTGATCGTCCATGTCGCTGATGACGCCGATGCCGCATTTCGCACCGCGGAACAGCTCGAGTTCGGGTCCGAATTTGGAACGGAACATCTCGTTGGAGATATCGTGGATGGAACGGATGATGGAACCGTAGGGATTGGTGACGGCCATGCCGCCGCGGACCGTACCCAGATGGGAATGATAATCGACCCCGTAGAAGAGGTCGTCCACGCAGTCATCCTGTGAGACAACGCCGAAAAAACCGCCCATAACAATCTGCTCCTTGGTTTGGGACTGGAAGAAGTGCTGATGGTATAATATAGCATAAAGAGTCTAAAAAACGAGTCGATTTTTTGAAAATTCGGGATTCGGACGCTCTTTTTTTCGCGGCGGCGGCGTTTCGGAAGGTTTTTTCCGTTTTTTTTCAAAAAAATCGGCAAAAATGAACGTTTCCGGCTTTCATAAATCCGGAATCGTGCTATCTTACTTTGTAAAGCTGTAACAAAACGACGGAGAAAAACCAGAATGGATATCGATCAGGGCACGGAAGAACGAAGCGTATGGAATTTCGGAAACTACCTCCGAACCGCGCTGTTTCTGCTGTTCGTCTGTGCCGTTCTTCCCCAATCATACGACAAAACGGACCTGGCTCTGCTGGAAGGCGGGATCAACGGCCCGGACGACATGTATCACAACTGGATCGGTTTTCTCGGCGCCCATGTCGCCCGTGCGATGTTCTACACGTTCGGCCTGGCGACGTATTGTCCCCTTCTGGTGGTGATGTTCCTCCTGCTGGTCCGGAGGTTTATCCCCGGACTGCCGCGCAGGAGTCCGCTGTGGTGGGTCCTGCCGACGGTCCTGCTCGGCGGCGCCATGCTGTTCGCCATGTGGCCGCAGGAGTTTGTCGGGGAAACGGATGCGCTTGGCATCGGACGCGCGGAACAGTCCTCCATGGCAATGCCCGGCGGTGTCGTGGGAGCGGCTCTCTCCGCGCCGAAAACGCCCCTGCTCCCCGCGGGGGTGATCCGCCGTTACATCGGCAACACGGGCTCCGTCCTCGTTGCGCTGGCGCTCCTGCTGCCCGGACTCGTCTTCCTGTTCGTCCACGACTGGCTCCCGCTCATTCTGAACGCGTTCAGGGCAGCCGCGGAAGCGAGGGAAGCGCGGGACAATGAGGAGAAAGCTTCTCCGAAGGCTCCGAAAAACCGCGGCAGCCGCATCTACACGCCGGAAAATCCGGACGGCGAGCAATGGGACCCGGAAACGGCCGCAGCCGCCCCGGAGATCCACCTGTACGGCGACGACGACCTCGGCGGCGACGACCTCGAGGAAGAGGAAGAAGTCAGACCGGCCGCGAAGAAGCCTTCCAAGTTCAAATCCGTCTTCGGCGCAATCAAATCGCACCTCAACAAGCCCCCCCGGGAAACCGGTTCGGACGAAGACGAGGAGGAAGACGAGGAGGAGGAAGACGAGATCGTCGTCGCTCCGCCCGTTCGCGCCTCCGCGGCCGCCCGCATGCCCGGTGTCGCGGTTCGGGATCAGGACAGGATCGCACCCCCGCCAAGGAAACAAATGTCCGCCCGGCCTGCGCCCGGAACGCCCCTTTTCGACGAGGACGAACTCGTCATGACGCAACCGCCCCGGAAACAGAAGAAAACGGCCATGCCGCCGGTCCCGCCGCCGGAACCCGAGGAAGAGCTCGAAGAGGAAGAACCCGAACTTGAGACTGCCGCGCCGCCGGAGCCGGAAGAGCCCGAAGAAGAGATCGCAGAGGAAGAAGATGTCGTCGAGGAGCCGCCAGCGCCGAAACGCGTTTCCCGCACGGTGCCGACGCACAGCTACGCCGCGAACAAGGCAGCATACGACAGCGCGCATCCCGCGCCGGCCGACCCCGGCGATCCGGAGCCGCCTCCTCCGGTCTACGAGGAATACCATCTGCCCAGCCCGATGCTGCTGGAACGCCACGGCGACGAGATCAATCAGGAGGACAAAGCCTACATCCAGAGCGCAACGGACAAGCTGGAGGAAACGCTCAACAGTTTCCATGTCGGCGGCATCATCTCCGACATCACCGTCGGCCCGCGCGTCACGCAGTTCGAGATCGCGCTCGATCCGGGCGTCAAAGTCGACAAGATCACCGGAATCCAGGGCAACATCGCCATGGCGCTGGAAGCCCAGAGCATCCGCATCCGTGCGCCGATCCCGGGCAAGAACGCCGTCGGCATCGAGGTGCCGAACAAGGCTTCGAGCACCGTCTATCTCCGTCCGCTCCTGGAATCCGCCACCTGGCGCGAATCGCACGCCGCCATCCCGATCCTGCTCGGGCGCGACATCGCGGGCAAGGTCTACATGACCGACCTTTCCAAAGCGCCGCACATGCTCATCGCCGGTTCCACCGGATCAGGCAAGTCCGTCTGCATGAACACGCTCATCATGAGCCTGCTTTTCCGGTTCTCCCCGGACGAGCTCAAGCTCATCATGGTCGATCCGAAGGTCGTCGAACTCGAAATGTACCGCCCGATCCCGCACCTCATCACCCCGGTCGTAAACGACCCGAAGAAGGTGCCGCTCGCTCTCCGCTGGGGCGTGAACGAGATGGAGCGCCGCTACATGGTGCTGGCGAAAGTCAAGGCGAAAAACCTGGCCGCGTTCAACTCCAGGCCGCCCGATCCGCAGCCCGTCCTCGACGATTACGGCAACGTGATTCCTCCGAAGCTCCCGATCCTGATCATCATCATCGACGAGCTCGCCGATATCATGATGACCGACGCGAAGAGCGATGTGGAGCAGAGCATCTGCCGCATCGCCCAGAAGGGCCGCGCCGCCGGTCTCCACCTCGTGATCGCCACGCAATCCCCCAGAAAGGAGGTCGTGACCGGCCTCATCAAAGCGAACATCCCGACCAAGATCGCGTTCCGCGTCAGCAACGGCATGGACAGCCGCGTGATCCTGGACGCGGTCGGCGCGGAAAAACTGCTCGGCAACGGCGACATGCTCTTCAATCCGCCCGGCGGCGCCAACCTCGAACGCATCCAGGGCGCTTACGTCTCCGACAAAGAAATCGCGGAAGTCATCGACGAGGTCGCGGCACAGCGTCCCCAGACCTTCGACGACGGCATCTTCGCAGGCGACGATGAGGAGGACGAGGACGAAGGGACGAAGGGACGCCGCGGCAAGGGCGGCAGGAACGCCAGAGGCGGCTCGCGCTATGACGACTACGACGACGAGCTGGACGATTACGACGAAGCCGACGGCATGGCGAATTCCGACGTGGTCAGGGCAGCCGCGGACAAGTATCTGGAGCCGACCGATCCCCCGATCATGCTCCGCGCCCTCGAAATCATCATCAATGACCAGCAGGTCAGCACTTCCTATCTTCAACGCAGGCTCGGCATCGGCTACAACAAGGCCGCCGACATCATCGATAAACTCGAACAGCGTCACGTCATCAGCGCCCCGCTTCCCGGCGGGCAGAAACGTTCCATCCTGATTACGGACGGCCTGGAAACGTCCAATGACTGAGGTACCGCCTTATGACTGATCCGGAATATCCCGAAACAAAAAACGAACAGGAACTGAATCTCTTCGACGATCAGCCGCGACCCGAAGACGGCGGCGGCGAAGCCCGGACTCCCGATGCCGCCACCCCCGAACGGACCGACGACGGCGCTGCCCCTGCGCGGCAATCTCCGGAAGCCGAACCGGTATCCGAGCCGGAACAACCCCCCGCCGCCATGGATGACGACGCGCCTGTCGTGGCGCCGCCTCCCCGCAAGCAGCCGGCTTCCGGTCAACCCGGTGCCGTTGCGGCTCCGCCACAGCGGAACAAGCGGCCGGGACGGGCTGCCGTTCCCGGGGCCGCGTCCTCTTCGGGCCAGGACGCCCGCAAACCGCTCCAGCATTCGATCCAGCCGGTCCAGTCGCTGGGACAGACGCTGTCGGCGATCCGCAACGCCCGCGGTCTTTCCATCGAGGAAGTCGCTCTCGCCACCCGCATCCGGCTGGAATACCTCACGGAGCTTGAAGCGGACGAACTTCTGAAGGTCCTCCCCACCGTCTACGTTTCCGCCTATGTCCGCAAGCTCATCGACATTTACGACCTTTCCCCGGAGGACAGCGAACTCCTGATCGAAAAAATGCACGGGGAAATCCCGCAGGACCCGGAGGAACTGCCGGACAAGCTCCTCGAATCCGTGAACGAAGGCGGCATGGTGAACGAAGGTGAAAACAAACGCATCCGGAACATCACCATACTGTTCTTCTCCGGCGTCGCCGTCATCTTCATCGCCATCGTCTGGCTTATCATCCTTCTGATCGTCCGACACTCCAGAAAGCCGGACACCGTTCCCGAGCGCACACCCGCCGCCGTGACTTCCGGCGAAGCCGCCGATCCCGCGGCCGCGGCGACACCCGACGACGCCCGGACTCAACCCCCCGGCATAACGGAATCGGATTTCGACGCGCTGATCCCTCCCGAGCAGCCTGACACAACAATCCTGAGCCAGGGCAACAAGCGAGGCGTCCGCAATACGCCGTAAATCCGCACGCGGTCCTTTTTCCCGCACGAACAAAAAACATGCCCGGCCGAAGTCGTTCCCGGTCGGGCATGTCTGTTTTCAGTTGAGGGGACCGCTTCCGCGGCCGGGCTCACTGTTTCTCAAGCAGTTCGTCCAGGGTCCTCTGGGCGGCCTCCAGCTTCAGCTGAAGATTCATCACGTCCTGCGCCTGGTTGTCGCGCTTCGCGCCCATGGTGTCAACTTCCTTCATGAGCTTGTTGGTGACGGCCGCGTTGTGTGCGCCGCTGCGGATGCGGCCGCCATACCCCCAGGGGGATTCGATGCTGGCGCGATCGGAACCGATGGAGGACATTCCAAGCGCTCCGCGGTCCTGAGCAATAGTCTGCTCGGTCGTTTCCAGACGCTTTTTTGCCTCGTCAAGCTCAAGTTCGAGCTTGCGGACCTTCTGCTGCTGGGCATTGATGCGCTGGTCCTTGTACCGCTTCTCCTCGGACTTGCGTTTCTCGGCCTTGGCTTTCCGATCCTTTTCCGCTTTTTCGGTTGCTCTTTTCTGCTCGTCCAACTTCTTTTCGTAGCGGGCGGACTTGATCGGGTCGTAACCGAATTTCTGCTGGTATTCCAGCGGCATGTCGGAGTACGGGATGAACATGCAGCCGTCCTTGTAGGCGAGCGTAATCCCGTTCGGCTTCTTGTCAAGAACAAAGGCGTCCTGAAGGACCTTCCCGTTTCTGAGCGTGACAGTGTGGGTCTGCGGCTTGTCGGAATCCGCCGCGATGGCAGCAGCACCGGCAAACAGCACGGCAGCCGTCAGAATTGCGATCATGCGAGGTTTCATCTTTCGTCTCCTTTCTCTTCACTCAGTTTGCCGGGTTTCCGGAACACGGAATCCGGGATGTCGGCATTGGACTCGAAGGACAGCAGCGTGAGCTTCGTGGAGCCAGTCGGCGAGAACTTGTACATGTGCACGGGAAGCGTGACGTCGCCGAAAGAACGGTAGCCGAAATATTGCATCGTATGGACGCCGTCGTCCCTGTTGACCTCGAACTGACGAAGCAGGTCGGAATCCTGCCCGAACCATAATTTGACATCGACGTCCGGATAACGCCGGAAATTCGCTAAGATCACGTCGCACTCCTCGCCGCATGCGAAATCGGACTGCTCCAGAAGCTCGGCATTGCCGAAAATGTCCTGGAAGTTCACGTCGAACGGGATCGTCTGAAGCAGGGCGGCGTGCATCTGTTCGATGTCTTCCGCCGTCATCGGGATGATGTCCCCGCGTACGTACATCCAGCCGGAATCCTTGTTCAGACAGAATACCAGCGAACGTTCTCCGTCCAGCACGTCGATGCGCACTTTGCGCGGGGCTTTGTAGCGGACCAGGGCGGTTCCCTCTCCGTCGCCGAATTCATATGTGAACTCCGCTGTATTGATGTCGGATGCCGTGCGGTCCGACGCGATGGCATCCTCGCAGTCGTCGAACACGCTGTCCGCAGTGTCGCGGAACAACGAACATGCCGACAGGAACACGCCCGCTGTCACCGCCATCGCCGCAAGTACGGCGCCGAAGAACTTCTGTTTCATTGTTTTCTCCTGAAAAATGGGATTTTCCGACGGGCGTCCGAGGTTCACCGGGATTCGCGGCATACCGAAATCCGCGCATCACGGAAAGCCGGAAAAAAACGCCCGTTTCCGGTCTTGTCTAATAATATAACACCTGAAAAATATAAGTCAAGGAGATGGAGAAAAAAACACGGCGTCCGCTGCGAGGATTCGATTCGCGCGCACTCCGGCCTCGGCGGGCAGTCCCGACGCAAATCCGGACGGCGTCACTCGGGAACGGCGATCCCCGTGAGTGTGGAGATCTGCCGGAGATAGGCTTTCTTCTCCATCGCGCCCGGGATGATCCCGAGAAGCTTTTTCCCGTCGGACCCGAGGACCACCGTGCACGGATAAACGGCCGGGACGCTGAGCGCCTTCCGCAGCGACAGGTTGGCGGAGACCTGTTCCTGCGGGGCAGACACGTTCACGAAATGCTGGATGTACAGGCCGACAACAGCAGGCTGCACTGCCGACGTGAACTCCCTGGATTTGAGGACGGACGATTCAAACTTCTTGCTCGCGGAGCTCCAGTCCGGGCCGGAAAACACGATGAGAACGGGCTTGTTGTCCTTCGCGGCTTCCGCACGGGCATCCTTCAAACGCAGATGCCAGCCCGTTCCGAGGTTCGGCCCGGGCAGGATCCAGCCGGATTCGTCCGTCTTCGGCGCAGGGTCAGCGGCCCGGAGCGGAACGGATGCGCAGAGCAGCGCAAGACAGCATGCGGCAAGCGGGAAGAAATGTCTATTCATACGCGTCATCGGAAAACTCCTCCCGGCATCAGTCCGGAACGGCGAGGGAACACGGACCGTTCTTGCAGCCGCCGCTGCATCCGAGCACCTCGATGAAGTTGGCGTGGGACCTGCCGAAAAGGAAAAGATGAAGCAGCTTCAGCGTCTGGGCGTTGATGCCGTCGATGAACTTTTCCTGAAGCTCGAGCATGGGTTCGGATTCGAGCGCGACGGCGAGCATGGCGCCCGTGGCGGCGCATGTGCGCGAGAAATCGTGTTCCGAGGCGTCCGGGTCCTGCGGGATGTAGTCCTGCGGTTCCAGCTCGCCCCCGCCCAGTGCGATCAGGATCGCGCCGAGCTCCTCGACTGTAATCACGCGGTCAATGCCGGGGCAGGAAAGTGATTCAAACCGTTTCGCGATGCACGGGCCGATGAAGATGTTCACGGCGTCCGGGTAAAGCTCGCGGGCTTTCTGCCCTGCCAACGCCATGGCGCTCGGGACCGAGGAGAGATAGGGCCGCATGGCCGGAAGGTGACGCCGCACAAGTTCAACGAACGCCGGACAGCTGGAATCGGCGACGAGCTTGCCTCCCAGCTTCATCTTGCGGATGAACTCCTCGGCGGCCATGCTGGCCGCGGTCTCGGCGGCCTCGGCCACCTCGATAATCTCCGAAAACCCGACCTTCCGCAGGGATCTGAACAACTTCTCGCGTCCGCCGGGAAACTGGCTGGACATCGAAGGCGCGACAAGCGCGACCGCCTGGCGCCCCTCGGTCAGCGTCTTCAGCACGGGGACAAGCTCCGAGCGCTGCATGACGGCACCGTACGGGCACGCGCGGAAACACTTGCCGCAGAACGTGCATTTCTTGAAGTCGATTTCCGCATATCCCTGTTCGTTCTTGCGGATCGCGCCGACGGGGCACGCAGCCTCGCAGGGGATCGGGAACCGTTTGATGGCGTTGTAAAGGCAGACGTCAATGAGGCACTTGCCGCACTGGGCGCAGTTCTCCTGGTTGATGAACGCTTTCCCGCGCATGATGTTGATGGCGTTGTTCGGGCAGATGTGGATGCAGGTCTGCGCGAAACAGTTGCGGCAGAGGCTCTGGACGACTTCGATCTTGGCGTCGGGGCAGCACGAGCACGCCGTGCGGGCCACCGTAAGGGGACGTTCGGGTCGCTCGGAGTCCGCCGAAATGAGTTCGAGATATTCATGCGGGAACCGGCTGTCGTCCTCCTCGTCCTGGGCATCGAATCCGAGCAGAGCCATGATGCGGCAGTTGATGACGGCGCGGTCGTGTTCGATGCAGCAGTGAAGCGGCTTGGAGCCGGACGGCTTCACGTAGCACGGGAGCTTGTCGATGGTATCCCCGAGGGTGCCTTTCCGGAATTCGCAGGCAAGGCGGATCATCAGCTCGCGGCGTTGGCGTTCAGGACTGTTGGAATACTCCATGGTCATGCCTCCTCCTGCCGGTTCATGATTTCGGTTATGGCCGCGCAGACGGACTCCAGCGTGGCATTCTGGATGAGCTGGCCGTTGATGCGGGCGAAGGGTGCCTTCGCGAGGTCCAGACATCCGCAGTCCACGGGGCATGGCGACACCATCAATTCAACGTGCGGGAGCCATTTCTCGGGCAAATGCGCCCCGATGTTCAGAATACGGGCGTTTCCGAGCATGTAGCAGGTCATGCCGCAGAAAATCTCCACTTCGATCTTTGTGTCGTCGCTCATGGTTGCAGTTTCCTTTTCTCCGCGGGAAGGGCGGGGATGAGGCCAGGCGGTTCGGGGGGAGTCCTGTCCGTGTAAATGTTTAGCCGTTACTGGAAAATACACGCTTTTCCGCATTTTTCAAATGCCGGATCGCAAAAGATAGAAAAAAAACGAAAAAAAGTACTAAAAAAACCGTTTCCGCTTGTTTGCGGAAAAAGGGGAAGCCGCCGCTGGCAGTCCACGGCAAAAAACACTCCGGCGGCACACGCAATTATCACTCGAAATCGTCGGTCAAGAATATTAGCCTTGGCTAAATTTCAAAAAACCGCGTGAATCCATCGTTTTTTTATCGGTCGCGCGGAAAAAAACGAAGTCCCGGAACCATCCGGCGGATCCCGGTGGGAACCGAATCCGCCTCTGCACTCCCCAAACCGCCGTCTCTCCTCATTTTCCGGCGAAACGCCGAAACGGAAAGAACGTCGGACCCTTTTCACATCCTCCCATTTTGGGCAGCGGCGCACCGTGTGGCGGCGCACCGCGGATGGTTCCGGGACTTTCATGTTGCGATAATACTATATCACGTTTTTTCGCATTTTCAAGTTAGTTTTGACTAAGTTTCGAAAAATCTCTTGTAATCGTGCCGGAAAAAGTCGTTTTCAGGCTCGTTTTCGCCTTTTCCAGCTTTTTTTGTTCTTTTTGCCTTGACTTTGCCCGCGTCCGGGATATATTTCTCATGATGCAATATTGAGTCTTCATTTTAGAAACCAGGAGGTTTGAGCTATGAGAACATCTGTTTTGGCCATGATCCTTGCCGGCGGCGAAGGCACCCGCCTGGCGCCCCTGACCGACCAGCGCGCGAAACCGGCCGTCCCGTTCGGCGGCAAATACCGCATCATCGACTTTGTGCTGAGCAATTTCGTGAACAGCGGCATCGACAGCATTTTCGTGCTGACTCAGTTCAAATCGCAGAGCCTGATGGAGCATATCATCAACGGCTGGAACCTCTCCAACGCCCAGCAGCGCGGCCACTTCATCATTCCGGTGCCCGCCCAGATGCAGACGCGCGAACGCGAATGGTATCAGGGCACGGCGGATGCGATCTACCAGAATATGAACCTGATCGAAGACTTCGACCCGGACCTCGTGGCGGTGTTCGGCGCCGACCACATCTACCGCATGGACGTGAGCCAGATGGTCGACTTCCACCAGCAGAACAACGCCATCGCGACCGTAGCTGCGATCCCGATCCCGATCGAGGAAGCCAGCCAGTTCGGGATCATCGAAGTCGACGAGCACTGGCGCATCGTCGGATTCCAGGAAAAACCGAAGAACCCGATCCCGCTGCCGAACGACAAGAACATGTGCCTGGCCTCGATGGGCAACTACGTCTTCAACTCCGGCGACCTCCTCGCGCTCCTGAATCGCGACCACAAGGCAGGCAAGACCAGCCACGACTTCGGCAAGGACATCATCCCCGCCCTCGTGAAGACCAAACGCCTCTACGCCTACAACTTCTACACGAACGTCATCCCCGGCCAGGACCTTTCCTCGAAGCCCTACTGGCGCGACGTCGGCACGCTGAAGGCGTATTTCGAGGCGAACATGGACCTGCGCAGCACCACGCCGCATCTCGACCTCTACAATCCGCTCTGGCCCATCAACAACTACCACTACAGCCTGCCCCCAGCCAAGTTCATCCACAACGAGGAGGTCGACTCGTCCGGCCTCCCGCGCATCGGCAAGGCCATCAACTCCATCGTCTGCGACGGCTGCATCGTCTCCGGCAGCACGGTCACCGATTCCATCCTGTTCAACAAAGTCTTCGTCCACAGCTATGCCACGGTTCACAACTGCATCCTGCTGTCCGACGTCGACATCGGCGAACACTGCCGCATCCGCAACGCCATCATCGACAAGCACAACATGATCCCGCGCGGCACCATCATCGGCTACGACAAGGCCGAAGATGAAAAGCGCTATTTCGTGGTCGATCTCGGCGTCGATGAACAGGGCAAGCCGAAGTGGTTGACCGTCATCCCGAAGGAACGCCATTCCCTTCAGGTGGTCCATCCTTCCGCCGATCTCTCCCAGCTCGACGCCGAACCGGAACCCGAGGAAAAGGCCGACGGCGCCGGACAGGCGTAAAACGATCGCAGGCAGGTTATGAACTCCGCTGAGGCAGCCTCCCGCCTCTGGGAACGTGTGTTTGAACGGGTGCGGCGCGAACTCGGCGACGCCCCCGGCTGCCACGACTTCGCCCATACGCTCCGCGTCCTGAAAAACGCCGAACACATCGCGTCGGAAGAACCCGGCTGCGACTTGAGTGCCGTGCGCTTCGGCGCATTGCTTCACGATGTGGCGCGCCCGGAAGAACTCGCGTCCGGCGGCAAGCTCTGTCACGCCGCCCTTGGCGCGGAAAAATCCCGGCGCATCCTTCAGGAGGAGGGCTGCGGAGACGCGGCGTTTGCCGGGCATGTCTCGGAGATCGTGCGGACGCACCGCTACCGCGGCAACCTCAAACCCGCCACGCCCGAAGCGTGCATCGTGTACGACGCCGACAAGCTCGACTCGCTCGGGGCGTTCGGCGTGGCGCGCGCATTCCATTTCGCCGGCCGCATCGGGGCATGCCTGCACAACTCCGAACAGGAAGCCCTCGCCTCGGAGTCGTATTCCAGCCAGGACTCCGCCTATCGCGAATACCTCGTGAAGCTCCGCGGCCTCCCGGACCACCTGCTGACTGATCCCGCGCGGCGCATCGCGGCGGACCGGGCTGCGTTCATGCGGGCGTTTTTCGACCGTTTGAACGAGGAACAGGAAGGGCTCAGATAATGCCGGACTTCCTCGCATCCATTTTCCCCGGCATGAACGCGTTCCAGCTGGTCGTTGTCGTCATCTCCGCATTGCTCGTAGGCGTGAACAAATCCGGCATCCCCGGGCTCGGCATGCTGCCGGTGATCCTGCTGGCAGTGGCATTCGAACGGGCCCCGGGGTTCGCGACGGGCGTGATGCTGCTCATGATCTGCGCGGGCGACATCTTCGCGGTTTCGTACTACCGGAAAAACGCCGACTGGAAGATCGTGCTCCGTCTGCTCCCGTACACCGTGCTCGGACTGGCGCTCGGGTTCGTGACTTTGCGCTTTCTGAACAGACCGGAGCACCTCCGCATCATGATCGGCTGGATCATTCTCCTGCTCGCCGCCGTTCACCTGGTCCGCATCGCGTTCTTCAAGCATGCGGACGTCCCGAGTCACTGGGCGTTCTCCGCAGTCGTCGGCCTCACTGCCGGGTTCACGACGCAGGTGGCGAACGCCGCGGGCCCCGTGATGGCGCTCTATCTGCTGAGCATGAAGCTGCCGAAGGACCGTTATGTCGGCACATGCGCCTGGTTCTTCATGATCATGAACTGGACGAAGCTTCCGGTCTTCTGTTTTGAGGGGCGTGTCACGCTTTCCGCATTGCGGACCGTGCTGCCCGTGCTTCCGCTGATCCTGCTCGGCGCGGTCCTGGGCGTGCTGTTCGTGAAACGCGCCCCGCAAAAGTTCTTCGAGACCGTCGTCGAAATCATCGTCATCGCTTCCGCGGTCAAACTTCTTTGGCCTTCTTCCTCATCCGTCAATACCGCCGAACCGGAGCCCGGATCCGTTCAGGAGACCGCGCCCGCCGCGCCGTCCTCCCTGCCCGGACCGGAACCCGGATCCGTTCAGGAAACCGCGCCGGATGCGCCGTCCCCGCCCGATCCGGAACCCGTCGCCGGCTAACCTCATCCTTCCCCACATGGAGCAGACAACCATGGCACCCCAACTGAAAGAAATCGAAGAAACGATCTGGAACGTCCGCACGGCCGACCTGCCGAAAAGCAAAGCCGTTCCGATTTCGCTCGAACGTGTTCTTGTCCTGACCAGCAAGAACTTCGTGAAGAACAAATGCGCTCTGCGGGCCTCCTCGCTGACCTTCCTCACGCTCATGTCGATCGTCCCGGTCGTCGCCCTGATCCTGGGCATCGCCCGCGGGTTCGCGTTCGAGGAGAAGATCCGCGACAAACTCCGCGAAAGCTTCATCGGACAGGAACAGGTCGCGGACTGGATCCTGTCGTTCGCCGACAAGGCCCTGAAGGTGGCCGCGGGCGGCGTCATCACGGGCGTCGGCGTCGCCATGCTGTTCTTTACCGCGCTGAAGCTCCTGGCCAACATCGAAAACTCCTTCAACGACATCTGGGGCATCAAGCAGGGGCGCTCCCTGCTCCGCAAACTCAGCGACTACATCACGCTTCTCCTGCTCTGCCCGGTCTTCGCCGTGGCCCTCATCGGTATCTCCGCGCTCGGCGTCACGCGTATCGAGAGCTTCATCGGGATCCCGGGAAAAGGGATCCTCCTGAACCTCATCCGCTACGTTTCCCCCTTCGTGCTCGCCTGGACCATGTTCTTTTTCCTCTACCTCTTCATCCCGAACACGCGGGTCAAGCCGAAAGCGGCGATCGCGGGAGCCGTCCTCACCGGCACGCTCTTCATCGTCATCCAGTACATCTACATGGTCCTGCAAACGATCCTGACCGGCTACAACGCCATCTACGGCAGTTTCGCCGCCATGCCGTTCTTCCTGCTCTGGCTTCAGGCCAGCTGGACCGTGATCCTTCTCGGCGCACAGCTCGCCTTCGCCGTCCAGAACGTCAATTACTACGAATTCTATCCCGGCGACCAGCCCCTCAGCATGCACTACCGTTCCGTCTGCGCGGTCCGCATCATGAGGCTCCTCGGCGAGGCATTCAACAAGCGGATCGGCGCCGTCACCGTCACGAACATTTCTTCCACTCTCGAAATCCCGATCCGCATCACACGCACCGTGCTGTACGACCTGATGGCCGCCGGACTCGTCATCGAGGTCGTGAACGACCGCCAGAAGGACGATGCGTTCGTCATCAAAGTCCCGCCCGACGACTTCATCCCGACGACCATCCTGAATCGCCTCATCAACATCGGCGACAGCGGATACAAGTCCGAGTCCGAGGAAGCGCACGAAGCGGAGAATCTGCTCTCGTCTCTCTGGTCCGCCGCAAACCGCGACCCAGCCAACACCCCGCTTGTGACGTTCACCCGGTCCTTTGAGGAGACGGACGAAGAAAAGCCCTCTCAAGTCGCCGCGGCAAAGCCTGCTTCCACGGCTCCCGCCCAGACGCCGGCGGCAAAGCCTGCTCAAACGGCTCCCGCCCAGACGCCGGCGGCAAAGCCTGCTTCCACGGCCGCCGCCCAGACGCCGGCGGCAAAGCCCGCTTCCACGGCTCCCGCCTCCAAAAAGGCGAAATCCTGACGGCGCACCCTCAGACATGAGAATTCCCGGAGAGGATTCCTTTCTCTCCGGGAACGGAAACGCGGCGGACCCCCGAAAGGATACCGCCGCGTATTTTGTGTTCTTTTCGAACCGCTGTTCCTGATCGCAGCCAAGGAAGTGGAGGCTTCGCCTTCTTCGTGCCGTTGCGAAGCATGGCACCGCCGCAGTGGAGGCTTCGCCTTCTTCGTGCCGTTGCGAAGCATGGCACCGCCGCAGTGGAGGCTTCGCCTTCTTCGTGCCGTTGCGAAGCAAGGCACTGCCGCAGTGGAGGCTTCGCCTTCTTCGTGCCGTTGCGAAGCAAGGCACTGCCGCAGTGGAGGCTTCGCCTCCCTCAGCCGACCGGGAGACCGGGTTCGCAACCGTCTCCGTCCACGGTGATAAGCTTCAGGCTGTTCTCGCTCTTGGCTGCGAGGAGCATGCCGCAGGACTCGAATCCGGCGATCTTCGCGGGCATGAGGTTCGCGACCACGACAATGGTCTTGCCGATCACGTCTTCCGGCGCGTACTGCTGGGCGATGCCCGCCACGAGCGAACGGATGTCCCCGTTTCCGAGGTCGATCTTCAGGTGGAGCAGGCGCGTCTTGTTTTCGATGCGCTCGGCCTCCAGGATCTTCGCGGTGCGGAGCTGCGACTTGAAGAACTGTTCGATCGTGACCATGCCTTCCGGCACCACGACGTCCTTGGATTTCGACGCCTTGATTTCCAGCTTTTTCTGCTTCTCCGGCTTCGCGGGGGCGGCCTCTTCGGGCTTCTCGACCACAATGCGCGGGAAGAGCGGGGGCATGTCGACCATGGTGCGAGGCGTGTTGCTGTTGGCGAATTCGAGGAGCGACTTGAAATCGGTCCGCGTGATCTCTTCCTCGGAGAGTCCGAGGGACCGGCGCAGCAGCGTCATCTTTTCGGGCATGATCGGGAAGAGCAGGCCGGACACGATCTCGAGCGTCTGGGCCGCGGCATACAGCACGGCGGCGAGGCGGTCGGTCTTGCCTTCCTTCGCGAGCGTCCACGGGGCGGTGCGCTCCAGGAACTTGTTGGCCTCGCGGACCACGTTCATC
>Ga0310696_10001715_pt1 | contig 31104 bp, 23 predicted proteins | sample AusTroGonzalo_MG_4_FD_203885 | JGI IMG/M metagenome (GOLD analysis project Ga0310696, IMG submission 203885) | Bovine rumen microbial communities from tropical cattle in Woodstock, Queensland, Australia - Gonzalo_02 (v2) (version 2) | ecosystem: Host-associated > Mammals > Digestive system >... | reverse complement strand
ATTCTTGGGTACCATCATCGGTATGATCGAGGCCTTCGATAAGATCCAACAAGTAGGTGATATCTCGGCTACCGTTGTTGCCGGTGGTATCAAGGTCGCTCTGTTGACCACCTTGCTCGGTTTGATCATCGCCGTTATCCTCCAATTGTTCTACAATTACATCCTCAGCTTGATTGAAGGTTTGGTTAACGAGATGGAAGACAGCTCGATTAGCCTGCTGGATATCGTAGTAGCTTACGACAAGGCTCAGAAGAAGTAATCGGCATAACTGCTCCCTATTTGTTTAACCTAATTAAAAGAGTAAGTTATGAAGAACTATAAAATGATTCCAAAGATCACATTGTGGTCGTTGCTCGCTCTGGGCATCATAGTAATCGCTATGTTCTTCCTGGGCGGATCAAGCGGCTCGCTGGAGGTCGCAGGTGATTTTCTGAACGTGCCTAAGTTCTCGGATCTGTTCTTGAGCTGGATCTATATCCTGCTGGGAATAGCAGTACTGATTACCTTGTGCGTATTGGTTACGAAACTCGCAAGTGACTTCAAGTACAACCGCAAGAAAGCTATCCAATCGCTGTGCGTAGTAGTAGGCGCTGTTCTGCTCTGCGTTATTTGCTGGTGCTTGGGTAGCCCTGAAGAACTACATATCATCGGTTACGAAGGAACAGACAACGTAGGATTCTGGGCACAGATGGCTGACGCCGTTATGTATCTGGTATATATCCTGTTTGCCGCTACCATCATCACCGTGATTGTAGGTGCATGCATATCCCGTTCACGTAAATAAATCAATGAACTATTATGGCTAAGAAAGTCCCACAGATTAACGCCAGCTCCATGGCCGACATCTCATTCCTGCTGCTCATCTTCTTCTTGGTGACCACATCAATGGATGTTAACCAGGGTCTGACACGTCGTCTGCCTGCGCCTATCCCCCCCGATCAGAAGATTGAGGACACGGATATCAACAAACGTAACCTGATGGTGGTAAAGATCAACTCTGCCAACCAGCTGATGGTTCAAGGCCAGGAGATGAGCGTCAAGCAACTAAGGGAGAAAGCCAAAGAGTTCATTGCCAACGTCAACGATGACGCCAACCTACCGAAACTCTATGAAGAGGACTTTGGTGGTGCTATAGGCGTTGTGAAGTATGCCAAGAACCACGTTATCTCCGTCCAGAACGACGTAGATACGCAATATCAAGCATACCTTGATGTACAGAATGAACTCGTAGCGGCTTACAACGAGTTGCGTGACGAGTGCGCACATAAGTACTATCACAAGGCTTTCAACGAGCTTGATGAGGATGACCAGAAGCTGATTCAGAAGGTTTATCCGCAGAAGATCTCGGAGGCTGAGCCTAAAAACTATGGAGGGAACTAAGTATGGCAAAGATTCGTAGAAACGACAAACGCGAGATGCCGGCACTGAACACTTCGTCATTGCCCGATATCATCTTCATGCTCCTGTTCTTCTTCATGTCCGTAACGTCGATGAAAGAGGTGACGTACAAAGTACAGATCCAGAACCCGCAGGCTACGGAGCTCACCAAGCTTGAGAAGAAATCACTTGTTCGCTACATCTACGTAGGTACACCTACCAAGGAGTTCCAGAAGCAGTTCGGTACAGAAACCCGTATCCAGTTGGATGACGCGTTTGCCGACAAGAGCGAGATTGCTGACTACATCATCAACGAGCGTTCGGCTATGAATGAGTCGGAGCAAGGATTGATGACCGTAAGCATCAAAGCCGACAAGGAAACCCGAATGGGTGTGATAGCTGATATCAAGCAGGAACTGAGAAAAGCCTACGCGCTTAAGATCAGTTACGCCGCTACTCAGCGAACAAACTACTAATTCCAAACAAAGGGGCTGCGCAATGCAGCCCCTTGTTTTTTATTACGACCAGCCGATTGGCTGCCCGCAAATACGGAAATGATTACTTCACGCGGCGCTCGGGTATACGAGCCTTCTTACCGGTGAGGTCGCGCAGGTAATAGAGTTTAGCGCGGCGAACCTTGCCATACTTGTTCACGGTGATCGACTCAATGAAAGGCGAATCCATCGGGAAGATACGCTCTACGCCTACGTTGCCCGACATCTTGCGAACGGTGAAACGCTTCTTGTCCTCGCTGCCGTGGATAGCGATTACGTCGCCACGGAACTCCTGGATACGCTCCTTGTTACCTTCCTTAATACGATAAGCTACAGTGATCTGGTCACCGGCCTTGAATGCAGGGAACTCTTTCTTCTCACCTGCGAATGCTTGCTCAGCAATTTTAATTAAATCCATTGTTTCTTTTATTTATTTGGCGGAAGTATACACTACTATTCGGTTGACCTACTCAAGATTTGGCTCTTCCCTATCCTATCGCCAGAGACTTCCGTCGGATTAGCGCGCAAAGGTACAACATTTTTTTGACATTTGCAAATTATTGCCCGCAAAAATGCTCAGATTATTCACGAAAGATACATTTTGCTATGCAGATCTTTGTTTCTGCAGGGATTCAAAATATATCGTTACATCGTTGGTTTCACATCAGCCTTGTGGTACTCAATGAGTCCTGCCATCGGGTCAGCAAGGATATCAGCTATCGCGATATGGTTGTCCGCAAGCACCTTAACCAATACATCACGGTAATAATATGCTATAGAGCCGACAAAACCTACAGGCACTGCCGGATACTGCTTCAAGATGCGTGTGGCAAAGATTTGGAAGTGATCATATACCAAGGCATAAATCATCGGATTGTCGATATGATCCGCGCAGAATCGGCTCAGTGAAGCCAGAAAACGGTTCGGGAATGGCTGACGATACACCTTATCGATAATATCCGCCTGAGTCAGGTTGTATTCCTTGAGGAACATCTCTTTCATTTCGTCATTCAACTGGTTTTTCAGCAAGTCAGCAACCAGCCTTTTGCCCAGCACAGCGCCAGAACCTTCATCGCCCAGGATATAGCCCAAAGCCGGCACGTTCTTCGTAAATTTCTCGCCATCGTACAAGCAAGAGTTAGAGCCTGTACCAAGGATACATGCCACCCCCTCGCGATGCTGCAACAGCGCACGGGCTGCACCTACCATATCCGAATATACCTCAACATCGGCATCCTTGAATACGGCCTTCAATGCCATCTGAACCAACGGCGACTTCTCGGGCGTACATCCTGCACCGTAAAAATATACATTTGTTATTTTGCCCACCCACAGCAGTTGCCCCATTTGAGGCAGCAATTGGTTGGAAACAGCGTTCTTAATAGCGTCAGCCGTCTGATAGAACGGATTGATACCATCCATACGGAACTCAGACTTTTGTCCTGAAGCAGCGAGTAAACACCAGTGGGTCTTTGTTGACCCGGAATCAGCAATTAAAATCATTTCTTATGTTGTTATTAATGGTATTCGCTTCACAAAGTGCACGATTTCGCACATTTCGCAACGCAAAGTTACACATTTTTTTTTGAATTTGCAAGTTATTGGCTAAAAAACCTAAAAATATTTGCTTTTATCAAAAAAAAATGCTAATTTTGCACCCGTAATAAACAAAAAATGCAAAAAATCATATGAGACGAATATTTTCCCTCCTCCTCTGCGCGCTGATGAGTGTCAGTCTGTGGGCAAAAGCCGAACGGCAAACTGTCATCTTCGATGTGGATATCCATTGCCAAAATTGCATCAACAAGATCGAAAAGAATATTGCGTTCGAACCCGGTGTCAAAGACCTGGAATGTGACCTGGAGCAAAAAACCGTTACTATTACTTTCGATCCCGCAAAGACATCAGTCGATCAATTGCTCGAAGCCTTTGCGAAGATCCGCAAACCTGCCAAGCTGCACACCGAATCTGCGGAGAACACCGACTCCACAAACAAAGACGTTGATGCCCAAACAGGAGCATCAACGCCACAATGATCTTCCGTCTTTTAGCAAAGCGGTCTTTTTTCTTTTAGCGAAGCGGTCTATTGACTATGTAGTCAATCAGAGTCTGCACGGCTTCCTCCTGTGGGATGTTCATGCGTATGCATGTCTTACCTCCGTAGAGACTGACTTTCCCTCGCGCCGCGCCTACATAGCCGTAGTCAGCATCCGCCATCTCGCCCGGACCGTTCACAATACACCCCATCACACCAATCTTCAGAGTCTTCAGGAATGGATGATCTTTCTCCGCCTCACGGAATGCAGCTTTCACAGCCGCTATCGTATCTTCCAAGCCGAACAATGTACGTCCGCACCCCGGGCACGACACAAACTCCGTCTTGTAACGCGACACACCTGCAGCTTGCAGTATATCCTTACTCAGCCGCTCCAACTCTTCCTCGCTAAAATGCTCATTCTGTAACTTCAACTGCTTGGCATCCGCCTCCCACAACAGTCTGCCGCATTCCGCCGCAGCATGCAAGGCAAACGTCTCCCACACGCATACTTCCGAACGGTAATACACCACGCCACCCTTCACTTCACATTCCACCGTGCGGTATCGCTCCGAACGCGGATTTGCAAAGTAATCGCGTATAGCCCGTGCCACAGGGATCTCTGCCTCCGGCGCTTCGGACAACGACACACGGATTGTATCACCTATGCCTTCTGCCAGTAGCGCACCTATGCCTACTGCCGACTTGATGCGTCCGTCCTCACCTTCACCAGCCTCCGTCACACCGAGATGCAAGGGGAAAGCCATCTGTTCCTGATCCATCGCCTTAACGAGCAACCGCATCGTATCCACCATCACGCGCGTGTTCGACGCTTTAATGGATATAACAATATCCTCAAAGTGTTCATCCACAGCTACGCGTAGGAACTCCATGACACTCTCGCACATTCCCGCAGGTGTATCGCCATAGCGCGACATGATCCTATCCGACAAACTGCCGTGATTAACACCCAACCTTACGGCCGTTTTATGCTGCTTACAGATCGCCAAGAACGCCGTGAAGCGTTCCCGCAACCGTGCCAACTCGGCCGCATACTCCTCATCCGTATAGTCAATGTGCTTGAACTTACGCGCGGGATCGATATAGTTGCCGGGATTCACGCGCACCTTCTCCACTACCTGTGCCGCTGAGTCGGCGACATTAGCCTGAAAATGTACGTCAGCCACCAGGGGCAACGTATCCCCTACCCGCTCGCGCAGTGCCTCGTGAATCTGCCTCAGGCTCTCCACCTCGCGCAGTCCCTGTGTAGTGAAACGTAGCAGTTCTGCCCCTGCCTCGCGGCAACGTAACGCTTGCGCCACACTCCCCTCAATATCGTTTGTCGAGGTGTTAGCCATCGTCTGAATACGTATCGGGTAATCGCTGCCTATACATAGCGTGCCGACATGTGTTGTACTCGTCTTTCGACGTGTGTAGTTTGCAAAATCCATAAATTTATTGTATATTTCGAGCAATACCGCCCGTTAAATTTGCTTTTTTCGACAAATTGTTGTACTTTTGTAGTCGCGTTTTTGCCGATGGCGAGAATCAGTAGCTCAGCAGGTAGAGCACATCCCTTTTAAGGATGGGGTCCTGGGTTCGAGCCCCAGCTGGTTCACAAGGCGACGAGGACAATCCTCGTCGCTTTGTTTTTCCCCTTTCTTTTTATACATCAAAGAATCCCAACTGCGAGATAGCGGTCAGCATACGACCGATATACTCATTATCCGGCTCTGTCCAACGGAAGCCCAGCCGCAGCAATACCTGTGAAGTATATGCATTGTTGCGATCAACAATCTGCGTCGGCTGACCATGGGCGATGTTCTGATAAGCAACCATCGTCGTGAGCAACGATGCCTTCTGCGGATCCTGTGCGGCTTGCTGCATCGCCAAGCCGAACATCTCCGGCTCGACAAACTGCATCTTCGTACCTACCTTATCCAACACTTGCAGCACGTTTCCTAACAAACGCGTGTGGGTGTTGTACGGTTGGAATACCGTGCACTCCTTCGGTGTGCTTGCCAGCAGCACTATAGCGCGGGCTGTTTCGTTGATAGGCGAGAACTCCGTAGGCTGGTCGTATTGCTCGTACGGACAGCAACCAAGCATGTTGAAGATCTTGATGCGGCCCATATAACTATTCGTCGAGAAGTTCACTTGGAACTCGCCATCGTAACTACGTGCTGCGAGGTTACCGACACGCATGATCTTTGCCCGCAGACCCTTAGTCGCTACTGCATCCAGGATCAGTCGGTCAGCCAGGAACTTCGAGTGCATATACTGGTTACCCAGATACTGTCCGAAATAGATGTTCTGCTCGGTAAGTACAGGAGCCGGCGCATCGCTGCCTACCCACACACCTCCGGTAGAGGTTGTGGACACATGCACGAGTGCCGCGCCTGTAGCCAAACAGAAGTCCACACAACGCTGTGCACCGCCAATATTCACATCCTCGATGTCCGTACCCTTGGAGAAGTGCTTAACATTCGCCGCGCAGTTGAAGACCGTGTTAATGGATGAAGAGATGAACGGATTAATAGGTGAAGGGAATTCACTGGTAACGTCACCCTGCACAACAAACACGCGCTTGCCAAACAACTCATCAAATCGGCGGCTGAAATAGTAGAACAACAGGTTCCGCACACGGCGCTCGGCATCCGCCTGACTCTTGCCGCGCACCAGACAGGTGATCGTCTCGGCATCGGAATCTATGAGTTCCTTGAGCACATGAATGCCCAGGTACCCCGTTGCGCCGGTCAGCAGCACATTACCCAACGCTTGTCGTTCGCCCTTCTTGAACGTCTCCAGGTTATTCGCTTGCAGCAGCTGATTGATAGCATCGTAGTTAAACTCCGTAATCTCGCTGTCAACGGTCGGTGTGGCCTGTTCGCCTGCACCACCCTCAACGAGTTGCGCCAAGTCGCGCGGTGTGGGGTGCGCAAACAGATCGGCGTAAGCTATATGCTTGCCAGCCTTGTCGGCTTCGATGATCACGCGTGTTACCATCAAAGACGTACCGCCCAGTTCGAAGAAGTTATCCGTTGCTCCAACCTTATCGAGCAAGAGCACACCGGCAAAGATGTCGGCAAAGAGTTTCTCCGTATCGTTGGCAGGTGCTACATAATCATGATCATCTGCCTGGATCTTCGGTGCAGGCAGGGCACGTTTGTTCACCTTCTGGTTCTGGTTGAGCGGAATAACGTCAATCTGCATCGTGGCAGCGGGAACCATATACGGCGGTTTGCGCTCGCGGATGAATGCATTCAATGCCTGCACATCAACCGGTTTGTCGCTCACTACATACGCAGCGATATACTTGCCGCCATTGGGGTAATCAAAGGCTTGTACCGTAGCATCCTTGATGCCTTCAAACTGACGAATGACAGCCTCTACCTCTTTCAGTTCGATGCGGAAACCGCGGATTTTCACTTGTCCGTCCCTACGGCCAACAAACTGAATGTTTCCATCCGGCAAATACCTTACTATATCACCCGTGCGATAGCAACGTCTGCCGTCCCACGTTACGAATGTCTCGGCAGTCTTCTCCGGCAGATTGAGGTAACCGCGGCTGACTTGCGGACCACTGACCCACAACTCACCCGTTGCGCCCAGCGGCAGACGCTGACCGTTGGTGTCCATGATGAACAACTGCAGGTTATCCAGCGGCTTGCCGATAGGTATATGTTGCTCGTATTCACGAACCAGATACGTCGTAGTGAAGATTGTACACTCCGTCGGACCATAGCCGTTGTGCATCTTATAGTTAGTCGGCGGATTCAAGGCAGAGAGCGCCTCACCACCTACTGACAGATGTTGCAGCGAGTGGCACTCGACGTTCGTAGCGAATTGGTAACCAATCTGCGTGGTCATAAACGCGTGCGTGATTCCCTCGTTGTCGAAGTATCGTCCGAGTTCCGGCAGGTTAAGTCGAAGGTCTTCAGGAACGATATACACCGCTGCACCGGAGGTCAATGCCGGATAGAGATCCATCATGCAGGCATCGAAGCCGAACGAAGCATACGCAGCCACCTTATCCCCTTCGTGCAGGTCGTAGTAACGCTTGTACCAGTGGCAGAATGCCACGAGGTTGCCGTGCTCGAGCATCACACCTTTCGGCACACCGGTTGAGCCGGAGGTGTAGAGGAGGATAAAGAGGTCCGAGGGATGTGTGATTGGTGATTTGTGATTAGTGATTTGTGATTTCGACAGTTCACCGAACTCAGCCTCTGTGAGCAACATACAGCTGTTGGCATCTTGCTGCATGTAACTCAGTCGCTCTTCGGGATATGAGGGATCAAGCGGCAGATACGCGCAACCGGTCTTCAGTACTGCAAGTGCGCCTAACACCATCCACTCGCTGCGTTCGACCTTGATGGCTATCACGTTCGTTGTGGGCTTGAGGCCTGAAGCAATACGGTCGGAGATCTCATCCACCTCGCGGTACGTGAAGCGTTTGTCGCGATAGACGAGTGCTAACGCATCAGGCGTCTTCTGCACCTGTGCCTTGAACAGAGAAAGGATAGTCTGCGTGTTGTCATAATCAACAGCCGTCTCGTTGAAGCTATCCAAGAGTTTGGTTTGGTTCGCGTCCATAAGCGAGACCTTTCTCAGTGCAGCCTTGGCGTCTGCTGCAAAACCACGGATAGCGTTAGCTACGGATTGTGCGAGGGACTGCATCAGTTCGCAACTGTAACGACCGTTGTCGTACTCGATAGCCACACTCGGTTTGCCTTCCACCTCTACGATATAGAACGCAATCTTGAACTTCGGCACATTGAGCTCCATATTCTCGGTCTCTATCAGATGACCGCCCACCTTGTATTCGCTGAGCACGCCCAACTGATAAGCAAACATAATCTCTGCCGTCAGGTCATAATCCGCAGCAATCTGTGCAAACGGATAGTTCTCGTGAGCCAGGGTCTTTTCGAACTTCGCACCTGTCTCGCGGATGAAGTCGCCTACCGTCTGATCGGTGATCTTCGTGCTCAGCGCCAGCGTATTGACCATCATACCCATGGTGTTCGCCATCTTCAGGTTACTGCGGCCATTGGAGATCGTGGTGATGCACAGCTCATCGGCATTGGCGAAGCGTGCCAGAGTATAGAACACTGCTGCTAGCGTCACGCCCGCCGGAGTGACTTCCGCACCTTGTGCCAAGCGTTCGGCAGCAGGCAGGTCAATCGGCGCATATACCTGCCCTATCTCGCCGTCCTTTGGATTCGTCAGGTCGGCTGCCAGCTCGGTCACGCCTTCCACCTCAGCGAGTTGCGAGTGGAAGAACTCCTTGGCGGCCGCATACTCCTCGCCGGTCACAGCGGCTTGTTCGTCGGCCACAAACTGCGCATAACTGCACATCTCTCTGTCGATCGTCTCGCCATTAAGCAGCGCACACAGTTCGTTAAAGAATACATCGTACGACGCGCCGTCGCATACCAGATGATGCACGTCGCAATACAGGTACAACGCCTGCTCCGTACGCACGATGCTGAATCGGCACAACAGATCTTTGCTCAGGTTGAACGGACGTACGAACTCTGCACGGTAGGCATCCAATTCCGCTTCTTTCAACTCCCGGCTCTCGACTTTTAACTCTTGACTTCTATCCACAATCTGCTCCACGCCGGTATCGTTCGTGCGGAAATGTACAAACAGCTCGGGGTGGTTATTTGCCACCTGCAGTACTGCGGTACGAAGTTGCTCGTCACTGATTGTCAGCGGCAGTTTAGCGCGCATAGGTATATTGTAAAGCGTGGATGTCGGGTTCTTCATGCACTCGAAATACACACCGGTCTGTGCGTGGCTGAGAGGGAACGGAGCGGCTTCGACTGTTTGACCGCCTTCGGCTGTTTGACCGCTATCGCTGTGAGAAGTGGGAGCGGCTGCGCCTGTGAGAAGAGCATTTAGGATCTCGTTCTCGATAAGCTGAATGTTCGCGCCTTTCAGCAGCAGTTTGGCATCAAGTTGCACGCCGAAACGTTTATAGACCTGCGTAGCGAGTTTGATGGCTGAGATCGAACTGAGTCCTACGTAACGTAAATCGGTCGTGATGCCGAAATCGCGGTTGTTAACGATGCCTGCCACGATATCCGCCAACTGCTCTTCCAGCACGTTCATCGGTGCGGCTTCCTTAGCCACCTCGTCGGTCTGGGCTTTGGGTTCAGGCAGGGCACGTTTGTTCACTTTCTGGTTCTGGTTGAGCGGTATAGCGTCAATCTGCATCGTTACGGCAGGCACCATGTACGGCGGTTTCTGATCCATGATAAATGCGTTGAGTGCCTGTATGTCAATCTTCTGATCGCTCACTATGTACGCCGCAATGAACTTACCGCCGCTCGGGTAGTCAAAGGCTTGCACCGTAGCATCCTTGATGCCCTCATACTGACGAATCACTGCCTCCACTTCTTTGAGCTCGATACGGAAGCCGCGGATCTTCACCTGACCGTCCTTGCGTCCCACGAACTCTATCTCGCCGTCGTGACGGTAGCGAACGATGTCGCCCGTGCGATATACACGCTTGCCTTCCCACTGCACGAACGCCTCGGCGGTCTTCTGCGGTTGGTTCAGGTACCCCAAACCTACCTGCGGACCAGCGGCTAACAGTTCGCCGGCTGCACCCCAGGGCACACGTTTGCCGTACTTATTGACGATGAATAGTTGCACCGTGTCGTTCGGGTGACCGATAGGTATGTTCGGCTCGTTCTTTTCTACCCAATAACTGCTGACATATACTGTTGCCTCCGTCGGGCCGTAACCGTTCTGCAGCGTGTAGGTAGGCGGCTCCAGCGACATGAGTTTCTCGCCGCCCGTACCCAAGAACTGCAGACAGGGTATATCGGGGTAGTTCTGCACCAGTTGCGTTGCTACCTGCGTGGTCATGAATGTGTGCGTGATGCCTTCTTTCAGAATATATTCATGAATGGCTTCGAGGTCAAAACGTATATCATCGCCTATGACGTACATCGCCGCGCCGGCAGTCAGGCATCCCCACAGATCGTGCATAAACGCATCAAAACCGTAACCCGCGTACGTTGCGTAACGGCTCCGGGGTGTGAGACCTATATGTGCCGCATGGAACTTGCAGAACGTGAGGATGTTCCGCTCGCTAAGCATCACCCCCTTCGGGGTACCTGTCGTACCACTCGTGTATAGGAGGATAAACGCCTCGCCACCCTCGTATTGCGCGGCGTCCGCACGCATGAAGTCCAGACGCTCGGCAGGATACGAACTATCCAGCGGCATAGCCGTCAAGCCGGTCTTGGCTATAGCCAGCGGCACGATGATCATCTGTTCGTTGCGCGGCACGGAGTAACCGATCACATGCTCGCCGCAGCGCTGGGTGTATTGCGGGTCGAGGGTATCGGAGAGCTTGTCGACCTCGGCGTAGGTCAGTCGTTTGTCGCCTGCCACCACACAGATAGCGTTAGGTTGCTCGGCTACATGCTGCTTGAATATTTCTACCAGACTGCCCTCGGCGGCTTGCGGGTTTTCGGGATTGAGCGCATCCAGCCATTGCAGTTGGCGATTAGAGCAGTACACTATCTCGCTCACTTTGTCTGCCTTGAGCATGGAACGCACAATCATCGTGTAGGTCTCTGCCAACTCATTGAGGAAAGCTTCGCTGTAATCCGCTGTACAGTAACTGAGCTTGAGCGAGTATTGTCCGCCTGCCTCAAACAGCTCGGCACAGAGTTTCCACCCGGGTGTGGGACGACGCAGATCGGTGTATGGCACCTGTTTCTCACCCAGGTGCAGACCGCGTTTGTCAGCCAGCACCGAGCCTTGATACACGAACATCACCTGGTTGTTCAGTCCCAGGTCGCGCACAGCGTCTTGATAGGCGTAGTATTGATACTTCTGCGTGAGTTGCAACTGCTCATCCATAGCGCGCAACATGTCGGCTATCGGAGTTTCGGCTGTAGTCTGCATAAATACCGGCAGGGTGTGTACCATCATCGTGATCGAGCCTAATGTGCGACGGTCGCTGCGTCCCCAGAAGGCAGTGCAGTACGAGGCTTTCTCTTCGGCACTGTATGTCGCCAACAACTGAGCAAAAGCCGTCTGCATGATCACGCTTTCTTTTGTACCAAAGCGTTTCTCTATGGCTTGCACCTCCTCCTTGCCGAATCCCAATGCGAAGTGCTGATATCTGACTTCTGACTGCTGATTACTCATTGCCTCGGGAATAGGCAGCGAATCGGTATCGGCAGCGTCGCAGAAAGTTTGGCTGTACCATTGCTTGGCTTCACCCATCAGCGCTTCGTCGGCACGTTGCTCGGCTTCGGCAAGGGCTATAGCCGCACCGTCCATCATCTCGCCGGCAGGTTTTTTGCCGTTATATATCCGCTCTATATCCCGCAGCAGCAAGGTCACAGAAAAGCCATCGGCTAATACGTGATGCAGATCTATATAGAGGAAACATTCATCTTTCACCTTGTAGATCTCGGCGCGGTAGAGTTTGTCGCCATGGACATCCATAGTCTTGGCGAAGGTTTCTTGAGCGGTTTTCCACTCCTTCTCTGTCACTTCCCGTACGGGTACGTCAGCAGCTACTTCTCCACTTTCTATCTCAGGCACGCCTTCGTCGTTGACGATGACATGACTGAACAGGTACGGGTGCGCGCACAGTGCATCCTGTACGGCTTGTTGCAGTCGTGCTATATCTGCCTCTTCGGGCAAGGCGAAGAGTACGGGGTTCTGGTAATTATACTCGTCGGATACCGACGTCTCGCAGGCATAATACACGCCTGCCTGTGCTTGACTCAATGGACTTTTCATGGTGCTTTTGTCTTTTAGCCGCCAATATTGGCGGCTGCTGTTATTTAATCTCAAAGATGTTCTTGAATCCGCTCATGCGGAAGATGTCGGCTACATCTTCGTTGAGGTTGATGATGCGGATCTTGCCGCCTTTGGCTTCGCTCTCACGCTTGAGTTGCATAAAGAAGCGCAGACCGGCAGAGGAGATATACTCCATCTCACTGCAATCGATCACAAGCGCCTTGTCGGCTATACTGAGCACCTGATTCAGTTCGTCAGCCTGCTCGGTGGTGGCGATGGTATCCAGTTCGCCAATGAGTTGAACGGTCATTTCTTGTCCGTTCGGTTGAATGTTCACTTGCATATTATATGTTTTTTATGATTGTCAATTCGTTTATGCCGTTCATGCGGCGATAAGTCAGATCGTCGGCAATCTGCCTAACAAGAGATATACCCAAGCCTCCTATCTGCCGCTCAGCAGTAACGGCTTCTGTATCCACTTCCGCCTGCTTTGTGGGGTCAAACATTCCACCGTTATCCCGTAGCATTACGTACAACGCTTTTTCCGCTTTCAACTCAATCTCCATCCACTCCGCTTCGGAATAATTGACGATGTTCACCACCAGTTCCTCAATCGCCATCTCCGTCTTCTTTAGTACACGCGCTTGCATGCCTGCGCACAATCCGTAGTTGTGCAATGCGGTGCGTAACTTCGGCCAGTGCTCCATCTTGCTCTCCACGCGCATGATAAACGGCTGTACCACACTCATCTTCGTGATGGTCATCAGCGTAATGTCGTCCGTGGGTTCAGCCGAACCGATAAACGCCTTCACCTCACCAAGCAGGCTTTCGACTTTCGACTTTCGAGACACCCCACTGCACAAGTTAGTGGGGACCCCGTAACTTTCGACTATTTGAGTCCAGCGCTTCATTCCTAACATCTCGCGTTTGCTGTTGCGTGCTTCGGTCACGCCGTCGGTATATAGCACCAGGGTCTCGCCTTGACCTAACATCACGCCTTGCTCCACGAATCGGAACTTGCCATCGTACCCTATCGGTATATTCGGCTCTATCTCTAATTCCGTAACCTGTAACCCCTCACCCGTAACCTTTAGCGGTGCACAATGTCCGGCATTACAGTAGAGCAATTTGCCCGTAGGAATATGCAAGCAGCCAATAAACGCCGTAACGAAGGTAAGTGAAGGATTATTCTCACTCAACACGGCATTCATCTCTTCCATTATTTCTTTGGGAGAATTAGCACGCACTTCGGCAGCGCGGAAGAGGTTCACCGCCGCGCTCATAAACATCGCCGCAGGTACTCCTTTACCACTCACATCGCCGATGATGAACCACAGGTCATCCTTTTCGCGGTGAAAATCATACAGGTCGCCTCCCACTTCCTTCATCGGTATCAACTCCGCCTCCAGCTGTACATCCTCCTTCACTCCTTCACCCCTTAACTCCTTCACTCCTTTCCTCGGCAGCATTCCCATCTGTATATCATGGGCGATCTGCATCTCTTTCTCGATCACCTTGTTCGCCATCTCCATCCTAACGAGCGCATCGTGCTCACGACGGATATGATACAGCAGCAGTCCCAGGATCAGCACACCCGACAGCAGCACCGCAAGCGTGATCAGGCTGACGCCGGCTATGTCGTTGCGTATATGGCATTTCGGAACACTGATCACCAGACGCATGTCGGTCGGCGAAAGCACTTTCTCCAACACGATCATGTCGTATAATTTGGTTGCTTCCCCGCTGCCGACGATCAACGTACCGTCTGCACTGAACAACTGACAAACGGCATCGTCGTACGGCTTGATATCCTCCAGCAATCGCTCCGTCCAAACCAAGGTATAATCCGAACCGGCAACGCCCATCAGTTTGCCTTCGCTGTCATATACTTTCTGCGAATACGTGAACACCGGATCGGCGTGCGTACCATCGTTGTACGGCAGACTCCAATAGCCTTCGTTTTCGCCGCAATTCAGGGCGCCTTGGTACCAATCGCGCTCCGGGTAGGGGATGCGCCCCATGGCATCGTAGGTGATCACCGAATCTTCATTCACCCGAAAAGCAGTCGGACAGTACCACTGCCCCGGAGTAGGCGAGCGCTCGGGAAGGTAGGTCACATAACAGCAATACAAAGCCGGAAAATTCCATAACACCGTCTCCAGCAACACATATATCTCATCGTTGTCGTCATCAAACTCCGGAAAGAAATGTGAGATCTCGTCCGTAGCCTCGTGCATGTCGTACAACTCGAAGATGAAGTCTTTCTGTGCCAGCTCCATCTTATACTCCATCTGTTTGATCAGATCGGCTTTCTCGCGACTATACGACACGATGAACTGCACCGCCATCGCGATGACGAGAAACGCTGCACAGACTATCGGAAGAGTCTTACGATTCATGCTCCGTGAGGCTTACAGTACTACGTTCACTATGCGTCCGGGTACAACAATCACACGTTTGGGCTGAGCACCGTTTAGTTGGCGGGCTGTCTCGCTGTGCGCCATGACAAGTTTCTCCACCTCATCTTTCGGGGTGTCTTTCGGGCACTCGAGGGTGAAGCGCACCTTGCCGTTGAACTGCACAGGGTACTTCTGCGTATCTTCCACCAGATAGGCTTCGTTGCACTCCGGCCACGGCGCATCAATCACAAAATCTGATTTCTGATCTCTGACATCTGACTTCTGACATCTTTCGTACATTGCTTCGGCGATATGCGGAGCGTAGGGCGCGAGCAATACGGCAAACGGCTCAAGGATGGCACGTTTGTTGCACTTCAAGGCTGAGAGTTCGTTCTGCGCAATCATGAACGCCGGGATAGACGTGTTGAACGAGAAGTTCTCGATATCCCAAGTCACTTTCTTGATCAGTTTGTGCAGACTGCGCAACTCTTCGGCGGTCGGCTCGGCATCGCTAATCTCTTCGTACATGTTCCATGCTTTCTTGAGGAAGCGGTGCACACCGTCTATACCGTTCGTGTCCCAAGGCTTCGACATCTCCAGCGGGCCAAGGAACATCTCGTACAAGCGCAAGGTGTCTGCGCCGTACTTGGCAATCACGTCGTCGGGGTTCACCACGTTGAACATCGACTTCGACATTTTTTCTACCGCCCAGCCGCAGATGTACATCTTCGGCATCGCTGCGCCCATATACGGGTTGTCTTCCACCTCCGAGCTTGTGCCATCAGCGAAGACGAACTGTGCATTCTTGTACTCAGGCATCCAGGCGCGGAAGGCATCAATATCCAGTACGTCATTGTGCACAATATTCACATTCACGTGAATCGGCTGTACCTTGTCTTTGTACTCGGGGTTGTTAATCAGGTTGTAGGAGATATACAGGTTGCCCGTTGCTCCCTCGCCGATATAGCGATATACGAAGTTCGAACGGCCTTGAATCATTCCCTGGTTAATCAGTTTCTTGAACGGCTCGTCTTTGCATACAACACCTATATCGTACAGGAACTTGTTCCAGAAGCGGCTGTAAATCAAGTGACCTGTAGCGTGCTCCGAGCCGCCGAGATACAGATCCACCTGCTGCCAGTAGTCATTGGCTTGCTTGCTGACCAGTGCCTCGTCGTTATGGGGATCCATGTAGCGCAGGTAGTACGCACTCGATCCGGCGAAGCCCGGCATCGTGCACAGCTCCAGCGGGAAGCCGTTGTATGTCCAGTTCTCGGCGTTACCGAGTGGCGGACGACCGTCAGAGGTGGGCTTGAAGTCCTTCACCTCCGGCAACTGCAACGGCAGCGCCTCTTCCGGCAGCGTGTACGGCATATTGTCCTTGTAATACACGGGGAACGGTTCGCCCCAGTAACGCTGACGCGAGAAGATAGCATCACGCAGACGGTAGTTCACCGTCACGCGGCCAATACCGGTGTTCGTGATGTACTCTTTCATCTTCGCGATGGCATCCTTGACCTCCAGCCCGTTCAGGATGCCCGAGTTCATCATCTTACCTTCCTTGGCATCGAAACTCTGCTCGCTCACATCTGCGCCCTCGATGAGCGGGATGATCGGCAGGTTGAAGTGCTTGGCGAAAGCATAGTCGCGGCTGTCGTGTGCCGGCACTGCCATGATAGCACCCGTGCCATAACCTGCCAGCACGTAATCGGAGATCCAGATAGGTATCTCGGCGTTCGTCAACGGGTTGATGGCGTATGAGCCGGTGAACACACCTGTCACCTTGCGGTCGGCTATACGCTCACGCTCCGTGCGGTGCTTCACCCAAGCGAGGTATTCCTCCACTGCTGCGCGCTGCTCGTCGGTAACCAGACGCTCCACATACTCGCTTTCCGGAGCGAGCACCATGAATGTCACGCCATAAACAGTATCTGCACGGGTAGTGAAGATCGTGATCGGATCGTCTTGTCCCTTGATGCTGAACTTCATCTCTGCACCTTCCGAGCGGCCGATCCAGTTGCGCTGGGTTTCCTTGAGGCTTTCTGTCCAATCCACACGGTCGAGGCCTTCAAGCAGACGCGGTGCATAAGCACTCACGCGCAAGCACCACTGGCGCATCACACGCTGCTCTACGGGGAAGCCTCCGCGAACCGACAAACCTTCGCTCACCTCATCGTTGGCGAGCACCGTGCCCAAAGCCGGGCACCAGTTGACCTTGGTATCGGCAAGGTAGGCAATGCGGTACTGCATCAACCGCTCCTGTTGCTCCCGTTCGCTCAGCGTAGCCCATGTCGGGTCTTCCGCTTCAAAGCGGGCAACGAGTTCGCTTATCGGTTTGGCTTTTTGTGCTACGGTGTCGTAGTAATGGTTGAACATCTGGATGAATGCCCACTGAGTCCACTTGTAGAAGTTGGGATCGCAGGTCTTCACCGAACGGCTCCAGTCGTAGCAGAAACCGATCTTGCGCAATTGTTCTATGTAGCGTTCGATGTTCTTGTTGGTCGTCACCTCGGGGTGCTGACCGGTCTGGATGGCGTATTGCTCTGCCGGCAGGCCATAAGCATCAAAGCCCATGGGGTGCAGCACGTTGTAGCCGCACTGACGTTTGTAGCGGCTGTATATATCGCTGGCTATATATCCGAGCGGGTGACCTACGTGCAAGCCTGCGCCCGACGGATAGGGGAACATATCCAACACGTAGTAGTGCGGTTTATCACTTTGGTTGCTCACGGCGTAAGCGTTGGCTTGTTCCCACGCCTGTTGCCATTTTTGTTCAATTTCTGAAAAATTGTATTCCATATATTTTGGTCAATAATTATCGATAATTATGCTGTTTCGCTTTATTTCTCCTGAATAAGATGCACATCGCATTGCGGGAAGGCGATCGTTATGCCGGCTTCGTTCAGGGCGTTGTATATCACTTCTTTCGCCCGCTCGACGTAGGATATACGTTCCGCCACAAGCACCATCTGCTTAACGCCTATCACTACGGCGCTGTCAGCCATCTCGTCCACAATCACGTACACGCCCGGTTTGGGGGCAACGATCTCACGGCCGTAGCGGTCTTTGGTGCACATCTTCTGCATGGCGCGTACCAGCACCTCGCGTGCCTTGTCAACATCCGTGCCGTAAGCCACGCCCACGGTGATCTTGGTCATCTCGTAGGAGTTGTTGCGCGTGAGGTTGTTGAAGTTCTTGCCGAACAGCGAGGCGTTGAGGAACGACATCTCGGTATAGTCGATGGTCTCCACTTGTACGCATTGGTAATTGATGGCTGTCACCTTTCCGCGCACGCCGTCGCACTCTATCCAGTCGCCTACACGCAGACGACCACCCATCAACTGGATGCCATAGATGAAGTTGTTGATGATATCCTTGAGCGCCAAACCGATACCGGCTGACAAACCGCCGGCAATCAGGCCGAGCGAACCGGTAGGGATCTTCAGCTCTACCACCAATACGATAGCGAAGATCATCCACACGAGCACGGTGATGATGCTGTTGCCCAGCGACAGGTTGATCTCGTTGGAGCGGATACTGGTGCGATTGTATTTGCGCATGAACAGCGTATAGCGGACATACTGCCATATGGCGTGGATAGCGCGATTCAGATATCGAATCACAAAGAGCAGCGTGATCAGATACACAATACTCTTCATCGATATGCACAGCGACTCTACGCCATCGCTACCCGCCACACTTACGAACGGACTGGTGTAGTACTTGATGAACAGATCGTTGAAGTCAAAGATGTTCAGTGACAGATGTGCGCACATGGGCAGCGAGAACAGCAGCATGACAGGTATACCCACATGACGCACCAGGTCATAGAGCCATGTGGCTCCGAACAGCAGCGACTCGCGTTCCTCACCGCCAACGTAGGTGATACGCTCGCGCATGGCATCTACCCGTTTGTCCAGCCAGCGCGTCTTGTAGCGCTCCAACAGATCCGCCACACAAACCACAGCCAGCAGAACAGCCAGCTGGAAGTACCACCACACCAGTATAAGCAGGCATACAAACGTATAGCCTAAGAACGCGAACACGAACGCCACGATATAGATCAGTAGCGAAGCCCATCCCAGACGGCTGTCAATCGAGTCGGCTTTGCTGTGCTTGTTGATGCAGAACAGCAGCTGGCGGATGATTACCAGCAACAATATGGGCGGGAACATAAGCGCCATCAGGCTGTCGGGCACGAACGCGTTGCGGCACACGATGATCACAAACGCCATAAAGAACGCCGGCGCATACAGCCACAAGCCGTGACGTATCTGATCGGGTTTGCCGCGCAGCAACAGCGAACCGGTGATGGCGATCAGCAGCCAGAGGAACGTGTTGATGTTATGCACACCCATCTGCAAGTACTCGTTGTTATTCCACAGGAAGCGGAAGAGCAGAACATACAAGGCTGTGCCGGCTAATACGGAGAACAGCGGCAGCTGCTTGCGCAGCATCGATTGCTTTTTGTATGCAAACCGGTACACCAGCCATAGTACGCCGAACACCAACAGCCAGCACATCACCAACGCTACCAACTGCAAAAAACAACCTATCAGCAGCACCACGTGCGCTCCGCTGCTCGACATGTCATCGAGCCGGACGTCCTCGTTGTCCTCAAAGAAACGGGTATCGAACTGACTCGCCAGATCCTGTTTGACCGTTTCGACAAACGGCTTGAAATGCGTCATGATGCTCACGAACGGAATCTGCCCTTCGCGAAACACGTACTCTTGCAGTTCGCGGTAGCGCTCCTCGGCGTAGTCGTAGTTTTCCTTCATGCGCAGGTAAGTCTCCTGGTAATGCGAACTGTCGCGGAGGATAGTGGTACGGTTCGTGGCGTAGGTCTTCAGCAGTTCCGAGGCATAGAAGATACAGGTATCGCGGTACTTCTGACCATCCTGATCCAGCACAAACGGAGCGTACGCGGTATCGTTCACTACGCGGAAAATCTCTTTCTCCAGCGAGGTGTAGGACTTGCTCAGGTGCATCTCCAGTGAGTCGTTGCGATACAGCAGACTGTCCGGCACAACGGAGACCTTGATCTTCTTTATGCGGGGCGGGAGACGACGCAAGGCCTCTATCAGTCGGGCGTAGCGGTCGATCTCATAGTTCAGATCGATCACACTCTGGTCGTACGGACGGCGGTTCTCATTGAAAGCCTTGTACTCCGTAGTCACTTTCTTGAGCACATACGACATGTCGAAGGTCATATGGTGCTCTTGCGTATATAGAAGGATGGACTGTTCGTTGGACGTACTGATCACATCCAGCATCTCCTGATGACGCTGGGCATACTCCTGATCGAAATACGCCTGCATCTCCGGTAGCTGCCGGTATGAAGCCTGCAGTTCGTTTTTCAGTTCCCGCAGGCTGCTATTGAGCGGACGACTGCCGTAAGCCACCGTCGATAAGAGGCACAATACAAGTGTCAGAACATATGCAGTCAGTTTGTTGGTTATTCTCATCGAGCCGTATAATATATTAACAATTAGTTATTCACAAACCATTGTGCCAACATTATCACATCATGTGCCCCCAATGAAGCAAAGGCACCCCAATTAGTCTTCATAATGTCCATAAGAAGAAATCACCAACACCAGCACCTTGTCGTCATGTATTTCATAAACTAACCTGTGCTCTTGCGTAATACGACGAGACCACGTTTCATTCACGTAATGCTTCAACCGCTCTACTTGCCCGGTTCCGGTACGGGGGTGCTCACGTAATTCAGCAAGCAGTTTAGCCAACTTTTTTAGAGCAAGAGGTGATTTGCGTTGTAACAGGAGGACGTCATTCTTAGCGTCCTCCGTAAATTCTACTGCATACATAATAAACGGTCAATGAATTGTTCCGGTGTTTCTTCTGCATGCATAACAATCGTTTTCCCCTCTTCATATTGAGCACTGGAATGAGCTAACTTGGCACGAAACTCAGCCTCAGTCATCTTCACTTTCGGTATAGGCGCCTTTTGGCGAAGCGTTACTACATGCCAGCCCATGTTACGCGACTGACGTCGCAAAAAAGAGGCATCTGCCAGCGGCAACGTAACTTGTAATGTCCTCATTGCTGTTTCCATATTCTTATATTTATCATAAAAACGTGCAAAGATACAAAAAATTTTTGACTTTTGCAAATAATTTTCCATATTTTTGCAATTTTTCTTAAGAAATTACAAAAAAAGCCGATTGTGGGGTGCTTTTTGTTATTTTTGCGCTACCGATGTTTGGTTGCGATTGGCTTTTGATTGGCTTTTGATAGTGACTATAGTCTAGGATTACCTCGTGTTTCTGTAGTGTTGCCCTCATGTTGCCTCTTACAATAATTAACGAATCTCTAAAGAATCTCTAAGGAATCACTAACGTTTTGAATTATCTGTATTATATATTAATATATAATACAAAGTATATCAGATATTGGGCAAAGAAGAGATTATGAAAAAAAAATGCTTTGCACTTTCTGCACTATTTGCACTATTGACGGTGAAAGTGCAGAAAGTGCAAATAGTGCAATGCAAAAAAAAGCGCGTTATAGCGCAACGCTATACGCGTGTCCGATTTATCGTCTTAGACCTGACTATTCCGATTCGGTCGGAAGGACGATATATATTGCTTTAATGCACCACATATGGCGCGTTGATGCGCCATATGTGGCTAACACATTCTATTACAGCAGTTTCTTTACTTGGTCGTAGACGTTCTGGGCGGTGAAGCCGAGTTTCTCGTCGAGGACCTTGTACGGAGCGGAGAAGCCGAAGGAGTTCAAGCCCCAGATAGCACCATTCTCGCCAACGAGCGACTCGAGGGTGCAAGGCAGACCGGCAGTCATGCCGAAGCGCTTGATGCCCTTGGGCAGTACAGCATCCTGGTACTCTTTGGGTTGCTCACGGAACAGGCCTTCGCTGGGAACGCTGACGATCTGCAGACGAACACCATCCTTGCGCAGCAGCTCAGCACCGGCAAGCAAGGTCGAAACCTCCGAACCGGAAGCGAGCAGAACAACTTGCGGGTTCTCGTCCTTGCTGACGATATATGCGCCTTTACGGAAGCCTTCGAGGTTCACGTTAGGCACAGGAGCGATATCCTGACGGCTGAGGATAAGAGCAGTCGGAGTAGCTGTGTTCTCGATAGCCAGACGCCATGCGAGGGTCGTCTCCTCGGCATCGGCGGGACGCAGTACGAGCATCGACGGATGGCCGTGGTGGTTGCGTAGCTTCTCCATCAAGCGAATCTGTGCCTCTTGCTCTACAGGCTCATGGGTCGGACCATCCTCGCCTACACGGAACGCGTCGTGACTCCAGATGAAGATAACAGGAACCTCCATGAGGGCTGCCAGACGAACGGCAGGTTTCATATAATCGCTGAATACAAAGAACGTACCGCAAGCGGGGATGATACCTCCGTGCAGACTCATACCGATGCAAACGCAAGCCATGGTAAGCTCGCTCACACCTGCCTGCAAGAACTGACCGCTGAAGTCACCTTTGGTGAAGGCTTTGGTTTTCTTAAGGAAGCCGTCGGTCTTGTCGGAGTTACTCAGGTCAGCCGAGCTGACGATCATGTTGCCGACATTTTCAGCCAGGAACGAGAGCACTCGTCCACTTGCATTACGGGTTGCGTCACCGGGTTTCTGCTCGATCAGACTCCAATCGATGCAGGGCACTTCGCCCGACATGAAGGTCTCGTACTCGTTCGCTGCCAACGGGTTTTTCTCTTTCCAGTCATGATACTGAGCGTATTTCTTGTTGCACAACTCGCGCAACTCGATAGCACGCTCTTCGTACAGTTTCTGAACTTCCGGGAAGATGACGAACGGGTTCTGCGGGTCACCGCCGAGGTTCTCGATGGTCTTCTCGAACGACGCACCGGCTTTGCTCAGCGGAGCACCATGGGTCGAGCATTTGCCTTCCCAGTTAGCACCCTCAGCCGTCACGCAGCCCTTACCCATCGTTGTATGACCGATGATGATGGACGGTTGTCCTTTGTGCGCCTTGGCTTTGGCAATGGAATCACGGATGGCGTCGGGGTCATTACCCGGTATCTCTTGCACGAACCATCCCCAAGCTTTGTACTTGGATGCGACGTCTTCCGATGTCACTTCGCCGCACTCGGTGGAGAGTTGGATAGTGTTGGAGTCATAGAACATGACAAGATTGTCCAATCCGAGGTGTCCGGCAAGACGACCTGCGCCCTGGGAAATCTCTTCCTGTACGCCACCATCGGAGATGAAGGCATAGATAGTAGGATTGTGAGCCTCGCCATAACGTGCGTTGAACCATTTGGCGGCGATAGCTGCGCCAACGGCGAATGTGTGGCCTTGGCCAAGCGGACCGCTGGTGTTTTCAATCATTCGTTCGACCTCGCGTTCTGGGTGACCGGGAGTCACACTACCCCACTGGCGGAGGTTCTGCAGGTCTTCGAGCGAGAATTTGCCCGCCAGGCAGAGCTGCGCATAGAGCATTGGAGCCATATGGCCGGGGTCAAGGAAGAAACGGTCACGAGCCTCCCATGCAGGGTTTTCGGGATCGTACTCCAGGAACTCCGAGAAGAGTACGTTGATGAAATCTGCGCCGCCCATGGCACCACCCGGGTGACCACTCTTGGCTTTTTCTACTGCTGCTGCCGCAAGGATGCGGATGTTGTTGGCAGCTTTAATCATTAAATCTTTGCTGTTCATGATGGTATTATTTTTTGTATTATATTTTTCTTTGAGCAGCCAAGATTGGCTGCTACCTTATATGGCTAAAACGCGTAACCGATGTAGTAATCAAAACCCCAGTTCATGTTGTTGTGGTAGCCGAATCCGGGGATGTAATAGGGAGTGGTCAGTTCGTCGTGGCTGTTCTTGGTAAACAGGAACTTCATCCTGACTGCCCACCCCATGCTCCAGCCGTACAGGATATCCACATTCACGCCTGCTGCTATTTCGCCCCACACGTCGGCGATCCATTTTCCTTGCGGGAAGTAAGGCTCCACAGCGGGTGTGTTCAGTCGTTGCCACCCCGTACCCAGGCGCACGCCTATCAGCAGGCTTGATCGTTGTTCCGGATGCTTTTTGAGCGGGTTGATATCCAATCCTATTCGTGCGAACTGCCCATTGCCGTGATAGAGGCTGTCGGGTTGCGTTTTGGTCTTGTCCACCTTCTGCTGCAGGAACCGCCCTGCATGACCGAACTCGACGGTAGGAAAGAAGCGGTTCTTGAGTCTCACGCTCACGGCAGCTTCCACCGAGTATGTATGCCAATCCGAGCGCAAGGCGTCGAATATGGGATTGAAGATATCCAGCCGCACCAGCGTTGCCTGATAGACCGAATCTTTCTTTGCGGGCTTGGGCTTTTCCGGCGCAGGCTGCAAGGCTGCCGTATCGGTCTTCAGCGACTTGTCGGGCAGCACATCCTGGATAAATGCTGTGTCCGCCGGCTGGCTCATAGCTGTATCCGGCTGTTGCACGATGGTCGTATCTGCCTGCTGCGCAAACAGCGGCAGAGCCAGCAACCACATCCCTATGAACGCTACGCGCCTCATATCAGTTTGGCAGCCTCTTCTTTCAATGCGTGCAAAGCACGTTCGTTAGCTGTTTCGCCATTCGTATTGTAAGCCGTGAGCAAGGTCTTGGCATAATCCAATGAGGTGCTCTCGGGTGGCAGCTGGATAGCCATAGCCGACACAAAAGCCATCATCTGTCCGCGCGCAGCCATGATCTGTTCCCACACCTGCTCCGACACATAGATCTGCTGACTCATGTTATGGTCGTACTCCAGACGGATCGTTTGCAACAGGCGCTGCTGCAGTTGCTGCACGCTCATCGACGACACATCCATATCCATCAACATATGTTCGGGCTGTGTGCGCTCGAGCATCAGAGCCAAGCGCTCGTAGGCGCGAAGACGAATGGGCGAAATCTCCTTCTGCGAAGCACGCTTGAGTTCCCACTCGCGTTTCTGCTGCTCGTTTCGGAACAATTTGTACATCACGATCCATGTGGCAGCCAGCACGATCAGTGCGGGTATGCAATATTTCAATACTTCAGTCATAATCTTTCTGTCCTCTATTTTATTGATCGCGGGTGCGAACGTTTGTATGCTTGTTGTATCTGCTCGAATGTGGCATGCGTATACACCTGTGTGGCGGCCAGGCTGCTATGCCCGAGCAAGTTCTGAATAGTCCGGATGTCGGCACCGTTGTTGAGCATCGTTGTAGCAAACGTATGCCTCAACACGTGCGGCGAATGTTTCTTGAGCGTCGATACCTCTCCCATCCTGTTGCTCACTACCGCATACACGGCTTTGGCATCCATCGGCACGATTGTTCCGTTGCGCCGCACGGTTGTGAGCAGATGATGATCTTCGGTCTCGAATCCGCTGCGTACCTGCCTGTATGCCTCAATGTCGCTTATCAGCCGTTCGCCTATAGGCACTACGCGTTCCTTGCGGCGCTTGCCGAACACGCGTATCTGTCCCTGCTTGAGGTCGATATCGCCATCTGTCAGTCCCACCAGTTCGGCTCGACGCATACCGGTCTGATACAGGATGGAGATGATCAGGTTGTCGCGTGTCAGTTCAAAGATCTCGCGTGGCGACGCCTGGCTGTCGGGACTGTGCATCAGTTCGTCGAGCTCACGGTCGCCTATGGCTTGTTCGCGTTCCATCTCGCTCTCCCGAAAGAACACGGGCAGGGGCTTGTCTGCCTTCGGGCTGATCACACCTTGCGTTATGTCGCGACTGACTGATCCTTGCCGCAGCAGGTACTTGTAGAACGAGCGAAGGGCAGACAGCCGTCGCTTGACCGTACGCGGCGACAAGCCTTTATCCAGCATTTCCACCATCCACATCTTCACATCGTAGGTGTCGAACTCGGATGGTTGGAAGCTTTTCTCGTCTTTTCCCACAAACGTGGCAAACGCACGCAGATCGTCGCCGTACTCACTAACGGTGCGCAACGAATAGCGGCGCTCGTATTGCAGGAAGTCGAGGAATCGCTGAATCATAAGCAATCGCCACTGCGGGGGTTAGATATCCCGTCCCTGTGTGTCAGCCGGCTCGAAGGGGAACAAGCCGAACAGCTCGGCATCGATGCGGTCGATAACCGTCTGAAAATCCTCCGGGTTATCTCCGAACTTGATCTTGTCGCCTTCCACGATGAGCAGCTTGCCCTTGTAGTCCTTGATCCAGTTCTCGTACAAGTCATTCAGTCCCTGCAGGTAATCAATACGGATACTGGCCTCGTACGAACGACCACGTTTCTGGATCTGCGACACGAGCGTGGGCACCGAAGCGCGCACGTAGATCATCAGGTCAGGGTTCTTGATGAGCGAGGTCATCAGGTTGAACAGATCGGTGTACGTATTGAAATCCCTGTCGGACATGAAGCCCTGCTTGTACAGGTTGGGCGCAAAGATTCGTGCATCCTCGTAGATCGTACGATCCTGAATCACGTACTTGTCCGAGTTCAAGATGTCCACTACGTCCTTGAAGCGCTTGTTCAGGAAGTAAATCTGCAGATTGAACGACCAACGCGCCATATCTCCATAGAAATCTGCAAGATACGGATTGTACTCCACACTCTCGAAACGGGGTTCCCAACCGTAATGTTTGGCCAACATACTTGTCAGCGTTGTTTTTCCGCAACCAATATTGCCTGCTACTGCAATATGCATAGTATTATAGTGTTAAATTGTTAAACTGTTAAATTGTTACCATTGTTGTTCGGAGAACAGGCCGAAGAGCTGTGCATCGATCTTGTTGACGATGCTGCGGAAGTCCTCGGGATTATTCTCAAAATCCATGTTATCGCTCTCGATGACGAGCACCCTACCCTCATACTGATGGAAGATGAAATCTTCGTAGCGCTCGTTCAGATCCTTGAGGTAGTCAAGTTGCATGGTCTGCTCGTAGTCGCGTCCGCGCTTCTGGATCTGGGCAATGAGTGTGGGTACGGACTTACGCAGATAGATCATCAGATCGGGCAGCTTCATCATACTCTTCATATGATTGAACAGCTCCATGTACGTGGTGTAGTCGCGGTCGTCGAGGTCACCGCGGCGGTAGTTGTTTGCCACGAACACATATACGCCCTCAAAGATACTTCGGTCTTGCACGATGGTATGCGTCGAGGCATTCACTGCCAGCATATCCTTGAAGCGCTCCTTGAGGAAGTACGTCTCCAGGCAGAACGACCAGCGCTTGATGTCGGTGTAGTAATCCTCCAGATACGGGTTGAACCCCACGCTCTCGAAGCGCGGTTCCCAGCCGTAATACTTGGCCAGCATCTTCGTCAGTGTCGTCTTGCCCGCACCTATATTTCCTGCTATCGCAATATACATAGAACTATTTACGATTTAGTCATTTACGATTTACCATTTTGCTCAAGGTGTATTTCTTTGCAGCCTTGTGCGCTACTTGTTGCACGATCCTGCGCTGCTCCCGGTTCATGCCTTCCGGCATATATTCGCATCCCACGCAACTCTTGCCTGTGAGCACCTCGAGCCACAGGCATGCCATCATATAGCGTCCGTATGTGTAGCTCAGGTGAAAGCCGTCGCGGCACATGGTGTCGCCCAGTTTGGTGCGGCGTGCCTGCTGGATAGCTATGCCTCCGGGAATGAATCCGTCGAACGGGTGGTTCTTGAGCACCTGGCGGTTGCAGCCGAGAATCTCGTCGTACATATACGATTGGTCGCGATTGTAGTTCGGGATGAACGCGGGGTGCTTGGCATCCTGCTGATACGCCCAGGTCATGTACCAGTATATCTTCGTCGTGGGCGCTATATGCAGCTTGACACTGTCAATCAGCTCGCTCAGCCAGGGCTCGTATGTGAACCACTGTCCGCTGTAATGGCTGGCTTGCTGCATGGTTATGATGTCCCACTCGCGGGATTGCAAGGCTTGCAGGATCGACACCCCTTCCGTCACCTCGCGCACGAACTCCTCCTTGCCGTCAGTGTCCACACGCTTCTGCATCAGCCGGTAGGAGTAAGCAGCCGAATCCTTGCGGATGTTCGTGGCATGCTGCTCCAGCGAACAACCGCCGATATACAGGTTACCTACCGTGAGTTTGACACCGCGCTCGTCGGCCAGCTGCACCAGATTCTGCTCCACGGCATCGATCGAGAAACTGTTGCCGATGCACAGCACCTGCATCTCGCGAACGGGAGCCGGCTTGGCTGACACGTGTGCCACACATACAACTTCCGTTACCACCAGTATCAGGACAAGGGCTATATGACGCATTCTTCTCATAGTTTGCTTGACGTTTACGAATTTCGTTGCAAAGGTACAAAAAATTTCTCAAATATGCAAATTTTCCGGCGATTTTTTTACGAATTTATGCAAAGCGCTCATTTTAGGGCACCCGAATCCGTATTCATCTGCCGGTTTATTGCCTCGTACAGTTCCGGGAACCGTTGCTCGATGGCCACGGGTCTGTTATCACTCAGGAAGCAATGTGTGCTGCTTGCCGTACAAACGACCTGCTCGCCCACGCGCATGGTGTAGGCAAACGATATCTTCAGTTTGCTCATCTCGGCCACGGTGACGCTGACGGCTATATCGTCCTTGAACGTTGTGGGATGCATGTACTTGCATGCGATAGCCATCACGGGCGACACCACCTGTTCGGCTTCCATCCGCTCGTAGCCGTAGCCTATCTGATCCATCCAGTCGATACGTGCCTCCTCCATGATGCGCACGTAGTTGGAGTGATGTGTCACGCCCATCCGGTCGCACTCGTAGTACTTGACTATGTGATGATACGCCTGCATATCAGTGAGCTGCTAACATATTGGCGGGATCAAGCAGCTTGTCCAGCTGCTCCTTGCTCAGCAAGCCGTGCTCCAGCACCAGATTATACACGCTTTTGCCCGTCTCCAGCGCCTCTTTGGCGATCTTCGTCGAAGTTTTGTAGCCTATCACGGGATTCAAGGCGGTGACTATGCCTATCGAGTGCTTCACCGTCTCCAGGTTATGCTCGCGGTTGATCGTTATGCCGTCGATACACTTCTCTCGCAGGATCTTCATCACGTTCCTCAGCCATGTTATCGACTCGAATATACACTCCGTGATGATCGGTTCCATCACGTTCAGTTGCAGCTGTCCTGCCTCGGCGGCGAACGTCACAGCCGTATCGTTGCCTATCACCTTGAAGCACACCTGGTTCGTCACCTCGGGGATAACGGGATTGACCTTCCCCGGCATGATCGAGCTGCCCGGTGCCATCGGCGGCAGGTTGATCTCGTGCAAGCCGCATCGCGGACCGCTGGCCATCAGGCGCAGGTCGTTGCAGGTCTTGCTCAGCTTAACCGCCAGGCGCTTGAGCGAAGCGGAGTAACTGACATAAGCACCGGTGTCGGGTGTTGCCTCCACCAGGTCGGTAGCCAGGGCAAACGGCTCGCCGGTCAACTCACGCAGTTTCTTTACGCACAGTTCGGCATACCCCGCCGAGGCGTTCAGCCCCGTACCGATAGCCGTTCCGCCCATGTTGATCTCGTACAGCAGACGGATATTACGGTCGATGTTCGCCACCTCTTCCTCCAGGTTGTTGGCAAAGGCGTGGAACTCCTGGCCGCTGGTCATCGGCACGGCGTCCTGCAGTTGCGTCCTGCCCATCTTGATCGAGTCGTTGAACTCGTCCCCTTTCTTGCGCAGCGCTTCGATCAGCCGTTTCAACTCACTGACCATCCCCCGGTTCATGCGTATGAACGCATATCGGAACGCGGACGGGTAGGCATCGTTCGTGCTCTGCGCACAGTTGACATGATCGTTCGGCGAGCAGTACCGGTAGTCACCGCGCTCATGCCCCATGATCTCCAGCGCGCGGTTGGCGATCACCTCGTTGGCATTCATGTTCACCGTCGTGCCCGCACCGCCTTGCACCATGTCTGTGGGGAACTGATCGTGCATCTTGCCCGATATCAGTTCGCGGCACGCCTGAGCTATAGCTCCGTAGATCTCATCATTGATCACACCTAACTCGTGATTGGCCTCTACGGCAGCCAGCTTGATGAATCCCATGGCTATGATGTACTCCGGGAAGTCGGACATCTTCATGTTCGACACCTTGTAGTTGTCGATGCCGCGCTGTGTCTGCACGCCATAATACGCTTCGGCGGGTACCTGAAGCTCGCCTAACAGATCCGATTCCGTACGAAACGAACGGGATTCGGCGGGTATATTTACGGATTTTTCCATATGATTGTATAGTTTGTTTGTTCGTGTTGTATGCACCGTGCTACCTTCCTCCCCCTCACGCAAACACCTGCTCTACCAGTGCTGCAAACTCGCGGTATGCGAACGTATCGCCGAGCTCGCTGAGCGAGGCTGCCAATCCGCGGTAATGCCACGCATGCTCCTTCTTGTCCTTGACGTGGAACAAGTCCCACAAACTGTCGCCCTGCATGGCATAGTCGCGCGCTATGGCGCGCATGTTACTCAGCTTGTCGCCCAGCGCCACGATCTTCGCCTCGTGCGATGCTGCAGCCAGCCTGTCGATGGCTATCTGCTTGCGCGTGTGCCAGCTGTCCTCCTCGCTCATGCCCTCGATCACCACATCGCTCTCCGATGCCACCAGCGCTGCCACACGCTCGCCGAACGCCTCACGAAGCTCATCGACTGTCACATCCGTATCTTCCACCACGTCGTGCAGGGCAGCCGCTGCCAGCAGCTCCTGATCGGGTGTGATCGTAGCTACAATCTCTACCGCCTCCAGCGGATGAACGATGTAAGGAAAACCTTTGCCGCGACGTTCCGTGCCCGCATGTGCATGCACAGCAAACACGATTGCGCGATCCAGCAGTTCGGTGTTCATGGGTTTATTTGCCATACTCTGTCGATGATTTACGAAAAACGCTCACAAAGTTACTATTTTTTTTTTATTTTTGCAAACTTTTTCGCATTTTTTTGCTTCATTCCCGTTCTTTATATTTCATTTTTCATTTTTTCATAACAATTTTGCGTCCTCCTTTTGCAAATATCGATTTTTTTTCGTACCTTTGCACGCTTGTTTTATGCGATCGAACAGATAAAAACACA
>Ga0310696_10001714_pt1 | contig 31117 bp, 51 predicted proteins | sample AusTroGonzalo_MG_4_FD_203885 | JGI IMG/M metagenome (GOLD analysis project Ga0310696, IMG submission 203885) | Bovine rumen microbial communities from tropical cattle in Woodstock, Queensland, Australia - Gonzalo_02 (v2) (version 2) | ecosystem: Host-associated > Mammals > Digestive system >... | reverse complement strand
AGCGCCGAACAGAGCACAGAATTTTTCCACATGGGAAGATTTCAATAAAATTTCAAAAAGACTCAGTATTGAGGGCAATTTCACGGTAAAAAAGGAAGGGGGTTTGAACGTGGCAAACCTGATTGATGCTGCTGCAAGCGGCAATAAAAGAGAAACACTCATAGCACTCCGGGACATTTTGGCCAAAACAATCCAGAACTGCGAAAGCGGAAGAGACATGGCCAGCAACACAAAGCGCCTGATGGAAGTGATGGAAGAATTGGAAGCGCTTCCGGATCCGAAAACAAAGAAGGTATCAAAGCATGACCGCCTAAAAGCCAAGAATAATGAAAAGAGGTAGGCAAAAGCCAACATTTTCCGTTATTGGTGAGTATGCATACTCATATGGCAAAGAAGTGGTGGCAATGTTTGAAGAGGATGGCGGCGCAACATTCTACCCGGCCCAAAAGCTTGAGCTTGAGACAATGCTTGCCAGGAAGGAGGATGGATCCCCAGCGGCGCTGACTGTTGGGATTTCAAAACCTCGCCAAAATGGAAAGAGCTATTCTGCCAGGTTCTATGCAGTATATATGGCGGACTTTGAACACAGAAACGTGCTTTACTCCGCACACCACAGCACGACTACAAATAAGATGTTCAAAGCCATCTGTGAATTGTTTGAGAATCCGGAAAGATTTCCGGAATTTGCTCAAGATGTGAAATATATAAGCCATGTAAGAGGATATGAGGGCATATATTTCAAAGATTATGTGGATGAAGAAGGGAATGTACACCCAGGCGGATGCATAGAATTTGCGACACGGACCAACAGTGGAGCCAGAGGTGGAACATACTCTGTGATCATTATTGATGAGGCACAGGAACTAACAGATGAGCAGCTGGAAGCAATGCTTCCCGTTATTTCTGCAGCAAACAATGTCCAAGATGCAACCAAAATGCCTCAACAGATCTATGTTGGAACGCCACCAAATGCAACATGCCGAGGAACAGTATTTGCAAGAATGCATAAGGCGGCACACTCAAAGGAGGAATCATTAAACTGGTGGCTGGAGTGGAGTGTGGAGGCCAAAGATTCATCGGCAGCGGTCCAGGATAAGGAACAGGCAGTAAAACTTGCATACATGACCAATCCAGCAATGGGCTATAGAATTGCAGAGGATACTGTCATAAACGAGTTTGAAAACATGTCGGCGGATGGATTCCTCCGGGAGCGGCTTGGCTGGTGGTGTCAGGTTGCAGAGCGGGACATCAATTTTGCAATTGATCATGAGAAATGGGCAGCTTGCAGATCTGACGAGATGAAACCGGAAGGGAAAACGGCCTATGGAGTCAAGTTTTCAATGGATGGTTCAATGGTATGCTTGGCCGGGGCCGTGATTGCAGACAATGGTGTGGCCAGAATATCCATTATTGAATATAAAAGCACAAGCCATGGACAGCAGTGGTTGGCAGATTGGCTGAATGAACGATACAAGACGGCAGCATGTGTCGTTGTTGATGGGAGAAACGGTGTTGACGTACTGATTGACAAAATTGCCGATACATGGAGAGCAAAAAAGTCAATCATAAGGCCATCGGCAAAAGATATGATTGCATCAGTTGGTTGCATAACAGAAGCAATCAATGATCAAAGCCTAACATGGTATAGCAAACAAGAACTTCTTAATGTTTCCGCCACAACATCTGTGAAAAGATCAATAAGCGGAGGCTGGGGATTCGGCGGGGAAAACGCCGGGCCGATAGAAGCATGTGCGCTTGCCCTATGGGGAGCGAAAAACAGTAAAAGAAACCCAAATAAATCAATGAGGATCGGATGATGGAACTTTTAATCAGTGTTGACAACATAGTTGGTCTTGATATTGAAGAAAAAGGGCGGTTTGCTGAGCTTGTGAAGCAGTTCAACAGCCATCAATTCAAGAATGCTCAGAAGAACCGCTACTATGAAGGAAAGATCACTCTCTCTGAGGTCAATCTTGGCATTGCACTTCCAAAAGGGATGCAGGGGCTTGAGATCGGATGTGCCTGGGGAGCAAAAACCGTTGATGTGCTTGCGGCCAGATCAATGTTTGATGGATTTGTGGGCACAAATGGTGAAGATGTTGAAGAACTGGACAAAATCACAGAGGACAACAATCTGGTGGCTGAGTACATGAAAGCCTGCAGAGATGTGCTGAAATATGGATGCACCTTTGCAACGCTCTCAGCGGATCCGGACATCAAGTGCAAAATCAAATTCCATTCTCCAAAGACCGCCACAGCACGTTGGAACGGTGTGAAGGGAAGAATTGATTGCGGATTTGCAATTATAGACTCAGTTCCGGACAATGATGATCTCAATTGGAAGCCATCACTGATCTATTATTACACGGATGATTCAATCTATGAGATAGAAAGACGGATTGGTACAGAAATTTGGGATGCAACACGGCATCCAAACATCATGGGCCGTCCTTTGATGGAGCCGCTGATCTGGAACGCAACCTCTGACAAGCCGTTTGGCCGCTCCAGGATCAAAGAGCCGATCAGGAGACTCATCCAGGGATATGTGCGGACCATTGCCAATGCAACCATTGGACTTGAGTTTTCCACTTCTCCACAAAAATATCTACTTGGTGTAACGGATGACCAGTTTGATGCCGTTGTGAATGACAAATTCCGTCAATATGTCGGAAGCATCATAGCAGCTACCAACAATCCGGAGACCGGGGAAAAGCCGTCATTCGGTCAGCTCCAGCAAGGATCCATCACGCCGCATGTGGAGATGGTCAGAGTATTGGCAACACAGTTCAGCGCCGCAACAGGTCTGAGCGTGACGGACACCGGGGTTGTAAATGATGCCAATCCGACAAGCTCTGATGCTATAATGGCACAGAGTCAGACATTGATTGGAATGGCAGAGCAGTTGAATGTTGGAAACGGAAATGCACTTCGGACAATTGCACTGATGGCACAGGCCATTGCAGCAAATGTCTCAATGGATGAGCTGACAGATGAGCAAAAGGACATTGTGGCCCACTTCAAAAACCCTGCAATGCCGACTGTGGCAATGACAGCAGATGCGGCCATCAAGATTGCATCGGTTAGGACCGGCTTTGCTCAGACGGATGTTTTTGCTGAAATGATCGGATTCGACAAAGCAGACATCAGAAGAATCAAGGCACAAGAGAGAAGGGCACAAGGAATGAATGTGCTCTCAGAATTGGGAATTGAATCATGATCATACCAAAAAAAGACTGGCTTTCCTATATAAATAGACTGTCAAAACTGAATAGTGAAGCAGCAAATGCGGTCAAGCAATATGTGGAAGCAGGCGGATGGAGTGAGATTGATGATATAGTTGCATATGCCTATGGTGTTGAAAAATATTATGGAGAAGGGGCAGCGGCACTGGCGGCAGAAATGTTTGATGCTGTTGCAGAGGCTTCCGGAGTGTATGCAGAACCAGCAATCATGGCCGAGACCGCAAGTTATGGAGATGTGGCAAAAACGGTTAAAGGAGTGTTGAAAACTTCACAAAATGTGAATGAGTTGGCCGGGGCCGTGAGCCGTTTGGTCAAAAAGGCAGGAGCAGACACAACAGTTCAAAATGTTAACAGATACAACAGAAAGTATGGGAAAAAGAGGCACACAGGAGCACAGTTTGCATGGGTTCCGGTTGGAGACACTTGCCCTTTTTGTTTAATGCTGGCATCAAATGGATGGCAAAATCAAACAAGAGGAGGAGAAAACCATGCAGAACACATTCACAGCAACTGTGATTGCAACTATTCTGTAAGGTTTGATGATCATTCTGGTGTTGCTGGTTACGATCCGGAGCAGTACCAGGAGATGTTTGCTGATGTTGAAGGCCGCACATGGGACGAGAAAGTCAACGCTATGCGCCGTCAGCAGTATGAGCAGAACAAGGACAAGATCAATGCGCAGAAGAGAGCTGCATATGCGGAAAGAACAGAAAAAGGTGTTTCAAAAGCAAAATCAATGAGTTATAATACATTTGTTGGTGCAGCAAATACTGGCAATTCTCAAATCGTTAAATTTGATGAGAATGCAAATTATCAAGTCAGGTTTCCTCAATATTCTGAGGAAATAAACGGCCTGCTTTCTAACGCATCACGTAGAGTCGCAGAGGCAGGATCTGCAAGTGGTTATGAATATGCTGCGTTGATAGATTTGGAAAATGAGAAAGAAGTGCATTTTGATACGAGTGAATTACCCAACAGTGTAAATAGTTATTATCAATATTTGGAGGATAATCCTGGCGGCAAATTTGCTATGGTACATAATCATAATACAGAGGATGGAATTAGTTTACCGGATATTCAAGACATGGCAATGTGGGAAAACCTTGATTCCATCACTGCTGTAAGCAATAATGGATTGATTCGATCAGTTCATTCAAACGGAAGACAAACTGGTGAGTATTTGTTTATTGAGTTTGAGAATGTTGGAAGAAGAGAAGATGGAACATTGGATGAAATAAAAATGATACCACATGCTCTTAAAAAATATGCTGATGGAGTGTATGAATATGACGGACGAAGCAAAAAGAACAGTTGATGATTGGGATCATAGATTACTGGAATACCCATTTGTCAGAAAAGGAATGACAGTAGAAGAGTATGAAAAAGAAAAATCGTATTATTTTAGTGTTCCATTGAGTGATCATAAAAATGGGACATATAAACCACTATGGAAACAAAATTAATACTTGATTAAGCATCGGACATCCGGTGCTTTTTTATTGGAGATTTTTATGGAGCGTTACATTATACACGCTTGCCCGGCCAGAATGTGGTATGTGGAAGAGTTTCTGATTCCATCCATGATGGAGCAAGGAATTGAGAGATCAGATATTCTTGTATGGAATGACACGGAAGGAAAAGGAAACCTATTTGCAACAATGGACAGCTTTGAACATTGCGGAAAGCATAACGGCGGCTGTTGGCACTTGCAGGATGATGTGATCCTGGCAAGCGATTTTGCAGAAAGGACCAGGGCAGCGGACAAATACATAGAATGCGGATTTTGTCATGTGGGATTTGAAAAGAGTGATGGAAGAAGCGTGGACAAGATAGGCAAGGTGAAAGCTCAATACATGTGGAGTTCTTTCCCTTGCATTTTTATTCCAAATTGGATGGCAAAGGATTTTGTTGAATGGTTTTATACAAAGGCCATGTATGACCCAAAGTATTTAATGTTCATCCATGAACGCAAGCATGATGATTGCTTCTGGCGGGACTATGTAAATGAAGAAAGACACTATGATACAGTGATAAATCACGTACCGGCGCTAATTGATCATGTTGATTGGCTGGTCGGCGGATCCGTGATCAATCAGATGAGAGGAACCAATTGCAGAGCATATTGGTGGGAAGAAGAAGAGCTTATATTTGAGCTGAAAAACAATATTTGCCAAAAAGGACACCAAAACAGTGTCCTTTTTTAATACAAAAACGGCAACATGTGCCTCAAACATGGATCAAACCCAAATAGGAGGAAAAACAAATGCAAGAAACTGTGAATCAGGGTAGCACCGAGGCAACAAAGGGACAGGAAGAACGGACCTTCACACAGGCAGAGCTGAATGCCATTGTCAATGATCGTCTTGGCAGAGAAAAGGCAAAATACAGTGATTATGATGCCATGAAAGAAAAAGCAGCCAAATTCGATGAGCTGGAAGAAGCAAACAAAACGGAACTTCAAAAGGCAAGCGAAAAGGTGAGCGAGTTAAAGGCGGAATTGGAAGGTATCAAGCGCCAGAATGAGATCCGAGACATCCGGGCCGAAGTTGCCAAGGAATTGAACATCCCGGCGGAACTTTTGACCGGAGAAACCAAAGAGGCATGTGAAGCACAGGCCAAGGCCATTGCAGAATTTGCAGCCACAAAAAGCGGTTATCCGAATCTGAGGGACGGCGGAGAAGTTCACAAGGTAACAACAGCAAGCACAAGGCAACAGTTTGCTGACTGGATGAATGCAAATTTTTAGGAGGAAAAAACAATGAGTGGAATCCCTACCAACAGAACTAACATTGGGTTGCCCAATAGCGTGGCAACAGAGATCCTGGCAAAAACCCAGGAACAGTCTGCAGTAATGCAGCTGGCAAAAGCAATCACTTTACCCGGCAACGGAGCACAGATCCCCGTGATCACTTCTGATCCGGAAGCAGCATGGGTTTCTGAGACTGGTCTCAAGCCCGTTTCCAATCCTGGACTGGACAAGAAGATCATGCAGGCTCACAAACTTGCAGTTCTTGTTCCTTTCTCCAATGAGTTCCGCCGTGATGCGGCTGCACTCTTTGATGCAATCGTGGAGAGACTTCCTTTGGCACTGGCCAAGAAGTTTGATGAGACCGTTTTCTTTGGTCCCGCAAGCGGATCCCTTGCAAACTTTGACAATCTGTCCAGCGCAACCGCTCAGAGCCTGCAGAGTTCTGTTTATGGCGGTTTTGTTGCAGCAGATACCGACATTGCAGAGCAGGGCGGTGTTATGAACGGCATCATCCTTTCCCCTCAGGGAAAAGGCAAGGTTCTTGGCGCACTTGATGGCCAGAATCGTCCGATCTTCAATGATGTGGCATCTGACGGCGTACCTCGCATTCTTGGCGCACAGACTCTGGTTGAGGCTGCAGCATACAAGGCTGGCACTTCCGGAACCTCCGAGACTCCGGATGTTATCGGCTTTGCTGGTGACTGGACCAAGGCTCTGTATGGAGTTGTTGAAGGTCTCAAGATCGACTATTCCGACCAGGCAACGCTTGTTGCAGGATCCGGAACCGGAACCTATACCATCAACCTGTTCCAGCAGAATATGTTCGCTATTCGTGCTGAGATCGAAGTTGGATTCGTGGCTCAGACAGCTTTCTTCAATAAGCTGACGAGAACACACAGCGCTTGATCACATGGTTAAATTCATCAATTGCATCACTGGCACGGAAATGCTGGTTGCGAACGATCGTGTAGAGGAATACAAAGCGGCAGGCCATACGCTTGCCGCTGACCTTGGCACGAAAGCCAGAAGATCTGAGCCGAAAGAGGAACAGGAAACTGAGGAAGCAACAGAAACAAAGAGAAGCGTTGGAAGAAGGAAAAGGTGAGCCACATGGCAGCATATGCAACGGTACAAGACATAGAAACAAGGCTTGGAAGGTCATTTGACACCACAGAGAGCAATGTTTGCACATCTTTGCTGGATGAAGCGGCGCTCATTATTGATGCATATAGCATAGGCGCTGAGACTGACAGAAAAAAAGATGTGAGCATCCGCATGGTGTCCAGGGCAATGGGCACAAGCGGTGATGACATTCCGATGGGTTCAACACAAGGTTCCATGTCCGCACTCGGCTATTCACAAAGCTGGACAATGGGAGCTGGTGGCGGTGTCGGTGAACTGTACCTTGGGAAACTGGAGAAAAAACTGCTGGGGCTTGGAGGCCAGGCAGGATCATATTCTCCAACGCAGGAGCTTGTGCCGCCGCCGCTGGAGGTGAACTGAATGAAAACGATAAGCGTTGTGCTCTATGAGCTTGTGGACAGCGGGAGCAGAGACAAGACAAACAGACCGATCATGAACGAAGTGGCGACAACAGTTGATGGGTGCTTATATGCGCCTGTCAGCACAGAAGATGTTTTGAACACGGTCAATCTGACCGGGAAAACGGCTGTTTATCAGCTGGCAATCCCAAAAGGTGACAATCATGATTGGACAAATGCCAAGGTGGAATTCCTTGGCGAAAAGTGGCGCACCATTGGAATCCCGGAAGAGGGGATTGTGGAAAACATTCCTCTCAAATGGAACAGAAAGATCAAGGTGGAGCGCTATGAGTAAAAAAGTGGAAATCGAACTGAATCTGCAGGGACTAAACGAATTGATGAAAAGCCCGGAGATGCAATCAGCCTTGAACAGTGCAGGCAATGCCGTTGCACAGGCAGCAGGAGGTGATTATGCATGCCAGGTAGATGTAATCAATTGGGTGGCCATTGCAAATGTATATCCGAATTCGGAAAAGGCTGCACATGAGAATTATACAAGCAATTCGTTGATAAAGGCTGTTGGTTCTGTTGGACTTCCGACAAGCAAGAGGTGACATATGGCTATCGAATATACAGTTTTGAACTATCTGAATGATGCGCTCTCAGAGCGCAACATCAATGCATATCTTGAAGAGCCTATAAAACCGGAGGATGTCTATGTCTTGATTGAAAAGACAGGTTCTATGGAGACAAATCACATCAATCATGCAACATTTGCAGTTCAATCATATGGCAAATCCATGAAGGATGCGATTGACCTCAATGAGCTGGTCAAGGAGTTGATGGAGGCATTTCCCGCTTCACAAAGGTATTTTGTTTTCTCATGTAACCTCAATTCTGACTATAACTTCACAGATACAGAAACAAACAGATACCGCTATCAGGCAGTATTTGACATTACTTTTTAAGGAGGAACAACAATGTCTGTTACAACTAATTCAAACAATGTAACCGCAGGCAAGCCCAGAATTGCTGGTTCCATCTATAGAGCTGCAACAACCGCAACAGCACCGACAACGGCTGACAGCACTCTTGGCAGCGCATTCAAATCTCTTGGATACGTTTCCGAGGATGGAGTGAAAAACAGCAACTCGCCTGAGACAGAAGATATCAAGGCATGGGGCGGAGATATCGTCATGAACACGCTCACTGGGAAGGAAGATCGTTTCACCTTCAAGTTGATTGAAGCAATGAACACTGATGTGCTGAAAGCAGTATATGGATCTTCCAATGTATCCGGAACGCTGGAAAGCGGGATCACGGTAAAGGCTAAAGCAGAACAGAGCGAGTCTGCAATGTTTGTCATTGACATGATCTTGAAGAACAACGTGCTCAAGCGCATTGTCATTCCCAATGCAAGTGTCTCTGAGGTGTCCGAGATTTCTTACACGGACAATGATGCTGTTGGATATGAAGTGACGATCACTGCAGTTCCGGACTCTTCCGGATACACTCATTATGAGTATATGAAGCAGGGATCTCCCAGCCCGGCATCATAACATCAAAACAACAGGAGGAACCAAAGGATGATTAGTGGAAAGACCGAAAAGGGATTTGAATTTGAAGTGAACGAGAACATTGGCAAGGATTTCCGAATTGTCATGGCAACAGCTCGCCTCAATTCTGATGACACACTGGAGAAGATCGCCGGGACCTATGATTTTGTGACGGCAATCCTGGGCAAATCCGGGCTGAACAAACTCATCAATTTTGCTGTTGATCAGTGTGGTTTCGCTGACACTGAGTTTATTCTTGAAGAAGCGAAAGAGATTTTATCTTTTGCAACGGACAAGGATGAAGAAGTAAAAAAATAATAGCCCTCGGCCAAATGGTGGCACTTGATGAAGATGCTCTCATTTGTGATCTTGCCGAAACATACGGCATTTTTGATTATAGGTCGCTCCCGGCTCAGCTGGTAGCGACCTTTGCCGTTGGCTTGAGGGATAATTCAAGAATCAAAACAAAAATGAGTGGAATGGAGCGGCCATTTGAAGAGTATATGTTGGCCGCTATTTATGACGGAATAAATTGGCTCTGCTGGTCCAAGACAAAAGACGGAGTAAAAGGAAACAACGCTCCAAGCAGAATTGTTGACATGCTTTTTGGAAACAAAAAAGAAGATCCGTCAAACGAAGATTTCAGATTGTTTAACAGCCCAGAGGCATTTGAAAAGGCCAGGGCAAATCTAATGGGTGAATAATATGGCAGACATCGGAAAAGCATATATACAGATAATTCCATCAGCAGAAGGAATCAAAGGCTCTCTGGCGGATATGTTTGAAGGAGAAGCCAAGAGCGCCGGGGAAAAGGCAGGCGGAACACTTGGCAGCGGTCTTGCAAAAGCGGCAGGAACGGCTGCAAAGGTAGCAGCTGGTGCTATGGCCACAACAACGGCAGCGGTTGGCGCTATTGCAAAAGAATCTGTCAGCGCATATGCAGATTTTGAGCAGTTGTCCGGTGGTATTGAAACACTGTTTGGATCAGCAGCGCCTACAGTCATGAAGAATGCAGAACAAGCATTCCGGACGGCAGGACAATCAATGAATGACTACATGGACACATCAATTCAGTCTGCAGCGGCCTTGATCAACTCACTTGAAGGAGACCAGGCAAAGGCAGCGGAACTGATGGATGTATCAATTATTGATATGGCTGATAATGTCAACAAAATGGGCACATCAATGGAAGGTGTGCAGAATGCATACAGAGGTTTCAGCCGTGGGAATTTTACCATGCTTGACAACCTGGCTCTTGGTTTTGCAGGAACAAAAGAAGGTATGAATGAACTGTTGAACAAGGCCAAAGAGCTTTCCGGTGTCGAGTATGATATTGAATCCTATGCGGATATTGTACAAGCAATCCATGTGGTCCAGGAAAGCATGGGAGTGGCAGGCACGACAGCCAAAGAAGGTGTTGAAACAATCTCTGGATCCATTTCTACATTGCAAGGAGCTTGGACAAATCTGATTGCTGGCCTTGGAAATGACAGCGCTGATCTTGATTCTCTGATAGGAAATGTGGTTGACAGCGCCAGTGCTGTGCTTGACAACCTCCAGCCGATTATTGAAAAGGTCTTGACCGGATTCAGCAATTTTGTTGAAAAAGCCGCTCCGATCATAGCGGATGCGCTCCCTGGGCTTATTGATTCACTGCTTCCGAGTCTGTTGTCAGCAGCTGAGCAACTATTGATGGCTCTGGCCAGCGCATTGCCATCACTAATTTCAACGCTTTTGATGCAGGCACCGGGCATCATCAACACGCTGATCCAGGATGGATTTGATCTAATTTTGGAATTGGCGGAAGGAATGAAAGACCCTTCTGCTATTCAATCCATAATTGATGCAGTAATGGAGATCATTGACACAATTGGTTTGTGGATTGGGGAATATGCATATGTGCTGATTGATTCAGCGGTTGAAATCATCATCACATTGGTGGAAGCGCTCACGGATCCTGGCAACATAAGCAGATTTATTGAAACAGCGCTATTTTTAATTGAATCTCTGGCAAACGGCTTGATTGAGGCACTTCCGAAATTGGCGGCTGCTGTGCCAGTCATAATCATGAATCTGCTCACTGCATTTACAGACAATATTGGCCAGGTCATCCAAACAGGAGTTGAGATCATAGTTGCCCTGATTCAAGGCATTGTCCAAGCCACACCAGAGCTGGTATCAAAAATGCCAGAGATAATTTCAGCCATTTTCTCAGCTTTGATTGTCGCAATTCCGCAGCTTTTGGTGGCTGGAGTCCAGATTGTGGGTGAACTGATCAAAGGCGTTGCACAGATGGCGGGGCAGCTGATCGCAAAAGCGCCTGAGATGATCATGAGTTTCATCAAAGGCATTTTGGACCTCCGGGAGAAATTGCGTGAAACAGGAATGCAGATAATCGAGAACATCAAAAACGCAATCTCAGAGAAAATCCAGCAAGCGGCTGAATGGGGCAAGGATCTGATCGGAAACTTCATTGGAGGTATCAAATCGAAGTTGGGAGATCTGAAAAGTTCCGTTTCAAATGCGGCTGGCATTGTGAAATCCTATCTTGGATTCTCAGAACCGGATGAAGGGCCGCTGTCAAACTTCCACACGTTTGCACCGGACATGGTTGATTTGTTTGCCCAGGGCATCTATCAGAGCGCAAGCACTCTCCAGAACGCTGTTGGAGCGCTGGCAGGAGATGTGAGAAGCGCAATGCCTATGATGAACGCAATTCAGAACGGCAGCGGATATTCGGCAGCGGTTGCGCCTGCAGGATTTGGAAACATCACAATCCCTGTTCAAGTAGGCAAAGACAGACTTTGCACGGCAGTGGTGAAAGCAGATCAAATCAACAACTATCGGAATGGAGGGCGCTGACAATGGCACTTGCACTAAGTATAAACAGCACGGCTCTTCCGGAGCCATCAAGTTTTAGTTGTAATTATGGAACGGTTGAAAAAGTCATGACCACAGAAGATGGTTATGACAAAACCATTCTTGTGAGAACCGGAAAAGGAAAGTTTTCACTTGCCTGGGAGGGTGCTGATTCAACCTTCAAAGCAACAGCGGAAGGTTATGCAGCGCTCCAGAGCGTGACATTCGACGATGGAACAAATCACACATGCAGATGCCGCAATCTGAAAGCGGATCTGGTCAGATACTCCAACAGATACACAGGATCAGATGGCCTTTGGAACATCTCTTTTGATTTGGAGGAATACTAATATGTATAATGTATCAGGCGCATATCAAAGCGCAATAGAAAACCAGCCCACACAAGAGCACCGGATCACCGGGACTGTGGGCTCTTTTTCTTTTTCAGATGAAAATATTGTGGAAGGTTCTTTCCAGATCACAAACCAATGCACAAACACAAATGAGATAGTTTTTGGTTCTTGTTTCATCGGCCAACTTGAATGTGAGTTCACCGGGATGGATAATTCCATCTCTTTTGGAGAGTGGATTGGTCTAAAAATCGTGCCGACATTCCATTTTGACCTTGGGAACAATAATGAAGAGGACATTCCGCTGGGAGAATATACCATTGCAGAAGCGGATCACACAGAATGGGGCGTGAAAATCACGGCCTATGACAACATGTCCAAATTGGATGCAGAGATCCAGGATGACAACATGGCATATTTGCTTGGCCTTAAAACGGACAATTTGTATGCTTTTGCTCATTATGCATGTTCACAGGTGGGAGCATTCCTGGGAATGACCAAGGCAGAGTTTGATCTGCTGCCGAATGCAACCAGCTCTGTGAGCAATATTGAGATATATGGAGATTCTTCAGAAAAAGAGGAATTTGCAAATGACATCACCACATATCGTGATCTGATGTATTGGATTGCACAGACCATGTGCTGTTTCTGCACTTGCGACAGATCCGGAGATATTGTTTTTAGGAAATTTCCAAAGACTGACAGCCCGGATGCAACAATTGGTGTCAGTGATCGCCTGGAGGGGATGACACTGGCCGATTATGTAACACACATCACAGGAATCTATGTGACGGATCTTGACACCAATAAAGAGATTTATTATGGATATGATGCGGCGGCACTGGAAGAAGAGATTCAAGATGTGAGTGCGGATATTTCACAAGTGGACAGCGATCTGCTGCAGCTTGAGATTGATTATCAGCAAGGACAGATCACAGAAGCCGAGTACAAAAGGCAGAAAAAGATTCTCACAACAGAGAAAAAGAGCCTTGAAAAGCGCCTCGCATGGCTTGAAAAAGCATACAACAGTGCAACATATGCAAAGGCATCCAGCATTGAACTTGGGCCAAATCCTTTCCTGATGTATGGAGGGAAGCGGTCAACCATGACCACACACCGCAAAAAGGTCTTAAAAAACGCATTGGCGCTGTCTTATACACCTTTTAGCATGGATCTGCAGTGCGGATGGCATTATGATCTTGGCGACATCATCCAGATAAGTGGCGGCCGCTTCAACAGTGCAAATGATAGTTTTGGCTGTGTCATGGGTTACACGTTTAATTTGCATGGTGTATGCACACTGGAAGGATTTGGTGAAAATCCAGCAATGGCCAAGGTTAAAAGCAAGGCCAGCAAGCAGGCCAACACAGCAAACACCAATGCCATCAACTCAAAAGAGATCACAAGCGGCACAGATGATCCGGAGGGCGGCAAGGACAATGATATTTATATAAAGTATGCCAACCATGTGACCAAGACTCCGAAGTACATAATTGAGCATGTGGGAGATTCCAATTGCAATCCGAATAACCCAACCACAAAACCATCAGACTATTTCAAAGTTGATGATTTAACGCTTGATGAATCAACGGGATATTATTCCGCATCAATGAGCGGTTATTTTTACGAGGGTATTTCAACAAATTGCTTTGTTCCTGTTTTTAAGGTGAATTTTACACAGGCTGGCTATTATAAATTGGTGTGTGACGCAAAGTGGACAGCAGACGGCGCAACAGTTGGATGGTGGTTTGACAATAAACCTGGATTATCAAATGATTGTTTGCTAAAAGAAATTAGCGCAAACGGCGATAGTCCAGAGGATATGACATACTTTTCAAATGCAAATAACCAATGGGAAAGTTACACAAGCCCAGACAACAGATGGTATGAGATTACGGCACAAGATGTCGGACAAGATATTTACATTTGGGTATCTAATTGGTGTGTTATATCAACAGGCTCTGGCAAGAGTTATCAAACAATGGAACTGAAAGATTGGCGGTTTGAGTTTGTAACAGATGTTCAGACTGGTTCCACAGACGGCGGCGTTAATACAAATACAGAAAAATATATTGATCACGTTTATGTCAAGACAGAGGATGAAAGCGGCAATAAGGTATGGAAAGAGATTGAATACGTTGCAGGGGCCGACACTTCTCAAAACAGCGGCCTTTCCCTAAATTATAAGCGGTGGCTGTCACTCACACCGGAAGTGATGAGGGCTATAATCAAAGCTGACCCGCCGCAGGCAGATGTGGATTTCAACAGATACTGCATCCGATATACGGGCGAACCGGACAAAACTGTGAGTGTTGCATATGAAGGGGCAACGGCCTGGAGCAACACAAGCGGCTATCCGAAAGTGACCAAAGAGCACGTTTTCACCATAAAGAACAGCGGATCATACCAAAGCGGCGGAACAGTACAACAGATAGCCTACAAGATCACTGGGTTGTCGTCCGGTCAGAAGTATTGGTTCAACTTCTGGGCCAAGTTTAGCGGGGCAGAGTTTGGCGAGGACTTCCGGAAGGGCCTTGGCCTTGTGTGGTCAACCTCCAGCACGATCAACACTGATGACTGGGAAGGAAATCCGCACACATACAACGATACAACAAAATATTTGTCCATGTATCGTGTGAACAGCAAGCGCTATTATGAGGCCGGGGTTACGGCAACGGCCAGCACAATGTACATGATCTTGACTGTGGGAGACATCACAGATGGAAATGACATCACATTCTCTATGGGTGATGTTGTTATTTCCAAAAGTCGGAAGAAATACGCCAGAAGCATATATCTGTATGATGTGGCCACAAAGACATGGATCAAATACAAACCATTCGGATCATCAGATGATGACGGAGAATCTGATATTTCCTATCTGAATGAGCTGAACGACGTGGAAATCAGCAACGCCCAAAATGGCGAGGTGCTGACATATCAAAACGGATCCTGGGTGAACGCTGCGGCTGGTGGTATTCAGTATGTGGAAATCTCCCGGGCCAACTACAGAAATCTGACACCAACAGAAAAGGCAGATGCCACCAAGATTTATCTTGTGGAGGATTAAGAATGAGCGGGATTTATTATAAGGACAAATTAAGGGCAAATGTAACAATACCAAATCCGCAAGACACGGCAACAGCCGACCTTGAAAAAGTAAAGATTGATGGCACAACGTATGCCGTTGGTGGCGCAGATGCTCTGTCTGACCTCACCGACACAGCAATCACAAGTCCTAGTGATGGGGATGTGTTGCAGTATGACAGCACGGATGGCAAGTGGGAGAATAAGAATTTGAATATCCCCACGGTGAATGATAATACCATCACAATTCAGTTGAATGGAACGACGATTGAGAGTTTTACGCTGAATCAGAGCAGTAACGAGACAATCAATATTCAAGTGACGAAATCTGATGTGGGGCTAGGTAATGTACCGAACGTGGCGACAGATGACCAAACTCCGACAGTGACAGAAGCAAGCACAAGGGCAAATCTTGCAAGCGGTGATACGTTAAAGACCATCATAGGGAAAATCAAGAAATTCTTTTCTGACCTCAAAACCGTTGCATTTACGGGAAGTTATACTGATTTGACAGACCAACCGACAATCCCTGTCATTCCGTCAAATAACATTACTGGTAGCGGCACAAGTGGGAAATTGACGAAGTGGAATGGCGCAAATTCTATCACGGATGGCCCCGCATTGAGTAGTGCTGTTTCTTCTCAGACACAGAGCACAAAATTCCTCAGAGAAGATGGAACATGGAGTGCGCCTAGTTATACGACTAACACGGATGAAAAGGTCAAGCAGGAAAACACCACGGGGAGTGCTGATTATAGAGTTTTGCTGTCAAATGGGGCAAACGATACGACAGAAACCAAGACAGCAAGAAAGAGCGCAAACCTCAAATTCAATCCAAGCACAGGCAACTTGCAAGCAACGCAGTTGAACGGTGTGAATATTGGTAGTAGTCCGAAGTTTACTGACAATGACACAACCTATACTCTGTCAGCAGATACCACTAACAACAAAATAAAACTGACACCGAGTAGTGGAAGTGCGCAAAGCATTACTGTTCCGTATGCCACAAGTGCGGGGAGTGCTACGGATGGTACAAAATTACCGCTTGCGGGTGGCACAATGACGGGCGCAATTACAATGCCTAATACAACCGCCACAGTTATTGCGGCGGGAGCAAACGAAAAAGGTGTCATTGGTAGTAGTACAAAGTATTTTTACGAAAGTTTTATAAAATACATGAACGGTAAAGATGTAAATTTGGGTAAAGCCTATTCATCAAATGGAACTGTTCTTTTTTACAACTCAAACAATGGGTATTGGTCTTATATTACGGGAGAAAATATAAGTGGTAGCAATAAAACTTTATATCTTCCAAACGAAACAGGAACGCTTGCAACGCAAGAGTGGGTGCAAAATGGAAATATTATAATTAAAAATAGCATTTCAATGGCAAATAATACAAATGTCGCAATTCCGTCAGATGTTCAAAACGCAAGATGGATGACGATTTCCATAAGACGGTGGGGATATGCTCAAAGTGTAAACTTTTGGAACTCTGCTGGCTCATTGCCTAGTAACGGAATTATACTGAACATAATGAACAAGACCGTCACATTTTATACAATAGATAACGGCTCAAAAATCACTCATATAAAATGCAATGGATTTGGCGATACGTTATATGCAGATATACTTGCGCATTTTTAACCCACCACAATCCCCCACCTCAGAACATCGGGGTGGGTAATATAGGGATAGGCAAAATTGAGATAATATGATATTATGGATTGAAAGTGAGGTGCAGAATGGAAAACAAAGAAGAAAAGAATGTTGAACCGGTTCCTTATTTTATCCATGAAGGTATAATGGCAAGGATGGCCGAATGCAATAAAAAACTGCTGGTGGCACTGATCGTGGCAGTGATCGCACTCGTTGTCAACAACATCGTATGGGTAGTATATGAGGGTGTTGTCCATGGAGATGATAAGGAGATAGTGTATGAGCAGGAGGCCAATCCCTGATTTGTCCCGGCCAGAGATTGAAGAGCTGATTGATCTTTGGATTTTGTCCGAGAGAGATCGTGCCGTGTTGAAGCGCCGTCTGTTGGATGGAATATGCTTTGAACCATTAGCGGAAGAGTTCGGTTTATCCACACAGACGGTGAAAAACATTGTGTATAAATCTCTGGATAAGATATACCGCCATATATGATCAAATAATATACTAAATTTGTACGAAAGATGGACAATCACTTGATCGTGATCGTCTTTTTTTATTGTTATAATCTGAGTATGAATTATGTATATAAAAACAACAATCCAATAAAAAAGCGCACTGGTGATTGTGTCATTCAAGCATTGTGCACGGCCCTTGATAAGTCATGGGAAGAGGTGTTCATGGGGCTGGCCGAAGTTGGGCTTCTGATATATGAAACAATTGAAAGCAATGCAACATGGGACATTTACCTCCGGAACCATGGATTCACAAGGCATGCAATCCCAAACACTTGCCCGGACTGTTACACGGTTTTTGATTTCTGCCGGGATCATCCTTTTGGGACATTTGTGCTTGGGACCGGGAGCCATGCAATTGCTGTCATTGATGGAGTAGTATTTGACACATGGAACAGCAGCAACGAGATCCCGATTGTCTATTATAAGAAAGAGGTGTGATTATGTTTGATCCGTTTGGCAGTATGAATGGCTTCATGAGCAAATTCCAGCAGTTTCAGCAAAATCCAATGGCATTTTTGATGCAGCAGAGAATGAACATTCCGCAGGAATACTGCAATGACCCGGGGAATGCTATCCAATATCTTTTGAACAATGGCCAGGTGACACAGCAACAGCTGGAGTGGGCGCAAAACACGGCAGCACAGATCCAGCAGAATCCTGCTTTCAAGCAGATGTTTCACATCAAATAAAACATAGTTTTGATATTAGGGGAAGTGCACAACCTTGATATATACCTATAAACTGACCGCTCAATGAGAGAGCGGCCACTAACCGAAAAAATTATCGGTAGAAAGGAGGCTTTTATGGCTATCCAGAATGGAAACGACATTGTAATGCCTGTGGCGCCATTAAATAGTGGATTTGGTGGTGGTATGGGTGGCTTCGGCGGAGACTGGGGTTCACTTATCGTTTTATTCCTTATCGCAGGGATGTTTGGAGGCTGGGGCGGCGGCTTCGGCTTTGGCGGCGGCGGTACTGATGGGACTTTCCCTTGGCTTCTGTCCGCAAACAACAACACCGGATCCCTTGTGACAAGCGGCTTTGATCATGCGGCAACGGCGGCACAGCTGGGAGACATTCAGAGCGCAATCACTTCCGGATTTTCCAGCGCAGAGGTTGCAGACTGCAACAGAGCAATGAATTCTATGCAGACGGCATACAACAACCAGATTGCCAGCATGAATCAGAACTTTGCAAATCAGCAGGCACTTGGCGCACAGCTTGGAGGCATCGAGATGCAGCTCCAGAACTGCTGCTGTGAAAACCGGGCAAACATTGCTGATTTGAAGTACACGGTTGCAGCGGAAGCATGTCAGGATCGGCAGAGCATCAATGAAGCATTGAGAGATATTATTGCATCCAACACTGCAAACACACAGCGTATTTTGGATCAGATGTATCAGGATAGGTTGAGTGATAAAAACGATCAGATTCTTGCATTGCAGAACCAGGTGAACATGCTCAATCTTGCGGCATCACAGGCTGCACAGACTCAGCAGCTGATTGCTGACAACACGGCACAGACTCAGTATATTGTAAACCGAGTTGCACCGTATCCGATCCCCGCATATACAGTGGCAAATCCTAACACAGCCGTTGGTGCGGTTGTGATCTGACAGGGGGTGTGAATATGGACTTCATGAATCAGATTGAGGACAAGCTGCTTGATGAGTTAAAGGAGATTTCACAAAAGTGGACCAGCGGTGAGGAAATGACCTCACAATGCCTGGATGATGTGAAAGACATCTCCATTGCATTATCAAAACTTGCCACTTATCAGGCCATGAAAGAAAGTGGATACTCTCATGAAAGCGGCATGAGCGCTGGAAGGTATTCCAGAGAATCAAGAGGCCGGGACGGAATGGGCAGATATAGCCGGGGCGGTTATCCTCGCAACGGTTATGGCCGAATGGCAGAAAGCGATTGGGAAAGAGACTATATCTACTAATGCTGGATGCTAAAGGCAGGGCGGTGTAAAAGCCGCTCTGCTTTTTTGCATATAAAAAACAAAGGAGAGGGATGAAAATGGAGTCTATTGTCACAGCAATTATTGCAGGCGGATTGTCATTGGTGGGTGTGATCATAAGCAATCTGTCAGCAAACAAGAAGATTGAGACACAACTCAGCACAAATCAAGCGGTGGTGAACACCAAGATTGACATGCTCACGGAAGAGGTAAAAAAGCACAACTCATTTGGGGACCGCATCACAAGGATGGAAGTGCGGTTGGACAACTTGGAAAAAGGAGGTAAATGACATGAAGATTTCAAACAAGACCTATGACATTTTGAAGTGGATCGCACAGATTCTGCTCCCGGCGCTCGGAACATTATATTTTGCGCTGGCTCAGATCTGGCATTTTCCGTATGCTGAACAGATCGTTGGCACGATCACGGCTATTGATTGCTTTTTAGGTGCGCTCCTGGGCATCAGCACATATAATTATAACAAGGAGAGTGAAGTGGATGGCTAAAGTGATCATTGGATCCGCAAGAATAGATGAAAAAGGGAATCTGAGCGGCGGAAAAAGCGGGGATCAGAAGCAGACAAGCAGACCGGACTATGCCGGGGAGGTTTCTCTTCAATATTTCTATGTCCATAAAAAGGGCTGGTATGTATTGAGGCCAAAAGATCCGGAAGTTGGCAAAAGGATTGGGGCAGCTATGATGGAAGCATGCAACAATGTCAACATAGGATATGACCAGGGAAACCGCCTGGACATCATCAAAAAAGGAATCAAAACAACATCCAAAGCAGAATGTGATTGCTCATCTTTGGTCCGGGCCTGCATTTTGGCGGCAACGGGAAAGGATGTGGGGAATTTTACAACGGCCAATGAATGTGCTGTTTTGGAGGCCAGCGGCCTTTTTGAGCCGAAAAAGGCATATAAAAACGGGATGGAGCTGCGGCCGGGGGATGTGCTTGTAACAAAAAGCAAGGGTCACACGGTAATTGTTGTTGATTCTTCCTATAAAAATACAAACACGACAGTGGGAGAGTATTTTCCGATGTACACAGGAACATCAAACAGCCTTGTGGATGCTCTTGTTTCATTGAAGATCAATGCCAGCAAAGATGCCAGAAAAAAGATTGCAGAGGCCAATGGAGTCCGGGACTACACCGGGACAGCAAATCAGAATGTTTATCTGTTGTCCTTGCTGAAAAAAGGCACATTGAAAAAGGCATGATTTTTTCAAAATTGTACCAAATTTGTACCACAGAAAATGAAAACCTCAATAGATAAAGGGGTTATGGAGCATAATCATGAGGGTTCGACTCCCCTCGGCTCCACTTTTTGAAGAATCCCGTAAACACTGGTAGAAATGCTTAAATACTGGTGTTTGCGGGATTTTTCTTTTTGTTTTACGCAAACAGATTTTGCCTAAAAATGATAGGTTTTGCGTAAAAATTGTACCAAAATTGTACCAAAAAAGCCGAGGGGTTTTCCGAGGGGTTCAGCCTCCGAGGTGGGCTGCAATGGATTTGTTCATTTCGGCCTGCTTCTCTGCAAAGGTTCTCTTGTACACTCTGTCCATGATCCTGGCAGATGCCCAACCGCCGTTTGCCATAATATACGCATCCGGAACGCCAAGGGCATGAGCCATGGAAGCATAATAGGCACGGAGGTCATGGAAGCGGAAATGCTCAATGCCAATAGAGCGCTGGAGTTCCGTCAGCCGCTTGTTGATTCTGTCCGGGTCGCCGGGATAAATGGGGCCGTGTGCCTTTTTGATCATGTCGGCCAGCGTATCATCAATGTATATCTCCCGGTTGGACTCCGTTGTTTTGGGCATCGGTCTGATGATGTATTGCTCGCCATCCTTGACCTTGGCCTTATTGATCCGGAGCATGTTGCCAGACAGGTCAGATGAAGAAATGGCGCAAATCTCGCCTCTTCTCATTCCATAGCATCCCAAACGGAACACAACTTCATATGGAGTCCCGGCAGCGGCCTCAATGATTTTCTTTATATCATCCTCTGAGGGTGTATTTGGCTCAAATTTGGATTTTTGCGGCAAAGAGGTTCTGAGGGTCAATTGTGGTTTGTAAACGCTCAGAACAGCAGAAATGAATCCGTGAGCATTGCGTGTGGACTTTGGTGAATGGGTGGCCGAGTAATCATTGATCTCTTTTTGAACGACAACGGCATCCACATTGATGAGTTTTGTGGCTTTGAATCCGTCACTAAAGGCCCGGAGGATGGTTTTATAGCCATTGATGGTCCAGGGGCTGAGAATGTTGCATTTCAGTTCCATATAGCGGACGGCAGCGGTCTCAAATGTGTCAGAAGCATCGGAGCGCACTTGCCCCTCGGAGATCCGCTGACTGATAAGCTCCTGAGCTTCATGCTTGGTCGGCTTATGATCAACGGACACCATGTAAAGGACACCATTGCACCGCTCACGGATCCGCCATTTATTTCCGTGTTTTTCAATCGTCATATAATCACCTTCTGGCTATCTTCATAGTCTCTTTTGGCGTGTCTTATAGATTTATACACATCAAACTTCAGATCCTGAGGAAGCTGCCACAGTTCTGAGATGTTCTGCAAGAATTCCTTGTCATTCTTGATCTGATCAAAAAGAGATGAGTTTGTTATGACCAAATCGACGTTGTGCTTTCTGGCAAAGTTTCTGACAACATTCTCCGGTATAAGATCAAAATATTTTCTTTCTGCAATTTGCTCATGAATAAAATCGGAATATGAAATATTCACGCTGTAGTTCATTTGCCTTGCATATTCCGTGAAATCACACATCATAAGTGTTTCATAGTGGTATATTATGGCTTCTTCTGACAAGTCGTTATTTCGCAATTCGGCCAGAGTGATGCTTTTTTTGGTTGCTGCAGATGCGGAGTTCATGAGATAGCCCATTTTGACACGTAACAATAGAAAATTGTCATGCAATTCATTGTGCATATCAACCTCATCCTGTTTTAAGGGATCAAAGGAGAACGCACAAACGGGGCAGATGTTGTAATTCATATCACTGAGAAGATAAGTTGGCGAAATATTAAAATGTTCAGCTATTTCGGCAACTCTATCAGATCTTATGGTCTGGGATGAGCTCTTTTTTATAGAGCCATTGCTGTATCCCAGGTTTTTCTCTAATTCGGAAATTGTCGTTCCGTTAAAGCGACACAACTCCATAATTCTGAAGACAATCGACATATTTTAACACCTCCATTTGATGATGGTGAAAAAATTAGACAACTGTCTATTGACATTTAGGCAATAATCATATATAGTGGACTTGTGAGTGAGAGAAGTTAGTCTACCATAGCCGTGATTTAGAGACAATTGTAATTTGTCCGCCATCATTATGTGATTTTTTCTGTCATTTATATAATAGACTAATTTCTACCAAATTTCAAGCGCTACATGTAAGGAAGGAGGAAGCAAAAAGTGGCAAATCGTGTGGTGAAAGTGAACATATCAAAGATTAGAGAACTAGCAAAGATGAAAGATATGAACCTAAAGCAGCTTGAAGCGGCAGCGGGTGTTGCGAATGGGGCCATAGGAAAGTGGGTTACAAGAGATGCGAGGATTGACACGCTTTTCAAGGTGGCTGAAACGCTTGAAACAAGTGTAGACAATATTCTAGAAAAGGTATGAGAAATGCCCTGTGCCATAGCCTAGGAAACTTTGAACACAGGGCAAAGCAACATGAAATATTGCCGTAGTCATTGTAACACGGCAGGAAGGGAGGTTTCAATGACTAATTTTTTACAAGCAATCAAAACAGTGACAATTGGCGCTGTCTTTATCGCCGGGCTGATTTACGGCGGATGGATCGCCATATTGGTTGAGGGGATTGTTGCTCTTGTATACATCATAATCAAAGCAATCTGAGGAAAGGAGCTGAGAACATGCCGAAAGTCTACACAAGTTTGGCCGAAAAGCAGGAAGCCAGGATCATAAGGGTGTTAAAAGGTGCGGCAGATGGAAAGCATGAGCAGCTTGCAGATGTTTGGGATGTGTCAAGGCAGGCGGTGGACTACCGGATAAAGAACGGGAAGATCACACTGCTGGATCTATGGAAAGCAAGAGATGTAATTGATCTTGATGCTCATGATATTGAGTATCTGATACGGGAAAGGGGTTAATCATGAAAAACTTCATAATAGCGGGACTTTTAACATGGATATTTTTCAGAGAGTTTGCGGTTGAGATACCGTCTCCGTGGTTTATCATCCCGGCAGGATTTCTGATCTGCCTTGCAGTGATCATGGAGGTGGAGGAACTAATAAGGAAGGAGTGGTTCTATTAAGTCTATGAAAGCATGTCTCTTATTGTTTGCGGTGGTGGTTTTCTTATATATCACGATGGACACCGTGGTGGCACTTGCGGAAGAGCTGGCCGAGGTTCATATTCCAGACACGGCAGCGGCCGAAGCATACAGAATTAGTCAGATGGATTTACACAGCATGATTGCAACAGCATATTGCCTGGACGGGACCACAGCGACAGGCACACACACAAGGGAGGGAATTGCGGCCTCCAAGCGCGAGTGGTTCGGAAAGACGGCCAGAGTATATTGGAATGACGGCGGAAAGCCGGGGGAACTGATTGGAGAATATGTCATAGAGGACACCGGGGGCCGCCCGATCCGGAACGGATCAGTAATTGACATATGGATGCCAACAAGGGACCAGTGCATGAATTTTGGTAGGCGGCTGGTTTTGGTTGAAATTGTAGATTAAGGAGGAAGAAAGATGGATGACAAGATGATGGACCTGGTAGACAGACTGATCCAGGCCGAAGTGGAGCTGTCAAGATATAAGGAAATGTTCAAGGGTCTGACAAACGTGGTTTGGGAGAGGGAAGCAGCCGAGGCCGCAACCTGTGAGCGGATCACGGACATCATGATCAAGACAGAATCAATCAGAAGGGCAATGGGCATCATTCCTTGTCCGGAGGCAATCAACAGGCTCAAAGAGAGGAAGATGAAAGAGGCCGAAGAGGACGGATCCTTTGGCTATACATAAAAAAGGGCAGAAAGGTGGCCCGTGCTGGAACACGGGCCTTTAGTTCATGGGTTCTGTTCATTCTTATAGGCTAATAAGATTATAACAGATTCCATCCTAAAATGCAAGGAAAAACCGTGATTTTAGGCGGTTTTTAGCACTTGATTAAGAGATTAAAGTTACACGCATTGGGAGGATCTGCCATGTATATCAAAAAAGAATATCACTGCAGAGATCTCATTGAGATTGAGCTGCATCATCAAGGAAATTATGGAGCGCCGGGAAAGAAGCGGGAGAAGAAGAGGAAAGCAACACCGGAGGAAATCAGAGCGGGAAACGAGAGGAACGCAAGGAAGAGACTCAGACGGCTGATCAATACCAATTTTGGACCGGGGGACATACACCTTGTCTTGACATATCAAAAGGAATTAAGGCCAACACCGGAGGAATCCAAGAGGATTCTGAGAAATTTCAAGGATGCGCTGGGCAGGCGCTTCAAGAAACAGGGGAAGGAATTCAAATGGATCCTGGTCACAGAGTACAAAAACAAAGCAATCCACCATCATATGATTGTGAATTCCCCGGAGGGCTATGATCCGTCAAAGGACATAGCAAGCCTCTGGAAGAGGGGACGGCCAAGATCAACACGGCTGGACGACAGCGGGAATTATTCACAGCTGGCCGACTATCTAGTGAAAGAGACAGAAAAGACATTCCGAGAAGAGGACACTCCACAGAAAGCCAGATATTCACACTCCAGAAATCTGAAAGAGCCAAGCGTGAAGAAAAAGACGGTCCGGGCCAAGAAGTGGAGAAAACTGAAAGTTCCAAAGGGCTTTTTTCTGATACCGGGGAGTCTATATGAAGGGGTCAATCCGGTGACAGGCCACTTATACAGAGAATACGTCCTGCAGAGGCTTCCGGGACGGAAAGGAGGAAAGGATGACAGTTGACATATACACAGAAACCACATGGAAGGGACCAAGACGGAAAACAGGGCTGATGGCCTACATTGTTGTGATCCGGTACGGCAGCGGTCATGAAGATTACACAAAAAAGAGGCTTCTTAGGATGGAAGATGCAACCATGCAGGAAGCAGAGCTGTTCATTTTAGCATTGGCGCTGGGAGCGGCAGCGGGATCAAGACGGATCCCGGAGGGAACAGACCTGAATGTGATCTCTTCAAATCCATGGGTCAAAAACATGGCCGAAAGCAATCTGAAAACATGGGTGGCCAACAATTTCAAGAATGCAAAGGGTGAAGATGTAAAGCACAAGGATTGGTGGCAGGCCGTGGCCAGGGTGATGGAAGGAAGAAACGTGCATTTTATAGAAGAACACGAAAACGGCAGCGGTTTTGACCGATATCAGCCATGGCTCAGAGACCAGCTTGAAAAATCACAAGCGGCAGCGGTCTGAAAACCGCATAAAGACAGAATGAGAAGCCATTTTTGAGGGGAAAATGGAAAAAAGCATGAAAAATGCCTCTCTCATTCAGTAAAATAAGGGATTTTGAGCATTTGAAGAGTTGAAAAAATGGGAAAAGTATCAAAAAAGCTGGAATTTTCAGCAAAAACACGGCAGCGGATCATGCTCCGGGACAGAAACAAGTGCATTTTTTGTGAGATGGCCTATCACATGGAATCAACAACAGAAATGGGATACATGCTGGACGGGATCATGCATTATATTCCGAGATCCCAGGGAGGTCTTGGAATTGAGCAAAATGGAGCACTCGGATGCCACTATCATCACCAGCTCATGGACAACGGCAACAAGGGACTGAGACCGGAGATGAGGAAATTGATGGCCGACTATCTGAAAAGACACTATAAAGACTGGAACGAGACAGATCTGATCTTTAACAAATGGAGGTAAACATGGCAGAACTGAACATTGAGACATTCAACACGATTTTGCTGAAAGCAGCAAAAGATGAAAACGCCAAAATCAAGCTGATTGAGGCAGAGCTTGAAATGGCAGCGGGTATTTTGCTAAATAAGACAGCGGAGCTTCTGGAAGAGCTTGAATTGAAGGGATATGAGTCAAAAATATTCCAAGACATCAAAAACATCACGGACAACGTGGGATTTTTGCAAGAGCAGCTTGTAAAAATGACGGGAGAAAAGGAGGAAAGCGAAAAATGACAGATAAATTGGCAAATTGTCCATATTGCGGACAGGGCGTGATGATCAAAGCAGAAAAAGGCTGGAGCGAGGACGAGATTCTGAAAGAAGCGGCCATGAACTGCAATTGTGATGAGGCAAGACATCAGCAAGCCATCCAGGAGAGCATAAATGTGGCCGAATTGTACATCAAAAACGATTTTTCGGCTCCGGATGTGATCAGAAACCTGTTTTTGCACTGTTGTGAGGATATTGGTCAGGGCAAATACTCAAAATTGACCGTTTGCGCTGATCAATCCAAATACACAATGACCAAAACCTCAAAGGGCAGCATCAAAATTGAAAAAGTGACGACTGTCAAGGAGGCAAAGGAAAACTGATTTCACGGAATAACAAGGGCGGCAGCGGTCTCGCCGCCCGGAAAGGAGGTTTTTGTGGCCGGTTGTGAAAAAAGCGGTTTTGAGAACAAGAAATTTGTCAAAAAGTATGAAAAATGGTGCAAAAGCCAAGGTTGGAAGAAGGGAACCGGGGTGAAAGACTGCACTGGCTGCAAATACAAGTCATCTGAGGGCTGTGAATATTACCTGGACACCCAAAAACGCCGCCCGTGTCCTCCGTGGGACTGCACGGCCTATGAAAAGGGAAGGAGGCTGTGTGTGTTTGGCAAAGACAGAAGAGAAGAAGAGCTGTTTTGAGGAGTTCCTCAAAAAATATGCGATCAAACATGAGGTATCAGAGGAAGAAGCCAAAAAGCATGCCATTGTGGGAGAAATTAGGAAATATTATGAGGCCCCGGATGCTTACCGGATCACAAAAAAGGAGTTTGTGGACATTTGCGGGGTCAAAAGACGGGAGGAATTGAAAAATGAGGAAATATCCATTGAAGAATATGGACATCAGAGAAGCTCTTGCGGATGCTGAGATGAAACTGAGTGACCTTGCAAGGGTCATGAATAAGGAACCGGACCAGATTTATCATTTGCTCTGGTATCGGGAACTGACCCAGAACGAAAAGGACGGGATGTTTAAGGCTATCAAGAAGTATCACAGAGAGCCAGACCAGATCGTTTCTGTGGTAAGAATACAGAATCTCCCGGCGCAACACCAAAAAGGCTGGATTGTAGCAAGGCAAAATGAAGGGAAGTTGTGGTATTGGGGGATCTATGACACAGAGGACCGGGCGGACATGGTAGCAAAGCAGCTTGGCAGCGGAATTGTGTTGGAGGTGAGCTGAAGAATGACATTAGGAAAAATTGTGGACAAAATATTGAAATATCATGCAGAGGCACTTCTGAGAACAGATATTTCAAAGAAATACTCCTGGGCATTATATCAGACATGGAAATGGGCAGATGAACATGAAAGAGTGGTGAAAACATGACACTTGAAGAAGCAATCAAAACAGACATGACAACAGATGATCTGGCACGGCTCTTGGTGTCATTGAATGCCAATATTGCAAAACCTTGGTATTGTGACGAAGGGCATTGTGGCTGCTATGGATGCAAAGAGGATTTCAAATGCTTCAAGAGTTTTCTGCAGCAGGAAGTTGAGGTGAAAGAATGACGAAGAAACAGGCAAAGCGTGAGATTGATTTTTTGGATTTGTACTTGCAAAACCATACTGACGATTATGGAGAAGAAAGCCACACGGCTATGATGATGGCTATTGACGCTTTGAGCCGTTCGGAAATGGTGGAAAGCGCTGATGATGATTTGATAAGCAGGAAGGCTGTTCTTGAATTATCAAAATGGGATAGCCGGGAAGGATTGGGAAGCATTATTCATGCTTTTGATGTTGAGCGGCTGCCATCCGTCAAGCCACAGCAGAAAGTTGGAAGGTGGATAGCAGCGGAAAACGAAGAAATGGAGATTGACGGTTATTACTGTTCTTATTGTGATTTGCCTATGGAAACAGAAGAAAAGACAGCATATTGCCCGAACTGCGGAGCAAAGATGCAGGAAGAAGGTGCAGAAAAATGAAAATGAGAACGCCAGAAGAAATCAAAGCATACATTGATGGATACAACGCATGCTATGAGCAGTTTTGTTCACAGTTAAAGAACAGAAAGTCATTGATGGATGTGATCAGAAAAATGGAAATACTAAAAGCCGCTGTCAACAACGTGTTTGAGGATAAGGAAGGAGGCGGATGAGATGAAACTGGAAGAGAAGATCATGAAACTGATAAGCCAGTATAGTGATGAAATAGAGCGCCTGGAGGAAGATATTGAAAGACACAAAGGGTCCATAGGAGTTCCAGCAATGCTCTGTGTCTATTATAGAGTGATGTGCAATCTGAAAACAGCTTTGGACGGAATAGAAGGGGGGAATCCGGAATGACGACAGCAGAAGCACAGAAAGAGGCTAAAATGCGGAGAGATTCGGAGACAGACACATATTCAAGAGAGTTTTGGAACGTGGTGATCAGAACGCTGGGATCATGGCAGCGGTATTCAGATGAGATTTACAAAAGGGCCTATGATCTCGGAAAGAGAGCGGGATATGATGAGGGATGGCAGCGGGGCAACCAACACAAAGCGGAAAGGAAGAGGTGAACAATGGGAACAATAGGAGAGGCGATCATCAGCAGGCTGATTGAGCGGGAGGGGAAACACATCCGCATTGCATTCTGTCCATATAAGTTCAGCATGTGGGATTCAATGGAGTCAGTATGGATGGCTGCAAGGGCAGCGGGGCTTGTGACATCAATCATTCCTCTGGACTATCAGACATTACCGGACGGGAACTGGCACAATGAAAGAGAGCACTTCCCACAGCCGACAGGCAGAATGGACGACATCATAAGCAGAGATTATGACATCATAGTGATACATTACCCGTATGACGGCAACAACAATGTGACAAAGCTCAGATCAAACGCCTGGACATGCACATTGAAGCTTTATGGAAAGGTGATGTACATCCCATACCATGGAAACATTGCCGGGGATGAGTGGTCAAGATTCTTCACGCAACCGGGGGCACGGCTGTCAGATTACATTGTTTTGGGGTCGGACATGGATGTCCAGGCATTCTACCGGGAGAACATCGGATACCAGGGCCATGTCATCCAGGTGGACAACTCTCCAAAGGCAGATGCGCCAAAGATTCATGCAGATGATCCGCTTCCAGAGGAATGGGAAGCGCTTCCAAGGCCGATCACGGTCATCATCGGAACGCTGTGGACATTCACACACAACCCGCTAGACCGGATGCAGAAGCACGGCCAGCTCATTGAGAGGGAGCTGGCAGCGGGGCATGGTGTGATATATCGGCCGCATCCGCTTGTATATTATGCAATAGAGGTCATGAGACCGGAAATGGCAGCGGCCTACAATGATTTTCTTGATGAAGTAAAGGCATTGGGAGCAATTATTGATGATGGTCCCAATCTGCATGGAACGCTGGCAGCGGCAGACAAGATCTTCACTGATCCGTCAAGCGTGGTGCGGACCATCCATGGGAGCAGAGATTATGAGGTGATTGAATGAGTGCAAAGGAGTATTTGGAACAGATCGAGAAGTTGACAATCAAAATCAGACAGAGGGAAGAGCAGCTTGAATGTCTCCGGGAAACGGCCGGGGGAGCATCAGGAATCAGATATGACAAGGAATCTGTTCAAGTTTCTATCACTCCGGACATTGTGGAGCGCAATGTGATCAAGCTGATCACGCTGGAGGAACAGGTCTTGGTTGAGAAAATCAGAATGGAAAGCCTCAAAAACAAGATCATTGAGCAGATCCAGGCCATTGATGACAAGAGATACATGGACCTTTTATATCTTAAATATGTAAAACTTGAAAGATATTATGAAATAGCAGAGCGGATGCGCTACGACTATGACTATATAAGAGTGTTACATGGTGAAGCATTGGGATATTTTGAGACAAAATATGCAGATTCTATTGCTCAGATGTAAAGTCCACACAAAATCACACAAAGGTTCATGGTATTATAATAGTGTCAACTGATGTCCTTTGGACCTACCCAGTTACTCCAAGCGGCCGCTTGTGTGAATGCTCATCACACAAGCGGTTTTTGGGTAAAAAAATAGACCGGAGGGGGCCATTTATTTGGGAGGAATAACGATGTCAGAAGCAAATCCGAAAGGCAAGACCAATCCAAGATATTCAAACGGGACCCTCCGAAGAAAGCACCGGGCCAGGTTCAAGGCAATGGGGTTGCCTTGTCACATATGTGGCAAGCCAATCAACTATGATGAGCCAAGCGACAGCAAACATCCGCTTTCTTTTGTGATTGATGAGATCCATCCGGTCTCAAGATACAAAGAATTCGGTTATGCTTCACCACAAGCAGCTGCACAAGACTGGGAAAATCTTGCACCCGCCCACTATAGGTGCAACGCTATGAAAGGAAACAAGATTCCAACAGATAAAATTTATCATAAAAGGGTTATTTCATGCTTTTCTGATGGAAAATGGTGAAAAGCTCAAAGAGGAAAGACAGACAAGGGTGGCAGGGACTCCCCGGCCGCCCCTGCTGGCTACCCCATCAGCGCCCA